>WLWH01001826.1_pt1 | contig 13041 bp, 22 predicted proteins | sample 6712741 | NCBI WGS metagenome assembly WLWH01 (sample SAMN12718694, study PRJNA515312) | sponge metagenome | isolation source: marine sponge | host: Mycale hentscheli | place: New Zealand: South Island, Marlborough, Capsize Point | collected 2003-05-01 | reverse complement strand
AATATCCCCTCTATTTTATGGAATAGAGTTGAGAATTTAAGTCTTTTAGGCATGCCGGATTTATTAGGATATAATAAAAAACAATGTTTTTTTACCGTTGAATTAAAAGTCGTAAAAGGAAACAAGATAAAATTTTCACCTCATCAAATTGCATGGCATAAAACACACCCGCAAAATACTTTTATCATGGCCAAGACCCTTGACCCGTGCACCCTCAAAACTTCTTCAATATCCCTGTTCCATGGTTCATCGATCATGGCGCTTGCGCGTTATGGCATGAAAGTCGACGCTTGCGCCTGTGGATTTCCCGCTTGCGCGTCGATGTTTGATGAAGTCGGACTTACGCTTGAGAATTTTGGCGCTTGAGCCTTGAGCCGTGATTAACGGCTCAAAACCCTCAAGGTAAAAAATGAGGCCAAGTTTCGTGTTTCACTTTAGGCTAATTTACTTAACTTGACCCCAGATCCCCGTACGATACCAACGCTATTAACGTTGTATGGCATTACCCCTATTTATTCGGGGGATCAGGGGTCAAGCCTCACGGCCTAAGCAACTTCTCTAAAATCAGGCGCGATTATTCCAAAACCGCCCCAATCTCTAAAAATAGATAAGTTATTAACTCTTATAAAATCATCATCAATTTTAAGAGCATAACCCCGCGCGTCCCCATTTAATAAAAGATGTTTTTTATCTTTTAAAATGGTTTCAACTTTGGTTAATATCTTATCGCCTTGAGTGTCAAATTCAATTTGATCAATATCACCATTACAAAAATTAGTCGCTAATCTATGGGCTTTAGTTTCAAGCCTTAACAACTTTTTGCACAGTTTCACGGGGTCGGTCGTATGATCAAGATTAAATAAACGTTTTAAATCTTGCCCGTGTTTCGTGATCCTTGAATATAACAACTCTTTTTTATTTGCTTTCATGATTTTGTTATGTTTTAAAATTGTGGCAGAAAAAAGGCACACGACCCATAATGAACAGTTTATCCTATAAAATCCCTTTGATTAATTATTTTAAATCAGTAGTATTATGAATAAACAGAAAGAGGTAAAAAATGAAAGTACACTTAAACAACTTAGATAAAATTGACTCAATGTGGTTTTGGGAAAATGATCACAGAAAAAGTAATCGTATCTATGTTAAACCTAAAGAACCATTCTCACACGAAGGTGAGTTCGATTATACAATAGAAAAAAATACTGATCTAACAAAAATGATAAGAGAAAAAGGCGTTAGATTTTATACGTGTGATGATGACTATGAGGAAGGTGATGATTATAGATATGGTTATTTTTATCCACCTAAAGAAATAAACTTTGATCCGGTGGATCAAATGGAAGGGGACGGACACTCACACACGTTTTATAAAGAAGAAGGAAAATATAAACAACTATAATATGTATAGTAAATATATAAAAGCCTTGATCCGTGATTATAGAAAATTGAACTACAAATCTTTTTTAGATAAACACGGGTCAAGCGCCGTTGAACTTGCTAAAAAGATGAGCGAGCGACAGACACACGAACAGACAATCGACAATCAAACACGAGGCAAAACATGGAACTAAAAATCTTAATAGGCGGTATTATAATTAGTGGTGCGTGGTTCATGTACCGTGAACATAGAGCCGAGCAGAAAAGAAAACAACGACATCAAAAAGATTTAAACGAGAGTTTTAAAAAAGCTAAATTAACATTAGTTAAAAAATAAAGACTTACCCCTCGTAAGAAGTAGAGCCCCGCGCCATGAACAGTGGCGCGGGGTTTTTTTATTATAGGGGTCTCAAACGGTTTCCGAAATTCGCGCGTTTGGAAAAATCGACCCCCCTTTTCGTAAGTATGGATGTTATAATGTATGTATATATCATTGATTTATACAGTTATACCTGCTAAAAAACCTTTTGAAAAAAAACAAGACCCCAAGAAATTTTTTATAAAAAAATAATTGAAACCTAAAAAATTTTTTGCAAATTTTGAAATGAATCGAAATATAGATATAACTAAACTACCCCTGGACATTCGAAAGGAATATCTAAGATTAAAAGTTAAGCACTCTGAAAAACTTATACAAGGAAAAGCCAAAGGCGATTTCATGTCTTTTGTTAAATGTGTATGGCCCGAGTTCATTGAAGGGTCGCACCATAGACATATAGCAAAGAAGTTTAATGAATTGGCAAACGGTAAGATAAATCGTTTGATCATTAACATGCCACCAAGACATACTAAATCTGAATTTGCATCTTTCCTTTTGCCAGCGTGGATGGTGGGCCGTGATCCAAAGCTCAAGATCATTCAAGCCACGCACACTGGAGAACTCGCTGTTAGGTTTGGACGTAAAGCCAAGAACCTCATCGACTCGGAACGATATCAAAAAGTTTTTAGAACAAAATTACAAGAAGATTCAAAAGCGGCAGGACGTTGGGAAACTTCTGATGGTGGAGAATATTTCGCAGCCGGTGTAGGTGGTGCTATTACCGGACGGGGCGCAGATCTTTTAATTATTGATGACCCGCATTCAGAGCAAGATGCTCAAAGTAAAATTGCCTTAGACTCAGCTTACGAGTGGTATACATCAGGACCACGACAAAGACTTCAACCTGGCGGAAAAATTGTTTTAGTTATGACAAGGTGGAGTAAAAAAGATTTAACAGGTTTATTATTAGCGAATCAAAAAGAAGCAAAGTCTGACCAATGGCACGTGGTCCAGTTTCCAGCAATCATGGACCATGGATCAGAGAAAGCTAAACCGGTTTGGCCTGAGTATTGGAAGTTAGATGAGTTGGAAAAAGTACAAGCCACCTTGCCTGTTGCTAAATGGAATGCGCAGTGGATGCAGAATCCAACTAGTGAGGAAGGCGCTTTACTTAAACGTGAGTGGTGGAGAGTTTGGAAACATGATTACATTCCACAAATTCATCATGTCATACAATCTTACGATACGGCGTTCATGAAAAAACAAACGGCCGATTATTCAGCTATTACAACCTGGGGAGTTTTTTACCCGGACCAAGATTCAGGGGCCAATCTGATGTTGCTTGATGCCATTAAAGGACGATATGAGTTTCCTGAGTTAAGACGTTTGGCTTTAGAGCAGTATAAGTATTGGCAACCCGAAACGGTGATTGTAGAGGCGAAAGCTTCAGGATTGCCTTTAACCTATGAATTAAGAAAGATGGATATTCCCGTTGTTAACTTTACACCGAGCAAAGGAAATGATAAGCATGTGAGAGTAAATGCATGTGCACCTCTTTTTGAGTCTGGAATGATCTGGGCTCCTGAACAAAAATTCGCAGAAGAAGTAATCGAAGAATGTGCTGCATTTCCTTATGGCGACCATGATGACTTGGTGGATTCAACAACTCAAGCTATTATGAGATTTAGACAAGGTGGTCTTGTTCAACACCCTGAAGATTATGTTGATGAACAGAATACGGTTAAACGAAAACGGATTTACTATTGAAAAAGCTAACTAGAACCATACCACCTAAATCAGGGCCCACGCCTCAGGGCTTGAATATTCCCTTAAAACAAGTTAAGACGGTAAGATTGGAGAAAACAAATAATGGCAGACATAGACAAGTCACTTCCGAACGAAGTAAGAACAGAAGTTAAAGTTCCTGGCGAAGAAGAAATTTCGCAAGAGATTAACGTTGAAGAAATTATACCTGAAAAAGGTCCAGTAGAAGTTGTCCCTGAAGAAGACGGTGGCGCAACCATAGATTTTGAACCCGGTGCGATTAGTATTCCTGGAACAGAAAATCATTTTGATAACTTAGCAGATTTATTACCCGATGATATTTTAGAACCGATAGGCAATGAGCTTAGAGGCAATTACAATGATTACAAAATGTCTAGAAAAGATTGGGAACAAGCTTACACAAGCGGATTAGATTTATTAGGATTTAAATACGAAAACAGAACAGAACCTTTTCAAGGTTCATCAGGTGCAACACATCCTGTATTAGCTGAAGCGGTGACACAGTTTCAAGCGATGGCGTATAAAGAATTATTACCAAGTGATGGTCCAGTAAGAACCCAGATCCTTGGTGCAGTAAACCCGATGAAAGAACAACAGGCTCAACGTGTAAAAGATTTCATGAACTATCAGATCATGGATCAGATGCAAGAGTATGAACCTGAGTTTGATCAAATGTTATTTCATTTACCGTTAGCAGGTTCTGCATTTAAAAAAGTTTACTATGACGATTTACTAGGACGAGCTGTTTCAAAGTTTGTCCCTGCAGATGATTTAATTGTTCCGTACACGGCTACCTCATTAGACGATGCGGAAGCAATTATTCATCGAATTAAAATTTCAGGAAATGATTTAAGAAAACAACAAGTGGTAGGTTTTTATAAAGATATTGAATTAGGACAACCTGCAGACATTGAAAATAAATTAGAACAAAAAGAAAGAGAACTTGAAGGGTCTAGAAAATCAGGAAAACCTGAAGACATGTATACGTTATTAGAATGTCATGTTAATTTAGATTTAGAAGGTTTTGAAGATATGGGTCCTGATGGTCAGCCAACAGGAATTAAACTTCCTTACATTGTAACGATTGATGAGACATCAAGTAAAATTTTATCTATTAGAAGAAATTACAAAGCAGAAGATCCAAAGAAAAATAAAACTCAATACTTTGTTCATTTTAAATTTTTACCAGGACTTGGGTTTTATGGTTTTGGATTAATACATATGATTGGCGGTTTATCACGAACGGCAACTTCAGCCTTACGTCAATTACTAGATGCAGGTACGCTCTCCAATCTACCTGCAGGATTTAAACAAAGAGGTGTAAGAGTTAGAGATGAAGCAGCTCCTATTCAGCCCGGTGAATTTAAAGATGTAGATGCACCCGGTGGATCATTAAGAGACGCTTTCTATCCTTTACCTTACAAAGAACCATCACAGACTTTATTACAATTGATGGGTATCGTAGTTCAAGCAGGTCAAAGATTTGCATCTATTTCTGAAATGCAAGTGGGTGAAGGTAATTCAAACGCTGCAGTAGGTACAACGATTGCTCTTCTTGAGCGAGGATCTAAAGTGATGTCTGCAATTCACAAAAGATTGTACACAGCACTTAAACAAGAATTTAAATTACTAGGAAAAGTTATTGCAACTTATCTTCCACCAAATTATCCTTACGATGTTGTAGGTGGGCAAAGACAAATTAAACAATTAGACTTTGATGACAGAGTAGATATTTTACCTGTAGCTGATCCAAATATTTTTTCTATGTCTCAAAGAATTACTTTGGCTCAAACCGAATTACAATTAGCAACATCAAGTCCACAGATTCATAATTTATATGCCGTGTATAGAAATATGTACAATGCATTAGGAGTTAAAAATATAGATCAGATTTTACCTCCGCCTCCGCCACCAGCACCAAAAGATCCAAGCTTAGAGCACATTGATGCAATGGCAGCTAAACCTTTTCAAGCTTTCACAGGCCAAGATCATAGAGCACACATTACATCTCACTTGAATTTCATGTCTACAAACATGGTTAGAAACAATCCTGCTATCATGGCATCTATTCAGAAAAATATTTTAGAACATATTTCTCTAATGGCTCAAGAACAAGTTCAATTAGAGTTTAGAGAACAAATGCAACAAATGATGATGATGCAACAACAAGCTCAAATGAATCCTCAGATAGGCCAACAGATTCAAATGATAACTCAAAAAATAGAATCAAGAAAAGCTATCTTGATTGCAGAAATGACTGAAGAGTTTATGAAGGAAGAGAAGAAAATTACATCACAATTTGATTCAGATCCTTTATTAAAGTTAAAATCTAGAGAAGTTGATCTTAGAGCTATGGAAAATGAGCGTAAGAGAGAAGCGGATGAGTCTAAAGCTGAATTAGATAGAGCTAAGTTAATGCAAGCTAAAGATATTTCAGAGGATAAACTAGAACAGAACGAAGATTTGGCTAAATTAAGAGCGGGAGTTTCCCTTGCTAAATCAGGAGTTCAGTCTGCTGTCGTAGAAATAGACGATTAGTAAGAAAAAGCATGACAAAATCAAATAAAAAAGTTAAAACAATATAAAAACGGAGATAATTTATGATGAACTATAAAAAATCTAAAAAAGTAGCAATACCTTCTCAGAATGTTGAGATAGATCCTAGATCTAAGTCAACTGCTGATGGTGCTTTTAACGGAATTCCTACAGGAGATAAGGAAAAAGTTAGAGGAACTAGAAGAATGTTACCGGAAAAGAAAAAAACAGCAACTTGGTACTAACCTATGTGGTTCTCGGCAATTAAATTAGCCGTTTCTGCTGGTAGTAAAATTTATGCTAACCGTCAGAAAACGAAGATGGCAATGTCTGATGCACAATTAATGCATGCACAGAAAATGGCTGAAGGAAAAGAAGCTTACCAAGGAAAATTGCTAGAAGCTAGACAATCTGACTGGAAGGACGAGGCAGTTCTCATAATATTGTCAACGCCGATTGCAATTTTGGCCTGGGCAGTTATATCGGACGATCCAACTGCGATGGACAAGGTAAAACTATTTTTTGAAATGTTCTCAGAACTTCCGAAATGGTTTACAAATTTATGGATACTTGTAGTTGCAAGTATTTATGGTATAAAAGGAACACAAATATTTAAAGGAGTAAAAAAATAATGGCAAACAGACTATATAACACACAAGTAGCTAACCCAAGAGTAGCTCTTAAAAAAGGTGGCTTCTTAAAAAAAGTCGGTAAGGCAGCAGCAGGAATAGGTGCAGCTGTTTTAGCAGCTAAAGGTTTTAGAAAAAAACCAGCCGCTAAGAAAAAAGATACAAGAGATGCAGTAGACAAATACTTTGCTAAAAAAGGTACGTCTCTTAAAACAGGAGATGCAAGTGCAGCAGAAGCTATGGCTAAAGCAGATAGAGATAAAAAAATCTTTAGAAGAGGTTTAGATAAAATAGCAGCAGCTGGTGGTGTTTCTAAATTAAAAGCTGGTGGTAAAGTTAAAGGTAAAAGAGAAAAAAACCCTAAACATGAACAAGCAGAGAGAAAAAGCAAAATAAAAAAAGAATATAGAAATATGGGTTTTGGTAAAATGATAGATGATGGAGATTTTGATTTTGATAAAGTTTCTAAAATGAAAAGTGGTGGTAGAGCATTTAGACCTGTAGATAAAAATAAAAACCCAGGTTTAGCTAAGTTACCAACTAAAGTTCGAAACAAAATGGGCTTTATGAAAAAGGGCGGCAAGGTTAGATAATGTGGAACTGGATAAAAAGTTTATTCAGTTTTAAAAAATCTTCTGCAGTTGTTGCAAAGATTAAAGTTGGACATTGTGATAATCATCCTAAATATAAATTTAGATGTCCTGATTGTGTGGAGGCAGTAAATGGCTAAACTTTGCGCAAAAGGAAAAGCAGCGGCGAAGCGAAAATTTAAAGTGTACCCAAGCGCATATGCGAACATGTACGCATCAGGTGTATGCTCTGGTAAAATTACACCAGGCGGTAAAAGAAATAAAAAAGCTAAAGGCGGCTTGATCAAAGGTCAAGGTTGTGAAATCAGATAATGGGTTTACGCAAATGGGTTCAAGAGAAATGGGTGGACATTGGAGCTCCGAAGAAGAACGGAAAATATCAGCCGTGCGGGAGATCGAAGGGGAGCAAAAGAAAATATCCGAAATGCGTACCACTTGCCAAAGCCACACGAATGACAAGCTCACAAAAGGCATCTGCTGTCAGCAGAAAAAGAGCAGCCGGTAATCCAGGCGGCAAACCTACTAACGTTGCAACTTTTACAAAAAGAACTAAAAAAGCTAAAGGTGGATCTGTAGGTAATAGTATGATCAGACAAGCTCAAAGAAATTATAGAGGTAGTTATATCTCTGGAGATTTAGGTGGAGTAAAAGTTTCAAATCCTAGTTTAGCAAAATATTATGGAAAGAAAATACTCCCATGAGAAAAGATTATTTAACAAGAGAAAAATTAGCAGAAGGCGGAATGCCAGCTAGAAATAAAAAAAACTTTAGACCTACAAAGTCTGGAGCAGGTATGACTCAAGCCGGGGTCATGGCCTACAGAAGAAAAAATCCCGGTTCTAAACTAAAAACAGCCGTGACTGGTAAAGTGAAAAAAGGGTCAAAAGCTGCAAACCGACGTAAGTCGTACTGTGCAAGAAGTGCAGGTCAAATGAAGAAATTTCCGAAAGCTGCTAAAGATCCTAATTCTAGACTACGTCAGGCTAGAAAAAGGTGGAAATGTTAGATGCAATCATAAAAAGATACGAAGCACAGATAGCAGAAGCACAAGCAACCATAGATATTTATTTAAATAATTCGGTAGGTATTGGAGAACATCCACAACATATCGAAGAGTTAGATAAACTATTTGGTAAAATTGCAGAAGCTGAAGATAAACTTAAAATTGTAGAAAGGTGGGAAGATTAGTGAACTTAGAATCAGTAATAACTAAATTATTAAGAAATCTTAATAAACAAATAGATACTTTATCCATATCAGTAACATCAGGGAATGTTGACAGTATGGAAAAATACAAGTATATAATAGGGCAAATAACAGCTTTAGAGGCTGTAAAACAGGAAATCTCTATCCTGCTAAACGAGAAGGAGCAAAACAATGGAACAGTCATCGACATCCAAAACAAACGAGATACCTAAGCATAAAAATGCTTTGGAAGAAAAGTATAAAGAACAACCAGAAGAAAAAAAGCTAGTAGACGAAAAAGACAAACTTCCCAATCCAACAGGTTGGAGAATGATTGTTTTACCTTTTAAGATGAGAGAAAAAACTAAAGGTGGAATCGTCTTAGCTGAAACAACATTAGAGAAACAACAAGTTGCTTCTCAATGTGGATTAGTTTTAAGAATGGGTCCAGATTGTTACAAGGACAAAGAGCGTTATGCTGACGGTCCATGGTGCAAGGAAGGTGATTGGGTAGTCTTTGCCCGATACGCTGGATCTAGAATGAAGATTGAGGGAGGAGAAGTACGTCTGCTAAACGATGATGAAGTTTTAGCAACCATCAAGAATCCAGAGGATCTCTTGCACGAGTATTAAAAACATAGATAGGAGAAACTATGCCAGACATAGAAGAAAACAAAACAGTAGATATTGATACATCCGGCCCAGGAGCCGAGATCAATGTTGCTGAAGAAAAAGAGGAAGCAGTTGTAGAAACTGGTTCCAAAGAACAAGAAACAGTAACCAAGGAAAATAATGAAGAAACTAATCAAGACAATAATCAGTCCGATGACTCATCTGAGAAATCTACTGAGCAGCCTGATGTTCAAGCTAGCGAAACTAAAAAAGAAGATGAGAAGCTAGAAGAATATAGTAAAGGTGTTCAAGGTAGAATCGCTAAGCTCACAAGAAAAATGAGAGAAGCGGAAAGAAGAGAAAAAGCGGCTCTTGAGTATGCTAAAGCAGTTGAAGAAAAAAGAGTACAATTAGAATCTAGATTTAAAAAATCTGATTCTGAGTATCTTAAAAAACTTGAAACAAATGTTAATTCAGGTTTAGATTCTGCTAAGAGAGAACTTGCAATAGCAATTGAATCAGGTGATGCCAAATCTCAAGTTGATATCAACAAGAGAATTGCAGAACTTTCTTTTGAGAACGCAAGACTACAAGAGAGAAAACAAAACGCAGAAAGTATGGCAAAAGAAACGCCAGTTAAACTTTCTGATGGTGGAAAGTTACCAGAACAAACTCCATCAGAACTTCCTGAACCAGATCCGAGAGCGGAAGATTGGGCAAGTAATAACACATGGTTTGGCCAAGATAGAGCCATGACGTTTACTGCTTTTGAAATCCATAAAGATCTTGTTGAGAAAGAGGGTTTCGATCCTAAATCTGACGAGTATTATCAGGAGATAGACAAAAGAATACGTGTTGACTTTCCTAATAAGTTTGGTAATAATGAAAAACAAACCACGTCCAAACCGGTTCAGTCCGTTGCTTCTGCTAACAGAAGTGTAAAACCTGGACGCAAAACTGTGAGACTCACTTCTTCACAGGTAGCAATAGCTAAAAAATTAGGAGTGCCACTCGAAGAGTATGCAAAACAACTAAAAATCACGAAGGAGGTATAAGCATATGACAAATGAAAATAACAAAACTTCCCGTGCGAACGAAACTAGGTCTAAAACTGAAAGACCAAAAGTTTGGGTTCCACCATCTTCTCTAGATGCACCCCCTGCACCTGATGGATTCAGGTATAGATGGATTAGAGCAGAGAGTATCGGTTTTCAAGATACTAAGAACATAACTGGACGTTTAAGAGAAGGTTATGAACTTGTAAGATCGGAAGAAATCGAAAACGCATCTGACTATCCAGTCGTCGATGACGGCAAATACAAGGGAGTCGTTGGGGTCGGTGGCCTTTTGCTTGCAAAGGTCCCTGAAGAAATCGCAAAGCAACGTCAAGAATACATGAGGCAAAGAGCCGAAGGTATGGACGAGGCAGTACAAAACGATTTAATGAAGGAGCAAGACAACAGGATGCCTATCAACGTAGATAGACAGTCCCGTGTAACCTTCGGTGGTACAAAGAAATAATTTTTTTGTTATTTCTGGTTGAATCATCGATTTAACGTTAACCAATATGGAATAGGACAAAACTATGGCAAACAAAAACACACAAGGTTTTGGTCTGATCCCGGGTGATAGATTAGGAAATACTCCTGCTATCTCTGGTCAGTCTAAATACTTTATCGATGCTGCTGTTGCTGGAGCAATCTACAACGGTAGTGCTGTTAAGTCCGCTGCAGGATACATTGTCAATGGACAAGGTTCAGCAGCTCCTGTGGTTGGAGTATTAAACGGCGTATTTTACAATGCGGCTACAACTTTGAAGCCAACATTTGCTAATTTTTACGCAGGTTCAATTACACCAGCTAACAGCGAAGACATAACGGCGTTCGTCAATGACGACCCTTTCCAGAACTACATTGTAGCAACTGACGATGCAGTAGCACAAGCCGGTTATTTAGAAACTTATGACATGAACACAACTGCTGGAAGCAGCACGACTGGGAAATCATCAGCAACTCTAGATATCGGAACTACTGGCGCAGATGACAAACAATACAGATTACTAAGATCAGCAGAAGATCCTGAAAATGATACTAATGCTGCTTTCAGATCTGTAATTGTTGTCGCTAACTTGTTAGAACTACAATCATAATAGGAGTATATAGACAATGGCAATATCACGATCACAGCTAGTTAAAGAACTAGAGCCAGGCCTAAATGCACTATTTGGTCTGGAATACAAAAGGTATGAAAATCAGCATGCTGAAATTTATACTGAAGAATCTTCTGACAGAGCTTTCGAAGAGGAAGTAATGTTATCAGGATTCGCAAACGCACAAGTAAAAGGTGAAGGTCAAGGTGTATCTTTCGACAATGCACAAGAAACTTTCACTGCTCGTTACACTCACGAGACCATCGCTTTAGCATTTGCTATCACGGAAGAAGCTATCGAAGATAACCTCTACGATAGATTAGCTTCTAGATACACAAAAGCTTTAGCAAGATCTATGAGTAATGCTAAACAAGTGAAATCAGTAGCCCCATTGAACAATGGTTTACCTTCAGTAGACACGTTCAAATCTGGCGACGGTGTTTCACTTTTTAACACAGCTCACCCTACAGTAGCAGGAACGTTTTCAAACACGTTAACTACTCAGGCAGATCTTAACGAAACTTCATTAGAACAATCGCTAATCGACATTGCGAAAATGACTGATGAAAGAGGTCTTAAGATTGCAGCAAGAGGTGTAAAAATGATAGTCCCTTCAGAAAACCAATTCACAGCTGAAAGATTGATGAAATCTCAAGGCAGAACTGGAACAGCTGATAACGACATCAACGCAATCGGATCTATGGGGATGATACCTCAAGGTTACAGAGTTAATAACTTTTTAACTGATACTGATTCGTTTTACATCCTTACAGATGTGCCTAATGGAATGAAAATGTTCCAAAGAGCGCCTCTGAACACTGCGATGGAAGGTGATTTCGACACTGGCAACGTAAGATACAAAGCTAGAGAAAGATACTCATTTGGAGTATCAGACCCTAGAGGTATCTTCGGCGTTGAAGGTGCGTAATAACTGAAAAATTAAAAAGGGGGCTGTTGAAGGTCCCCTTTTTTTATGATAGAAAGAAAGAACCCATGAAAACTTTTAAAGTACAAATCAGAGCATATGGCTACCACGCTATATTTAATATCTCTTGTGAGGATAATGATAAATCCTTTGAGGATACACTAGTTGACAAACTAGGAAAAAATGATATTGTATGGGACAAAGATGGATTTACAAGTAAATCTAAAACATGGTTAACCTATGAGGAGGTTATAGATGGAACACGTTCAGAGCCTTTACACGAAAAAAAGGAGTCTAGAACTGGAGTGGTCGCAGCACTATAATCAGGAGAAAAGATACACTCTTGATATGGTAAGGATTGATGACAGAATAAGACAAGTCATTAATCATATTAAACAAGCTGAAGCTAAAGAAGCTCACTTGGTTAATAAGATAGACGCTGCTCAACCCGACGTTTCTGTAGCTACGTAACATAAAAAACGCTACATCGCTGAAATCGCACTTTCTATTAAGGCTCTCTTGCACTTCTCACAAAACTAAGCTATAAATTACGCACCATACATTAATAAAACAAAATAAATGTAGACGCGTATGGTCGACATCCCTAGGGACTACATTTATGTATTCTAGGAGGAATATAAAATGGCAAACACAACATTTTCAGGACCGGTAAGATCGGAAAACGGTTTTGAAGTAATTGATAAAAGTACAGTAACAGGTGCAGTTACATCTACAATGAGCGTGAAAGAGTTCACTGCAACTATTACGGTTGCAAATGGTCAAACTACTGGAAAAGAATCAGCTATCCAGATACCTACAAACTTCATTCCATTAGGAATTGGTGTTGTAGTAACTGTAGCTTCTGCAAACGCTGTTAACTTAGTTGACATTGGAACAGATGCTGACACAGACGGTTATGTTGACGGAGCTTC
>WLWH01001824.1_pt1 | contig 13061 bp, 13 predicted proteins | sample 6712741 | NCBI WGS metagenome assembly WLWH01 (sample SAMN12718694, study PRJNA515312) | sponge metagenome | isolation source: marine sponge | host: Mycale hentscheli | place: New Zealand: South Island, Marlborough, Capsize Point | collected 2003-05-01 | reverse complement strand
ATAGGCCACGGATCACCACCTAAATTAATAGTCGTAGATATCTCACAACTAGGTCTATCTTTATGTCTTTTTAATTCATCACCATGTTTATATAATCTAGCGTAGGAATAAGTAGGACATAGATCTAGGCCGGTTTCTTTTTGCATTACCGGTAATACTTTAACAAGTAAAGTTTCCATTACATTATCAGCGTAACAAGAAAAAGTATTAGGTATTTGTTGATCTGTCCATGTACCTAACATACCATTGTCATAAGTAATATTGTTTTGATACATCCATTTAACTGCATCTCTTTTAAGAAGAAAATAGTTAAACACAAAATTAGCTAACTCATAGCTAATTGCACCTTTAATTACTTGATATTTATTGAAAGCCATCTTGTAAAAAATTAAAACTTACTGATATTCTTATATTATTTGATTCATTTGGTTCAACACAATGCCATAACCATGCAGGAAACATAATTATTCTATTTACTTGTGGTTGTAAATGAATTTCTCTCCATAAATGTTTAGGGGGTTGTCCTTTAATTCGTATAGGCATGTTACTTTGTATACCAGGTCTTGGATCATTACAAATTAATCTGCCACAATTTTCTTCAGCTTGTACATAAAATACTCCACTAAACAAACTATTGGGGTGAACATGGGGTCTGTTGTAACCACCTTTATAATTTATATTAGCCCACATATTACCAAGTTTAGGTTGTCTATCTAACCATTCTTCTTTAAATATTTTATGTTGCATTTTAAATAATTCATCTACTAAAGGTTTAAATTGTGGTAGGTGATGCATATTAGTTTCACTATGCCAACCATTAACATTTGTTTTTTGTAAACCTTTGTCTTGTTTAGACCAAGCAACAATATCATTAGCTAATTGTTGTGTGTTTAATTGCACATCTTCTGCATATATAAGTGTTGGAAAAAATCCTTCAGCAATCATCTAAAAGGTTTACCTCCAAACCAAACAACAAGTGATTGTCTAACACCACGTTTTACAGGGTTAACTCTATGATTTAAAAATGATGCAAATATAATTGCATGACCTTGTTTTAGTTCTGCAAACTTACCTGGCCCCATTAATTCTAAATCTCCACCTTCAAACTCTGATGGATCATTTAATAAAAGAGTCATAGATATTTTTCTAACTGGTGGTTCGTGTCCCATGTTTACATCACAATCCATATGCCAATCGTAGAACCCACCTTCAGGATACTCTGTAAACTGAGCTTGTTCTGTTATTTGTATATCACCAAAACCAAAATGATTTTCATTTGCTTTTTGTATAAAATTATTAAGATCACGATACATGTGTTCCATTTCTTTAAAAGGTATCCATGATATTGTAGTTACTCTTTTCTTTGTATCAGTTCCACCTCCTGGTTTACCCATACCAACTTGTGCTGTCTGTGGTTTCTGTGCTCTACCTGATTCAATAATTTGTCTACATTGCTCAGGTGTAAATAATGGTGTGGTAGTTTGAACTATCCAACTTTTCCATTTAGGTTCTGTGATGTGTCTATTTTCGTACATTATTTTACTCCTCTAAATTTAATTGGGTCATACCTTACATCCATATTTGCAGCTAGTGTTCGTCTCATACCTGGTCCATTAAAAGGATAAACACAATGTCTCATGTCATATGGAAATATAAAAAAGTCTCCTTGTTTAATATCTGGTTGATAATCCACGTGTGCAAACTGACCATTAGCTGGACCTAGTATTTGTAATCTACCATTCTGTGGCGAATCTGGTGATGAATATTCTACCCCATAAGACTCTGGTAGTTTTAAAATCATAACACTTGATAGTCCTGTAAACAATGATCCTTGGTGCACGTGCACTGGATTGTATTCATGTTCAAACATAGTATTAATCCAAATAGAATTCATATGTAGATCGTAAGTTTTAATTTTATTCCAATCTAAATAATGTTTAAATTTTTGTTCAAACCAAATTAATACATCTTGAGGTAAATAATTATGACAAGTCATTTTATCATTATCAGGACCATCAAAAAACAAACTATGTTCTTTTTCTATTTTACCTATAAGTTGTTTATTAGCAGGTTTTAATTCAGGATACTTAGTTTCATAAATATGATTAATCGTATTATACACATCTAAAGGAACTTGATATTTTAATACCGATTGACCTAAAAATATAAAATCAAAATCTGATGTGTTCATATCTCTGTCTAATCCTTTCTGGAATTTTTTCTATGTAAGGGTTATATACTTTTCTAACTGGTCCATCAAATAGTTTGTGCATATTACTACCAACTATTTTGTCATCATATGACAAACCGTTTACTTTTACTTGGTCTAAATTATTAAATCTGTGGTTAAAATAAGGCTGATCTATAAACTGATATACTTTACGAATCTCTTGTTCTGGTTGTGTAACTAAATCATTGTATTTAACAAAGTGACACATGTTTGGATAGTTAAATGAATTTCTAATTGCTTCTAATTGTTTTGCAACAGCGCCATCTTTATTCATAATCATAATTAATTTTTCTTCATCATTTTTTAAATTAAGTTTATTAACAAATGCATCAGAGTTTTCTGTATACCATTTTATATAACTTGCTAACACATCCATAACATCTCTAAGCAATACAATACATTTAAAGGAACGTTTAAAATGTTTTTCCATTAAATATTTATTTCCTGTAGTCATGACAGGACCTCTGTCTATGATTATACTTTGAGACCAGTTTTTATAATATAAATCATATATAGAATCTAAAATATTATCTAAAGATTTATAATCTGGATAGTTTTTAAACACATCTGTGTTTTTTAAATTATGCACGTCTTTCATAATTTCTAATGTAATAGAATTAGGTGTACAAGCTATCTCTGGATTTTGATTCATAATACTTGTAAATAAAGTATTACCAGATCTAGGTTGTGCTACTAAAAAGAAAAGTTGTTTACTTGTCTTTAGCTCCGAGGTCATTGGTCAATTGTTCTTTCTTGTTGTAAATCATTTCTCCTGATTTTTTAACTCTTTCTATAGTTTGTAATTGTCCAAGTACATTAAATACTTCTGGCTGTGATGAGCCTGATGTCAATGTCTCTGCTTTGTTTTTCATAATTAATGCATAAGAATCTAATTGGTGTCTGTTAACGTCTTTGTCATCAAAAGAACCATCGTTAAATTCTTTTTTAAGTGCTGACCATAATTTAATTTCTCTCATTCTATCTCTAGCCACTAACTGCATGTTGGCAACAGAATAAGTTTTTTCATCTATATCTATTTGAAGTAGTTCTCTTTTTAATGGATCTTCTTCAGTCTCTAATTTTTGTTTTAGTTTTTTAAGTTTAACTTCATTACGTCTAGCATCAAATGATAGACTCATTAAGTTTTCTAAGAATACGTTTTGTTCTCTAACACACTGCCAATACTTAGAAGCTTTAGTAGGGTACTTTGCATCCTGTAAAACAGACATTCTCATTTCTGTTTCTGTTCTAAAAACTTGTTTCTTAGTCCAAGTATCTCTAAGTTCAGTTGTCATTTCTTTAAATTCTTTGACATCATTTGGGTCAAGTAAATTATTTAAGCTAGGAGCTTCTTTTTCTATTAGTGCATGTATGTTTCTTTTTTCAGTCATTATATATTCCTTTCATTGAATAGTGTTAATATAACCATTGCTGATTATAAGTCAAGTTAACTTGTAGTAATGTTTTTAGTTACAACTGAAGCACCATTATATAATTCTGATCCTCCTGGAGAAGCATTATTACCAGCAGCACAAAAAGCAGCTGTTGTTGATCCAAAACCACCTAAAGTATTTCTTGCAGTAGTCATAGTTGCATCTGCTGACCAAGAACTTCCATTCCATTTTACAGAAGTGCCTGTAGTAGCTGGAAGATTTCCACCAAAAACAAATGCATCTGATATACTACCACCTGCAGAACCTGCGTAAGCTCTTATTGCAGGCAGTGCAGTTTTTGTTGACCATGTAGTTCCATTCCATCCTTCTACACTATCTCGAGATGAAGGAGGTCCTGAGGGATAACTAACACCTCCTGCAGCTAATGCAGAATCTTTAGTAGATCCGACAAGTTGAGGAACATATCTAGCAACACTCATTGATGGATTTGTTGACCATGAACCACCTGATCTTTCATAAGAAGTAGCTAAATTTGTAGTTGTATATCCACCTGCAATTAAAGCTTGTTCACCTGGACCACATGCACCTATTTCAATAACAGCTGTTGGCATAGAAGTTCCGCTTGTCCAACTAGAACCATCCCAATCATAAACATTTGCTACTTTAGGTGTTGGTCCGTAACCACCACCCATTGTAGAAAAATCTGAAGTTGTTCCACAACCTACGTTATATCCATGAGCTGCCGGTATGTTTGATAAATTTGTCCAACTGCTACCATTCCATTCTTCAGCTTCTGCTGAATTAGGTGGATTGGCTCCATTTTCACCAGCAAGAATACATGCTGTTTGAGTACCACCACTACTTAAAGCATTGTTATTTCTTGAAGGTCCGGTTGCAGATGTCCATGCTGCTGCTTGAGCAATACCGTCAACACGTAAATTACCCGAGGTACTATTATACCATACTTCTCCATTTTCTGGATTTGAAGGATCTGCTGATAAGTATTTAACTTTCAGTCCTCTAATTTCATTGTAGCCAGCCATTTATAAATTCCTTACGGGATTGTTACATCTGATGGTCGCTCATTACCTGGTCTAGCTTTTTCTTCATCAGACAATGCATCCCACGCTGTTTGTGCCGCTTGTACATTAGCGTCAACTAAAGCTTGTGCTTCTGATTTAGTTTTAAAAACACCGTTTTTATCAGCTACCCAACACGCACCTCGTTCATTGTTTCCAATGACCCAAACGTCAGCAGGATAACCTCTTAGAAAAAAATTTCTTCTATCTTCAGCTGTAAAGAATCCTTTTCCAGTGTTAGTAAGAACTCCATATAGAAAGTTTTCCATAGTTTTTACTCCTTTGTTATTGTTATATCGTTAAACTTATTCATTATCAACTAGTAGTTAATGTTTTAACATTTAATGTTGTTGACTCTGGTGAAAATTCTTCTGTTGTTTGTCTTTGTGTACCAGAGGCACTTCCTCCACCTCCTGCAAAATATGCACCACTGGTTGTGCTATTTCCATTACTTCCACCGTATCTTGCAGTAGATATGCTTGGTCTTGTTGACCAAGACGTTCCATCATACCCCAAAACTAATGTGGTAGGTGATACGTTTCCTCCAAAAAGTAAAGCGTTTGTTTGAGTTCCTCCAGTTCCATTTTGATTACTTCCTGTAGGAAGATCTCCACCTGTTGTCCAGTTAGTTCCATCATATTCTTCCACTGCTTTTTCTGGACCCGGAGGACCACCTATAGCTAATGCTGCGGTTTGAATTCCCGCTCCACCTAGGGCATCTCTAGCTGTTCCCAGATTATTTGAAGCAGTCCAAGATGAACCATTATATTCTGCTGTTGCATTTGTTACACTACCTGTGTTTCCAGCAAATCCTAATCCAGCAGTTTGTGTACCTGCTGCTGCTAATGCATTAGTTGCTGCAGGGTAAGCTCCTGAACTAGTCCAATTAGTTCCATCATATTCATTTGAGGCAGCTGGGTTAATTCTAGCTCCACCTGGTGCAGGATTAGGTCCAGCTCCTGGGCCCCCATAACCAGCAAACTGTAAAGCTGCTGTTTGAACACCAAAACTTCCCATCATATCAAGACTAGTTGGCATATTATTTACTTCAGACCAAGATGATCCATCGTATTCTTCTACACTTGAAACTGTAACTGAAGGAGCAGTTGATGGAAAACTTCCACGTCCTCCAATAGCCATACCTGCATCTTTTGTTCCAATATTTTGTCCACTCATTCTATATCTTCCAGTACCCATTAATCCACCACTTGACCATGCTCCAGCTGTAATAACGTTTATTGATGATGTAAATTCTTCTGTTGTACTGTTTAACGGTCTACCTCCAATTACATAATTAGCTGGACCATTTCCACCTGTTCCATGCGAATATCTTCCTGTTCCTAAATTAGCTTGAGCTGTCCAAGCAGTTCCATTGTAACTAAATGATGTGTTTTGTATTCCAGGACTTGCTGGATATGTAGAACCTCCTGATTGAAGTGCATCAGTTTGTGTTCCAACCAGACCTAGTTTTTCTCTTACTGCAGGTAATGCTGTAACAGCTGTCCAAGCAGTTCCATTGTAATGTTCAACTGCACCATTTACTGCTGGGTTTGGACCACCACCTGCTGCTAAACCTGCTGTTAAAGTTCCTGCGCCAGAACTTGTAGAAGCTCTCCCTACATTTAAATCACCACCTGCTGTCCAGTTAGTTCCATCGTATTCTACTGAAGTTACTCCAGGAGCAGGTCCTGCACCAAAAGCTACTGCAGCTGTTTGTATTCCTAAACCTGCAAAATTATTTCTATTAGTTGGCATGTCATTACCAGCAGCCCAAGCAGTTCCATTATATTCTTCTGTTTTTGCGTATTGAGTTGGGACAGAACCATCCGATCCACCAAACACAACACCTGCAGTTTGAGGAGAAGATCCTGCTGCTGATAAACCTCTTCTAGCTGTATTTAAAGAACCTGTTGTTGTCCAACCAGAACCATTGTATTCAGCAGAAATATTTGTACATGCCGGTGGTCCTGATCCAGTATCTCCTCCAGCTAAAACACCAGCTAATTGAGTTCCAAAACCTGCAGTATAAGATTGATTTCCAATATAAGGTCCACTACTAGACCATGCACTACCTGCTACAATTGATTTAAATTTTCCTGATGTAGAGTTATACCAGATCTGTCCTACATATTCATCAGGACTTGCTGGTGTTAAAGCTGTGCCACCCATACCACTGTGTGAACTACAGTAATAAAATAAAGTAGGTGCACCAGATGCTACAACAATAGTTGTAATATTACTATCTACAGTAACTCCAGTTGTATATTCACTTCCACCACTATGAGTTCCATCAGAGGCTGTTGAAAATCTAAATGGGTGACTAGATGCTGCTGAGTAGTCAAAATTATATGTATTACCTTCATAGAGTTCTAAAGTAGGTGTTAAAACTCCATCTATATAATATCTATTACCAGACCCAGGGTTAGCAACTGTAACTGTATAAGTTACAGGTGTGGGTGCAGGGTCCCCTGATAAAACTTTAATTGGTTTTCCAAAAATTTCTTTGTATGTGCTCATAATTAACTCGTTGTTATAGTCGCTATATTAGCTGCTGTTGTTTCACCAGTAAATTCTTCTGTTGTAGCTACAATAGAAGGTGATGAACCACCAAAAGCTAAAGCTGATGTTTGAATTCCTAATCCACCTAGTCTAAATCTTGCTGTTGCCATTGATGGTCTTGTAGACCAATTTGTTCCATCATAACCTTCAGTTGCCCCTGTTATTGAGTTACCTCCAAAAACTAGTCCTGCTGTATTACTAGCTCCTGCTCCTGCTAAAGCATGTCTTGCTAAAATTAAAGCACCTCCAGCTGTCCAATTAGTTCCATCGTATTCTTCTGTAGCAGTTTGATTACCTGAACCATCTACATAACCGCCTGCACCAAAAGCTGAAGTTTGTATTCCACCGCTACCCATTAAACGTCTTCCAGTTCCCATATTGTTTACTGATGTCCAAGTAGAACCATTATATTCTTCTGTTGCATTAGACATTGCATTAGGTGGGAGTTGACCTCCAAAAGCTAAACCTGCAGTTTGTATTCCAGCGCCACCCATTTGATCTCTAGTAGTATTTAAATTACCTGGACTTGCTGTCCAACTAGAACCATTATATTCTTCTGAATTATTTACTTTGGCAGAAGGTGAACTACCTCCAAAAGCTAATCCAGCAGTTTGTGTTCCACATCCTGCTAAATTAAATCTTGCTGTGTTTAAATCAGTTTGTTCCGACCAACTTGATCCATTATATTCTTCTGTTTCATCTCTTGCTGTACCAGGTCCTGTTTCCCCACCAAATCCTAAACCTGCTGTTTGAGTTCCACATCCTGTTAAATTAGTTCTTGCAGTATTTAAATTATTACCAGATGACCATGCTCCAGCGGTTACTGTGTTAGCTGTAAAATTCCATTCTACTCCTGCTCCTGCAGGATAACCAAAAAGCCAACCCGCATTACCAGTTGTTCCTGCAGCGTTTCCATAAAGACCTCCAGGAGAAGTTAATCCTGTGTTAGGTAAAGCCGACCAAGTAGATCCATTGTATTGTTCTGATCCCCCATAATTTGGAGTTTTAACTTGTGCTACGGTAAGAGTTTGAGTTCCAAATCCTGAAGGAAAACTTGATGCTACATTTAAAGCTCCAGCATTAGTCCAAGAAGAACCATCGTACTCTTCAGTATTAGTCATTGCGTTTGGAGATGGATCTATAAATCCACCAAAAATTAATCCTGCAGTTCCAGTTCCAGTTCCAGCAGCACCACCATACATTCTTGCAGTATTTAAATTAGGTCCACTAGAAAAAGTGCTCCCATTATAAGTTACTGAAGTATTAGTTCCTGCGTTTCCCGATGATGGAGTTCTACCTATTGCAGCAATTATGTTTGTTTGTGTTCCTGTTCCACAAGCACTAATATTATCTGCAGCTGTTGGTAAAGCTCCTGTTGCAGTCCAACTAGATCCATCGTATTTAAAAGAAGTAGATCTATAAGGCGCACCTCCGCCCATAACCACTCCTGCAGTTGCAGTACCTCCAGATCCTCCTGAAGTTGCCGTTGAAGGAAAACTAGTTGCTGTTGTCCAACCTGTTCCATTATATTCTTCAGTATTAGCTACGTTAGTTCCAGGGGGAGTTTGTCCCGCTGAATAAACTCCAGCCGTTTGTGATCCAAAACCATTAGCTAAATATCTTGCTGTGCTTAAAGGTGCAGCACTTGACCATGCTCCACTTGCTACAACACCTTTTAATTTTTGTTCAGTCCTGTTGTACCACATTTCTCCTGCCGTAGCATTAGGAGCGTTGTTTGCGTAGGATCTTATGTTTTTTCCTTGAATATTTTTAAATGTACTCATTTAACCTCTAGTTATTCTTTAGAAGCCATCCTTGAGTACCGTCTGTGAATACCAAAGTAAAGCCTGCTCTTTCAGTTGCTACTGTTAAGTCCGCTGCTGAACCTTGAATGTTTTGACTATTTCTACCGATAGTTAAATTATTAGTGTCAAAGGTTCCTGCGTAATCAATAACAGATACTTCATCTCCGATTGTTGGTGAAGAAGGTAAAGTTAAAGTCCATGCACCACCTGATGTGTTTGCAAAGATACCTTGTCCAGCCACAGCCGTATAAGTAGTTGTTTTAACTGCTTGCCATGAAGTTCCACCTGCTGAGGCTTCTTCCCATGATAATACTCCGCCTGTTGTTGATTTTAAAAGATAGCCATTTCCTGCTGCTACCGCTGCTGGCCACGTTACTGTATATGACGTAGTTGTTCCTGATGCTTTCTGACCTATATATTGACCACCTGTAGTATCCTGTAATCTTAATTCTTTTTGAGAACCAATGTTTAATCCTGTTGATGCGTCCCAAACAAAATTTGCGTCTCCACCAAATACACCTGAACTATTAAATTGTACTTGTGTAGTTGATCCGCCAGGAGTTGTTCCTGCACCAAATCCAACATCATAAACACCAGTGTTAGTTGCTACACCATCAAAATAAACTAGCTTCCAATCTTTGTCACCTGTTGCCCATGTAACTGTTGCACCTGAACCTGAAGCTGCTTTTAATTGTACTGTGTAAGCACCTGATGTGCTATTTTTTATAAGATAAAAATTTTCTATTCCAACTGGAAAAGTTACAATTTTATTTCCTGAAATTGTTTCTGGAGATTCTGCACCAAAAATAATAACTCTTGTTGCAACTGTGGCTCCTGTAGAACCATCTGATTCAGTTAAAGCTGTAGTGTTAGCTCCTGCTCCTGCTGTATTTAAAGTTTGTACTTTATAACCACCAGAGATTTGCTCGATGATATTTAAATTCGTATTTGTTTTTGTTCCCCAAGTACCGGCATTTTCGCCAGTTGCCATTAGCTCTACGCCGAGAGGGGTATATGTTGAAGCCATCTTTATTAATCTCCTAGTTTATTGTTTTATATTGTTTATTTAGTTTTAAGTCAAACATAATTATGCAGGAGTTTTAGTCGTATATCCTGTTGTATTTTTTGGTGTTTTAAGAGTATATCCTGTACTTGTTTTAGGATCAAGTTTTCCATAATATTTTAATATAAGTTTATCAGCATTTACACTTGTAGTAGCTGTTTGTCCTAGTCCAACTAAACTAGCACCTGACACTTGAACGGTAGTAAAAGATCCTACAGCACTTGTAGATGATTGGCCAGTTAACAATGCTTGAGTTATGTTGTCTATTGTTAAAGAACCCACAGCAGTTGTTGCAGAAACACCTGTTAAATCTGTAACAGGGTTAGATGAAATTGTAATAGCACCAGCAGCTGTTTGAGCAGATAAACCTGTTAAACCCATAACATCTGCAGGAGTTAAAGTTCCTACCGCACTTGTAGCTGATAAACCAGATAGTCCTACTGAATGATCATCGGTGCTTAAAAGTCCTGTACTAGATTGTAATGATAAACCTGAAAGAATAAGTGAATGATTTCCGCTAACTGTTAAAGAACCAAGAGTCGTTTGAGAAGATAAACCAGTTAGACCCATTATTTGATCTGCTACAGTTAAAGTTCCTACTGCAGATGTTAAACTTAAAGCTGGTAATGTTTCGTTTGCTTCTTCAACAGAACCCCAACCATTTATACCCCAAGATAATGTACCCCAACCTGGTTGTATTTGTGCATTTAAAACTCCAACTGCTGTTTGTGCTGATAATCCTGTTAATACAACTGTTTCACTAGAAAGATCGTTCCACTCACCAGCTCCCCAAGTTTTAGCTCCCCAACCTTGTGCTAAAGTTGTAGCTTCATTCCAATTAGCCTGTCCCCAGGTTAATCGGCCCCATCCTGATGAAACGTCGGGCACGGTGACCCTCCTATGCTATCTGTACGATTGCGTTTCCTGCTGTCTGTGCTGGAAATTGAACTGTGAATGTACCACTTGTTACAGTTTTGTCTGCACCAAAATTAATTGCGCAAACACTTCTGTTTGTTGTGAATCCTGTTATTGCAGTTGTATTATAAATTAAACAACCTCTTGCTGTAAACGTAGCTGAACTAAAACTAACATCATTAAATTTTATACATGCTGTATCAGTAGATAAAACTGGATCAGCTGACGCTGTTAATGCTGTACCGCCTGCAGTGTAACCAGTGTTACTAGCGCCACCGTCAGTTTGACTTTGACTAACTTCTAGTGTGTTAGTTGGAACTGCGTTAGCAGATGAAGGTGCTGTGTAAACAGTTGTTGCTTTACTTAATGAAGCTGAGTCACTTGAAAATAAAGCTAACTTAAATGCATTACCTGTTGGTGCACCACTAGCATCATTAAAGTTGTGACCACCTTGTAAAATTTCTACTTTAAAAGAATTACATATTGCTGATGTTATTGTCATAAATTTTATCTCCTAATTACTGAGGCGCTGACTCGATTGGAATACGTATTGTACCATCCGTGTAATCGTCTCTTCTTCTTCTTCCAAGTTGCATTGCTGCAAACTTTTGTAGTTCAGTTTTATACTTCTGTTCATATAATGTCAACATGTCTGTTGGGCCTTTTAAGAAACTAAATGCTTCTACTAAACATGCATATAACAGCCCTTGTGGAAAGTAATTACTTATATAAGTACCACCTGTAGCGGTCTCTAAGCCAGTTGGCATAGCATTATAATGAATAATATATTTGTAATTAGCGTTGGGTGTAGGAGCTACATACACGGCTCCTGAAGTAGCTGTGCTAGTTCCAGTAGTTGCACCTCCAAACATAGAATAATATTTAGGAAGTCCTGTTGTATCTTGACCTGTGGAAGCACCTTCTGTGCCTGTTAGTTCTCCTATGTATTCAGATATAAAAGTTTGATCACGTCTTTCTAACCAAACTCCTTCTCCTGTAGTGGCTGTTGTTGAATCATAAACTTCAATACCTCTAACAAATAATAAACCAGTAGGCATTGTGATAGAATTAAAATCTGTAGCAAATTGTGCTTCTGCTTGAATTCTGTCTGAGTCCATAGGACAATCTAAATTAATCCTGTGTTCAGCATTACGAAGAAATCCGTTAATAACAGCAGCAGTAAATACATTTGAATCTACTTCTGTATAATTTCTAATATCACCTGTTAAATCTGAATAACTATATGCCATGATTAAGCTCTATCATTTACGGGTCCAATTGTACATTGAAAACCGCCTCCTGTTGCTGTGCTTCCAGCATTAGATACTAAAGGCACTGTTATTGAATTAAATTGTTGTTCGGTTGCTTGTGTTCCATTTGGTAATGTAGGACCAACTTCTACGGTAGTTGCAATTGCTGTTGCTAGATATGATCCAAAAACTTTTGCTCCGTTTGCATGAGTTGTTGCTGTAGTATTAGGTGGAGTTATTCCTCTAAATGGAGAAGCTGTGCCTCTTGTTAATCCAGATAAAACTCCTGTAACTGTATTGTTACCTGTATATTGAATTGTTTCGTTAATGTATTGTCCAAAATTTGCACTAGTTGCATCTTGATTTACTTTTTCTATTACAATAAAACCAGCATTTGGAAATGCTGCAGAACTAGTTAAAGTTAAAGTATTAACTGTATCATTAATTGCACCATTTAAAGTTGTTTCTAATTGTAAAGTTGCAATTGCAACACCTCCCACTATTTCTTTGACAGATTGAAATCTAACATAAGATGTTCCTTCATTAATTTGATTAGAAGGATAAGACACACTTAAAGTTTGGGATCCACCTGTTGTAGTAAATGGATTGTTAGGTAAAATATCTTGTACTGGAAACTCTACTCTTGCAGGTCTTGCATGCATTAAACCTTGTGGGTCAGCGCCTACAGGATGTGGTTCTAATTGTGGTTGTTTAGCTTCAAACTCAGAGTTATGGACCCACGCACCTGTCCACTCTTTTACCATTT
>WLWH01001823.1_pt1 | contig 13079 bp, 20 predicted proteins | sample 6712741 | NCBI WGS metagenome assembly WLWH01 (sample SAMN12718694, study PRJNA515312) | sponge metagenome | isolation source: marine sponge | host: Mycale hentscheli | place: New Zealand: South Island, Marlborough, Capsize Point | collected 2003-05-01 | reverse complement strand
TCTTGATTTGCATGCATAATGTTTTCAATCGGCTTTTCTTGTTCTTTGAACTTATGCCAATAGTCAGAGCGCTTTGTGTATTTTCTTTTTTGATATGGAGCTGACATGATACTAAAGTATATTACACTAAAAGTTACAAAAGTCGACTTTCAAAGTTAAATACTTATAAAATAAAAGTAGGTTCGAACGTTTCTGTTATATCTTTTGTTTTTTTCGCTTGAGCATCAAAGTAAACTTTACCCATCCAATTTCCTAAAACTAAAGCTGAATAAGAGTCCTTTCTTGCTTTGTCTGGACTGTTCTGACGCCTTAGGTTTGCTGGAAGGTCAAAGTTTTGAGTACCTTGCGATGTTGTGGTGATTTGAATTAAAGCGCATTCATTTTTTGTCAGATTGATCATATCTGACTGATGCTCAATGAAATCTATCATTTTGGCTGCAACGCTTTGTTTAGATTCTTCTGAAGTACGTAAAAACTTTAAATCAGATATTGGGATGTTTTTATTTTTTTGCGAAACATATGAATCATCAATAGCCCTACTACCAAAATAAATTCGTCTATGATCAAAATGGGCCTGCAATAATTCGTTAGCTTGTCTAATCCAGCTACTAGTAGGTTTTCTCAAAATAATAGTTTTATAATCCTTAGAATTATATTCATTTTTATATTTTTGCAAATCTGACTGATATTCTTCTGGTTTGTCGAAATTGACTTCTATGGTTTTTAATTTTATTTTTTTACTTTTAAAAGTTTCACTTTCATTACATGCTTGTAAAAACTGGACTCCACCGTTATAGTCACCACATATAGCGACTATGTTAAAATTCTCCAAGCAAAACAAAAAGTATTTTATATGGTGTTTCAAAGATGTTCCTGAAAGAGCGTAACTATGAACTAATACCATTTTTTGTTCTTCTTTAAGTAATTTTAATATTTGTATGGCAAAGTCATCTGAACTTTCAGTTTGAGACCAAGAGGGGTCAAAAGATAAAATATACTCTGAATCTGCGTCACCTTGAACCTCAATTGTTGGCGTCTCTCCATCAAGCACAGTGCACAATGCCATCTTACTTGTTTTAAAATATCCAGAACTATCGTCTGTAAATATAGCCCCAAATTCTCTTTCAAACTGTGATTGGCTCATGGTGGCTTTAGCTTGATTTATGAGGTTTTCATCGTACAGTTGCTTTGGCGCACAATCATAACTATATTGCATTATGCACCTAGACGCCTTATCTTTATCGGCTGCCTCAGTAGTTATTAAATGCTCAAATTGGCTATAAACCTTATACAAATATTCAAACTTATACGAAGCAGAAGATAGTGCTATAAGCTTATTATTTGGCCAAACATGCCTATCACTTTCATTCATACTTCCCTCTTCAATAAGTTGCGTTTCTAATTTATACAGGTCGGCTCTTTGGATAGGATTTTCCACTACTGACAAAAACGGAACAATAACTTCGTTATAAATTCTTTCTGGCATAAGTAAAAACTCATCAATAATAATACGATGAAAACGAAAACCGCGAAGCTTTTCTCCGTCCCCAAGAGGCAACGCCCTAATACGACTAGCGCCAATCTCCATCAACCATTCGTCATTGTTTTTTGATGTTTTAGTTATGCATTGTCGAAAAAAACTGGCTTCAGGCTTGTTAGCTATATCTTCTATCTTCTTAAAAATCATTTTAGCTTGTCGAAAAGATTTAGATATAATTCCAATTTCAACCCCTTGATTTAACACGGCATCCAATGCTGCAAAAATGCCAGTCGTAAAAGATTTGGACATTCCTCGACTCCAAACCCCTAAAAAGTAATCAGTTTCAAACATAGATTTTATAGCCATATGTTGAAACGGAAACAGTTTCACCCCTAAAAGTAAATCAGTGGTAAAAGTAACATTATTCCTTAAAAATTCATATAAAGCTATCTTAGCTTCACGCTCGTCTAAAAAACCATCTATTTCTAATAGCTCATCATTAGTACGAACTTTATTTGATCTTTTTTTTTGTTTTCCTGCTGTCCAGCTCATAAATTATCGAAAAAATATTGAACATCAGTCTGCCAGATTTTCTTGCCTGCAAGTAATATTCGTGGTATTATGTCAGATGCTCTTTCTCTATTATCAACAAATACGAACTGACATGACCTTGGAAACTCGTGAGATAAATCTTTAATTCTTCTTAATGTATAATCAATATTTGATTTTCTATTGAAAATTTTATTTTCTTTTATCATTTTTTCAATACTAGATTCAATAATTACAAAAAGATATGAATTCATCTCTTGCGCGCGTTTTATTTCCTTTTTAAATCTATCTATATGATTTTTACTTAAAGTACCCTGTAGGTCATTGCCTGATTTTCTATCTACAAAAGTATAAGAATAATACTCTCCTAACGCAGTATAGTCTCCTATATCTAATTTTAAAACCTCTTGTTCGCACTTGAAGCTCAAAGGTTTTTGCTCTCTCGTATCTATAGCCACTTTCAAATCCAATGGTATTGGATCGCTAAAAAAATTTTTAGGAATATTATTATTGTACAAGGGCTCGCAGCCAATAGCTTCACAAGCCGCATTATAACTTCCGAATATTTCTCTATATAATTTTATAGGAGGTAAAAAAGAATTTTTTGTCTCTAAATGAAAAGGTCCATATTTTCTATCTTTTTTATAATGCCTCTTTTGCAGAAGGTTAAGAATATATTCTTTGACTTCTATCTTGGGTCTTTCTTTGCACCATTTTAATAATTGTTGCTTTGTAGAGAAGTCTCTTTCAAAGTATTCGTCAAACCTTTTGAAAGGTAATGGATCGCCGGTTAGTTTATTAGCGCGCGGAAAGTATTTAGTGTAATAAGAGGCTAAATTTAAATCATGCTGTTTAATATGTTTATGCAAAGACGCTCGGCTAGTAAATTCTTTTTTACATTCGGCACAAGGGAAAATTGTAGTACATACTCTTTCCATTATATAGCATCTTCTTTGGTGATTCCTAGTACACGAGCTTTCCAATCAGACATTTTTTCAACCTCGTCTGCTTCAACGCGTACTGATTGTTTTTGCATTTCAGCCATTTTAATCATCATCTTTCTTTCTTCTTCGTCCTGAAAAAGTTGAACTAAAGAAATTATAGATGCATTTCTTTGTTGTTGGCTCGCAACCCTCTTGGCTCTTTCTCCGTTTAATTTAGCCAGCATCTTATCAATCCTGTTGATGCATTGATTGTATTCCTCTGCTTTCGTTTTTAACATTTCAGTTAATCGCATAGTCAAATCATTTTGGCCCTCAGTATCATCAAACATTAAATTTAATTTTTGTTTTTGCTGTTCAATTTCTTTTATATTAACATAATCCATACAAACATTAACATATAAATTTAATTCGTCAGACGTTAAGTCAGGCTTATCCCAAGTACTACGTATGTACTCAGACTCAAATAAATCTCTATTTTGACGCGTGATATAAGAATTTATCACTTGAACAAATCTTGGGCCATTTAAATACGTAATTAACCTTTCAACACATTTACGATCTTGTAAGTTTATTTTTTCTAATTCAAATTCTTTTGATGTTGCCTTATTAAGTCTTTTGATTGCAGTCGATAGTACTTTTGGGGACGCATATTTTTCTCCTATAGCGTCATCCCTAATTGTAATCGCAGATGGAAACTCTTTACTAATATAGTCGCAAAGGCCAATAAATTTAGCGCTTTCTGTGAAACCTTTATTTGTAGAATCATTAGGCCATAACAATTCTCCAATTTCTTTTTTGGTCATTTCAGGGCCATAATGCTGCTTCACAAAAACTTTTTCATTATCGCTTAAAAAATATTTGCTTGATTTCTTTTTTACTTTAGTCCTATAATTTAACCCCTTCTCTACCCAGTAATTTCTTACAGCTCTTCCTCTCTGAGTGCTACCTTTTTCGGCCGGGTCGTCAAATAACTTTTTGACAGCTTCGCTCAAGTCCCCATCTAGCTCTTGAAATAAATCTAGGCTTTTGTCTTTTTGTTCTTTTGTTAAAACGTAGTCTTTCATTGGAAAAATATATCCTTTTCTCCACAAATTTTGCGTGCTATCTTTTTATAAAAATTTTTAAGATTTTTGATTTGTTTGTACCCTGCTTTTCTGCCTTTTTCATTACTTTTGTAACCTAGCACATCTGCCACAATCTCTTCATCTATATTGTCTATAAAAAGCATTTTATAAATTATATAATGACGATCACTTAGATATTGCCTCATTGAAAGATGTAATTGACCAATTGCAGAATGCATATTATAATGGTCTTCAGGTAAAGTTACCTTATCGTAAATATGATGCTCTAAAGAAACAGGGATTTTAATATCGTACGCTTGTTTGCGAGTTTTTTCCCATTTAGCATAATCGCCGCATTCATTAGATTGCGTACCACTTGGGGTAAAAGCGCATAAGTTAGACGTTTGACCGGGATTAATGTTTTCTTTAGATTGGTTATGTTGACAACTAATGCATGGTCTAGCAAAATTAGAATAATTATTCCTCAGAATATTTTTCATCTGATTGGAAATAATTTTATTTACCCAAGGCTCAATAGGCCTAGCTTGGTCCCATTGCTCCCATTTTTTGTAAATATGAGTTCGAATGATTTGTGAAACGTCTTCGAAATCAAACCACGCTATAGCGTGAAGATGCCACTTATAGAAACGCTTTCTTATTTCGTTATCGATGACTTCATATTTATCTTCATAGGTTTGTTTCTTTTTATTGAAGGCCACCGGTATCTGTTGGTTTGTTTCGAGAACTTGCGCAATCAATCTTAGATTGATTTTCTAAATCATTTTTGTTTTTGAACATTTTCTTATGTCCACCTTTTTTATGCTGTGGGTATCTGACTTCATCTGGATGAACAGGATTATTAACAAGATTCTCAAATGTAATCTTATTAGCAGACATTTCAATATCATATTCTAATTTTGAAATATCAGGAATGTAATCATCATCTTCATGCTCATCTTCAACAGAGGTGTTAGCCTTTGAAGATTTTAATTTTGGGCCACTTCTAGGCGCATCTAAAGACCCAAATTTAGTTCCACACCCCTGACAAAAGTTTGGTTTACTCAAAGAGTAATTATTTTTCGCTCCACACTCTGGACAATATATACTAGCCATTTGTATCTATAATTTATTTTTTTAAATTATTTTCTAGTTTATTTACAATAAATTTTAAAATTTCACTGCGAACAATGTCATCTTCAGTAAAATTAAAGGTATGTATTCCTTTACTTTTTGACTCTTCATCGTCAAAAACTTTACATAACGGAGAAAAGCCTGTTTTACCATTTATGTCAGATTGCATAGGATCTCCACAAATAAAATACTTAGAGTTATCTCCAATTCTAGTGATTAAAGTGATAAGCTCTTTTGTTGTGAAATTTTGACATTCATCAGCTATAACCAACTTGTTAGCCCAACTTGCTCCTCTTAAATAATTAATAGGGGCACATTGTACAATATTTTCTTCAAATAACATTTTGATTTGATTTACATCAAGCAACTCTTCTAACTTATCTTGCAATGGCATCATAAAAGGGTGAAACTTTTCGTTGACATCCCCGGGTAAACTTCCTAAATTCCTCTCTGCGCTTTCCGCTATTGTTCTTACATAAACAATATCTTGATTCGCATTCATATTGAATAATTGTAAAGCTGCATAAATAGATATGAAAGTTTTTGAGGCTCCTGCTGGACCCGAAACAAAAACAATCTTTGTGTTTCTATCAAAAGCAATTTTTAAAAATTCATGTTGCTTTTTAGTTAAGTCAAATTTATTAAGATAAAGCTTGTACTTGTTTTCAGCAAGTGGTATTATCTTTTCCGACGCTGAAGACTTCTTCCGTCTACTCATTAAAATATATTACACTTGACTTTGATAAAAAACCCTTTACAATTTAAGTAAATATGATTTTTCATGTTTTATCTATTCCAATCTACCCCACCAAAAAAGAAATAACTCTGTGCGCCTTCACACAGAAAGTTTACAAATTTTGCAAAGAAATGACTGCTCGAGGGCATACTGTCTTTCATTATGGCCACCCAGATTCTGAGGCGCACTGCACAAAACATTTTGACGTAATTAATAGGAAAACATACGATAAGGTATACGGAGGCAAAACTTGGAAAGAGTTTCATGATCAAAATGTTAACAATGAAGTTCACCATGAATTCAATAAAAACGCAACAAATTTAATTAAAAAAAATAAACAAAGTGAAAATGATTTTGTTTTAGCTTTTTGGGGGTTCGGCCATAGAGAATGTTGCGATCAACTTAAAGATTTTATTGTAGTTGAAGCAAGTATTGGTTATGATTCTGGATTTGCAGAATTTAAAGTCTTTGAAACTTACGCTCAATTACATAAAATGCAAAATAAACTTTATAATAGCAACTTTCCCTCTTTTGGAGATGCAGTAATACCTCCGGGTTTTTATTTTGATGACTTCATTTATAAAGAACAAAAAGAAAATTATTTGCTTTTCTTGGGCAGGATGACCAATGCAAAAGGGATAGGCATTGCCCAGAATGTTTCAAAAGTATTAAAAATACCAATAAAATTTGTTGGCCCTCAAAATATGGAAAACAATTTGGCAAAAGATAATCCTCAAGCTGAATACATTCATACTGTAAGCACTAATGAAAGAAAGTTGCTTTTAGCAAATGCTCGATGTTTGATTATGCCAAGTTTATATAGTGAACCTTGTGGATGGACCATGATAGAATCTTTTATATCAGGCACTCCAGTAATATCAACAGACTGGGGAGGTCCATCTGAACTTAACTTGCATGGAGAAACAGGCTTTAGATGTCGATCATTAAATGAATTTGCACATGCTGCTAACATATCTCATCAAATAAAACCTCAAAGATGCAGAGACCATGCAAGCAAAAATTTTACAATAGAAAAAATGTGCGAAAGGTATGAGGCGTATTTGCAATCTTTAATACATTTGAAGCAATATTCAGGGCCAAACTATGTGTTGCCCAATTGTAATTTCGTAATAAAACCATAATTCAATTTAAAAAAAAATATGTTCTTTTTTGAAAAGAGTGTATATACTATGTACAAATGGCAGGGGAAAATAAAAACAAAATCCGATTTGGAGACTTGGATACGTTTCTAAAAGTGGCGCCAATTATTGGCTTAGCTATATTAGCTTATTTACAAACATTATTTCCAAGTAAAGTAGAGTTTGAAAAGTTAGAAGATCATTTGATTCAAATGGACAAAAAGATAACAGAAATTACAATACTTCAAAAAGACACTTCTGATAATGCATTTGCCATCAGAGATTTAAATGCAAGATTAAGAGATATAGAAATTCAATTGGCAAAACATCAATCCTCAGACTCTAAATTAAAAAATCCCTAGAAAAAACAAACTTTAAACACAATATAAAAAATGGCTCATCTATCAGGAACATACACTTATACCTTTAGTCGGTTAGACCCGATGTACAATAACTCTCTTAAAACTGGGGTACAATCTCTGGTTGTAGGTTTAAATTGCAACTTTAGCGGGGTTGACGAGAATGGGGTGCCTGCCATAGAAGGTTCATATATCGACGGGACGACTGGCTTCACTGCTTGGACTGATCCTATTTCTGGTTATCCAGTTCCGGGGGGCAGTGGCGTTTCTGGCTACTCTATAAACTATACTCCCGATTATGTGTCTGAAAATATTAGCGGTTTAGCAAATGAGTATGTTTCAGGCATGGGATGGCTACACCAATTAGAAGATCAGATTTATGGTAAATTGCATACGCCTATTTCATGGTCAGATTTTCCATTCCCTCACGACGGAATACCTCCTGTTAATCCAGAAGATGAATAAAGAAAAGCCCCGCAAAAGCGGGGCTTCTTTTTATGTGATTGGTGTTATTCGCCGGGTTTATTTCCCTCGATTACTTTGTCGCGTTTGTTTGCGAATTCTTTTTTAATCTCAGTCATACGCTTTTTCATCTCTTCGGCATGTTTCTTGCGTACTCCATGAAGCTCTTTAGTCAGTTCGCGCATTTTTTCACGAAGTTCATTTAATTCTTCGCTCTGTATACGCTTACCATCCCATCTTCCAAAACGTTTAGGTTTTTTACTTCCACGCTGCTTTTTTCTTTTTTCAGCAGCAGCTTTTAAACGTTCTTTGACTTTTTCTTTATCGACCCTTTTTTCTGGACGAGGCTTGTCCTGCTTATCTTTATGCTTGTTGGGGCGCGCTTGAACTGTTGTTAATGACATTGCGATAATCGCAACCAATAATATCTTAGATAAGTATTTCATACTTAATATAATATACACCTTGGAGCCTTTTTAGTCATATGAAAATATTTTACGTCAAATATTGTCTGTAAGTGTAAATTATTTTTGGAAAAGTGTTCAAAAGAATAATCATATTGTTTTGTTTTTTTGTTTTATCAGGCTGTAAGTCAGTTGAGAGCGACGGTAGAGTAGAAAAAATACGCGTTTCAATTCCTGCGTTTCTATCAATAGAAATGGACTATTATAAAGATCAAGAAAATAAAAATCCACAAGGTATGGCCAAAACAACAAGTTTTACACCTGTACCAGAAGAAAGAATTCAAATTCCCGGTATCGGAATGATGCCTAAATTAATGGATATGACTAAAAAGGAGAAATAAATGGAAACTGAACTTTTAAATAATTTAACAAATTTAGTCAATACTAACATGCTTAACGACTTAACAAATCTTGACAAAGATGCGGCAGAGAATATAGCCAAAACTTTATTTTCCGAGTATGGGTGGCTTTTTGCTGCAGGCGTCGCAGTTATTTTAATTAAAGATGTTATGATGAATTTTGCCAAAGGAATTCTTATATTTTATGGATCTCATTTTAACAACGACGATATAATTTACATTAGTGGGCGTCAAGCAAGGATAGTAAGGGTAGGCTTAACCACTACTACGTTTTACATGACAGATCGCAAAAGCAAAATGGTCGTTCCTAATGAACAATTAAAAGAGTTAACAATAGAAAAAACTTTACCAGTTAATGGCGGAGATCCATACTTGCCTAAAGGCAATGACCCAGATTTTAGCCAAAACAAAAAATGAGTAAATCTAAATTTAGACTTAAAATGAAAAAAAGAAAAATACTCAGAAGGCAGCAACAAGCCCAAGAAAAAATAAGTAAAAAATGTCTTAAGAAAAAAATTGTTTTAGGTGTAATAATTATTGGAATCTTTATATCTCTCGCCTTTTTATTTGCAGATAAACAGGAGATTAAAGAAAAAATTGCAGAAAAAGCTATAGAATCTGTTGTTGATGGCGCAGCAGAAAAAGTTAAAGATAAAGCTTTGGAAAAATTAACAGAAAGATTTAATATAAAACCATGAACTATCAATACTCGTTCAATAGAAATGAAGACATAGAATATACTGGCCAATTTGTAGAAGAAATACAAACAAACGTCAAAGGCTCAGACGTAACTATAAATGAATTATTCTCTGGGGTTGAGACTTTCACCAACGCTTGCGGATTCCAACTCAACGGAAGTGGAATTGGGCTCGTCGATAAGGAATAGGCCATCTTCTTTACTTTTCCAAAGTAAACCCATTGAAGCAAAAATTGCTATTGCTAGGCCAACTTCAGTCGTAAGTAAGGCTTTTGAAATTGAAGCTGCAATGCTTTCTACGTTTGCTCCAGAGTAAGACATGGTCTGAAAACATTCTATCATCCCTACCACGGTGCCTAATAATCCGACACAAGGTAGGATTCCTATAATTGTATTAACAAAATGTTTAGTAAATTTTTTACTATATAAAATATATACAATAAAAAATACAGAAGCTAATAAAAGATAATTGATTGCTCCTCCTTTGTTCCACCAATTGATGCAGTATTTGAAATAATTTACCACAAATAAAATTACAAACCAAATGTGTCATTAATGTCACAATTAGAAATTAAAATATGAAATTCAATCAACACGTATTATTAAAACATGATCACGGTATCACTGCACAATGGGTTAGTGAAGACTGGAGTTGGATGGCTGTAGCAACATATCAGCAAAATGAAATCAAAGGTAAAAACACAAAAGGAGAAGAAGTTATAATTAAAAAATGGGTTCTTACTAATTGCAGCGGCCCATGGACAGGAGTCACAGAAGACGGCAAAACTTTAGTAATGATTCCGGGGTATGAACCAATTAGAAATAATATCGCTGGAGAAGCTAATGTTCTTCTTACTTGTTTTAATGCGTATGCGGGGGGAGCAGCAACCATTAAATCCATCTGGAAAGGTGGCGAGTACGGCCTGCTAGATGACGATGAAATGTTTCCAAATGATTAATTTTTAAATTGCCCTCATCATTCAGGGCGATCTTCTTTTTGCAACTCTTTCGTTTTTTTACGATAAGCACAAATTAATCTTAAGATATCTCGGGTAACTTTATTAAAGTCTTCATTTGGCAATCTAGACGAACAATACAATAGCTGAGACACTAATGTATTTGTTAATGCCATTAGCTCGTGATTTTTTTTCATTTTCATTACGCCGATGGGTATTCTGGAATATCGTTATCTTTATAGATATACTTGGATCTTAATGGAGTGTGTTCTTCATTAAGATCCTCTTCTTCTAGATCATTTACTCTAGCTTTTTCTCCTTTTTCTGATAAAACAACCTCACCTCTGTCATTTTCTGGATAGTGATTGTAAAAAAAGTAAGGAGAATTACCATATGATCTGTCTATATCTTCCGAAGTCATTGCGTCTTTAAAAATTTTTACTTTTGGTGGGTCATTCACAGGATAAGGAACGATAAAATCTGGGTTATGCCAGCGAAGTAAATTATTAGGAGGTATAGCGTAATTTCCATCGTCCAGCTGTAAAAAGTGATAACACTTTGAATCTTGATCGTTAGCGTATCCAATATTAAGTTCATTAAGATCTCCTTCGTAGTCATCAATTGTAAAAACATACTGGCCAGAACGCCATACTTTGTCACGACAAAACACATCAACTCTTTTATTTTGTAAAAACCCAAATGTTGTAACTGCAATATTATTATCTTGGCAGTCCCAAGTTTGCAAGAGGGATAATCTTTTTTGCTCGTCTTTTGACAATATATCGTAATCTTCTTTGTGGCAAAAAGCCGAGATTGGCATTTGCCAAAAAATGGCCCCAAAGCATGATTGAAAATGAAAATGCATTGGTCTATTGATCATAGATTTAGCACCAAAAATATAGCCTTCGGTCAATCCCGGATCATCATTGCCAAAAATATACTTGTTTCTAATGAAACATTCTATGTATGGAGTATTAGCGTTTAGTTGTGACATTTTTTACTTTACAATTTACACTCTTTATCTTATTATAAGCAACGAAGTTTATTTTTCATTAATAAAATGAATATATTAGGAATAACAAATTCATACTCCTTTAATCAAGCCGCTTGCTTACTTGTAGATGGGCAGTTGATTGGCTGGTCAGAAGAAGAAAGGCTAATTAGGGTCAAGCACGCCAACTTAAAAGACGCAAACAGACCGCCGGGAGACTGCGCAGGCAATATGCATGATGGCAGCTGGCAAATAAGCGGTAAATCCGTCGGATCTTTTCCTATTCATTCTATACGGCTATGCCTCGAAAGAGCTGGGTTAGATATAGATGATATCGACGCTATAGCAGTAGGACACTCCAAAACTGAAGATGTAGTTAAAGCCTATAACTCCAAGGAAATGAATGAAAACAATGATACAATTCTTGGAGATGTGAATGCTAAAATCATCATTATTCCTAGTAGAATGAGCGAATACTTAAGACATGAAGCTCGCGTAAAAGAAGCAGTACATAATTTATTAGATTATGATATAAACAAAATAGAATGGGTGCGCCACAATGTTTGTCATGCTTTAAGCGCAATTATACCATCTGAATTTGAACAATGCAATTACATGAGCGTTGATGGTGATGGAGGTGAAGATGTAGGGGTATTTGGTTTCTTTGATGGGCAAAAAATAAATCATCTTGGTTCTTATAATCCTTGTGGCACATTAGGAGGCTGGTATACAAATGTTACTAATTTTTTAGGGTTTAAGCCTCATTCTGCTGAAGGTAAAGTAATGGGCTTAGCTTGTTACGGAGAAATAGATAAAAACATTCTACCAGAAAAATTTTTAAAATTGTCAAGTGGTATTATACAGCCTGAGACTAATTGGTACAGAGAGTTTTTTACAAACTATGATAAAAATAAGCGCGAAGAAATAATTAATAATCCACTAGGAAAGACAGCAACTTCAATTGCCGCTACTGCACAAAATTATTTGGAAAGGTTTATTGTTAATAATTGTAGAGTCTTATATGAAAAGACTAAATGCAAAAATTTTGCTTTAGCTGGCGGAACCTTTTTAAACTGCTCTATGAATGGACGTTTAATGCAACAAGATTTTGTAGATAATATATACGTTGCCCCAGCTTCACATGACAGTGGAACTGCGTACGGCGCAGCTTTAGCTGCTCACGAAAAATATACAGGAAGCTATCCGAGAAACAATTTTCAATCTGCTTACTGGGGATCAGAATTTACAAATGATGAGATCAAAAAAACTTTAGATGAAAAAGAAATTTCTTATGAGTACGTAGAAGATCCCTCGTCAAAAATCGCAGAATTATTACATAATAATATTGTAATTGGAGTATTTCAAGGTCGCGCAGAAATTGGCCCTAGAGCTTTATGTAATAGAAGTATTATAGCAAATACTTCCTAAATTTGGATGAAAGATTATATTAATCATGAAATCAAAAAACGTGAATGGTATCGACCATTTGCCCCCTCAGTCTTATTTGAAAAACAAAGTGATGTATTTGATTTAGATATTTTTTCCCCATATATGCTAGTCACAGCATATTGTAAAAATGAATGGAACATTAGTTCAAATACCTAAAGAAAAAATCGAAATATATGGCTAAAGGAAGACCTTCAGAATACGCAAAAATCCCAATTAGTATTGTATTTGCTACCTCAAATAGATCAAATGCAAAAATTAAAATAAAAACTGTTAAAAATAGAAATATTGACGAATTGCTA
>WLWH01001822.1_pt1 | contig 13083 bp, 12 predicted proteins | sample 6712741 | NCBI WGS metagenome assembly WLWH01 (sample SAMN12718694, study PRJNA515312) | sponge metagenome | isolation source: marine sponge | host: Mycale hentscheli | place: New Zealand: South Island, Marlborough, Capsize Point | collected 2003-05-01 | reverse complement strand
TTTAGTTTTTCTATTTGACCTGAGTTAGGATTATTATTGATACCTTTACGTATAGCGGTATCTGATTTAATTAATTCTTGTAAAGAAAAATTACGAGATAGGTTCATTTTTATTTCATGTAGTTCATGACTAAAGCTAGGATTATTGATCCCATTCCAGCAACAATCATGTATTCAATTCTTCTAATACGTTCTTTCATTTCTCTGATTTGTTCGAACGTTTGTTTCTGCATGATTCTACAAAGTTTTTCATGCTCATCTATTTTCTGTAATGCTGATCGTTTAGCCATAATTATCCTGTTGGAAACAATATTCGCAGTTTTTGTTCTGTTGTCAAGTTAGAATATGATCCCGCTGCGTTAGGATTATTTACTATATTTGCATCGATACTTGGTAAGTTTAATGTTGTTGGTGTTGCAGGTGTGTCTTGCATAATAGGTAGTAATGGATTTTCAAATACTGGAAACTCTGGGTCTAATAAAGATATTCTACTCATAGCAAGTTGTAAGTTAGCTAATGCACTTTGTGCAGTAAGAAAAGGATTTGCTTCACCAATCTTTGCTGCATTTTCTGCAAACGCTTGTTGTATTTCTGGTGATATATTTATTGGTCTAAATAAGTTATTTACAACTGAAGCAACTTCTACGTTTGAAAGTCTATCTGTAGAATTTCTTAAACCTGATTGACTGATACCTAATGTGTTAGCTGCATCTAAATCTAATTTAAAATCTTTTCTCACATTAAACAAAGCTCTGTTTGCATTTAAATAAGAATCTACAATTTCACTTGGATCAATTGGTCCACCACGTAAAGCTTCTCTAGTAAATAACTGTCTAGATTCCCTCACACCTCTTTGATAGTTTGCAACTTTAAATTTTAAAGTTCTATCCGGATTAACTGCTACAGATCTAAAACCGAACAAACCTGCAAACTCGTCACCAAATTCATACGTCTGTCCAAACTTATCTATCTTACCTTTTTGTAATACGTCAACAGACTCAATAGATTGATCTAATCTTTTTAATTGATTAAGTGAGAATGGCATCTGTGCTTCAACCAGGTGAGCCATAATTTTATATGCTTTGTCACCAGATGTATCTTGTGGGTTAAACACTTGGAAACCATCTCTAGTTCTACCACCTCTAGCTATAATATCTGCTACTGCCTCTGTCCAAATAGATTCTGATATAAATGGTTGTGCAAACTCAGACATAGATCCAAACATACCGGCAATAAAATCATTCATTAAACCATCTTCATCTGTTCTACCATCTGCCACAGAGTTTAATATAGTTTGAATAGGTCTAACTAATGTGTCGTATGCATTAGCGTGACTAAAATCTATGTATTTAAAATTACCTTCTTCGTCTTTTATTGGCAGTAGGGTTGAGTTTTTTGACCAGTCAGCCACATATCTTCTAAGAGCTTCTCGCTCTTCATCTGTTACATCGTAGATAGCGGCGAATGCTTCGGCTGTTGCAGCCGGCACAGCTACTGTAGTTGCACCCATACCAAATAATCTAGTATATCCTATCGATTGAAAAGGTTTTACTTTTGTACCATCAGGTAAAATTATTTCTTCGTTTATTTCTCTAAGACCACGTCTTATAATATTAGTTCCTGTTCTAGCTATTTCTGCAGGAAACGATACAAAGTTACCAATAGGTAGTTTTCTTAAACCTTTTACAAAGTCGGATACATAATCATAGTTGGGTACATTATTTTTAATTATATCTGCTGCTTCTCTTTTTAAAAAGTTATCATCAAACACTTGTTCAATACCATTTCTTGTAAATGATTGTCCTTTTGTTAAACCTACGTTTGTAAGATTTTTTTCTAATCTAGATTTTTCCATAGCCCACGACGCTATCTTCCAGAAGTCATCCTCAGCTGTATATAGATCTTGTGACACTGATTTTAATTTTGATAATGGTTTTAACAACATTCTAAATCCTTTGTCCGCTGTCATTGTTTCACCAAAGTTTACATCTTCTAATAGTCTAGTTAAATCTCCTAGTCTTACGTTAGAGTTTACTACACCAAGTTCTAATAGTTCTTCGTATAAATCGTTTTGTTGTCTTGTACCTTTAAGAGGTGTCTGTAATGCTTGGTATGCTTGTTTGATAGCAGCTTGATCAGGTATAATACCATTTGCTGTTGCAAAGAAACTAGCACTAACAAAATTTCTCATGTGTGTCACTGGTGATAAAATTGTTTTAGCCACCTGTGATAAACCTTTTGGATATAAAACTAGACTTTGATACAACTGGCCTAACATCCCCGGGTCCTGTTGCTGTAGTCCCGTATCTTTTAACGCTTTAGCGACACCAGGTCTTGCAAAGAACTGTGACTCTCCGAAAGGATTTGTTGCACCCATAGCAACGTTACCTTTATCTAATACTTCTTTTTTAACACCTTTACCTGCATCGACAGTTAATCGTTTAGCAGGGTCAATAACTTCTACTAACTGATAGTCTGTACCAAATAATTCTCTAGCTTCGTCCTCACTTCTAGCTAAAAAAGGTTTTGTTTGACTTTGTCCTGATCTAAATAAATCTGCAACTTCGTCATTCTTTTTTAACAGGTCTCTGTAAAACATATTACGTCTTGTAAGCATAGATAGTTTTGCAGTAGCACCTATTATTGTCTGCATAGGATTTCTTTGTTTACCAAATAATTCTTCAAACACTTCTCTGTCTGCTTTTGATTTTAATTCACCAATAGACACAAGAGGCTGTGCAGTTCTTCTTTGTAATGTTTCATCTAATACAGTCTTGTTAACAAAAAAATCTGGCACCTTAAATATAACATCAGATGGTTTATCTAATCTAAATCCTTTAGGGAGGTTAGGATCTTTTAATGTATTAGCTACTATTTCCTCTGCTTGCAAATCTGTTATTGGTTTTCCTGCTTCATCAGCACTTTGTTTAAATACTGTTTTAGCTCTTTCAATTGCTTCTCTTGTAGGTGTGTATGCAAAGAAAGGTAATATACTTTTGTTTTGAAATACGTCATACGTTGCACCAATATAGTTTTTAAATTTGTTACCAAATAATTTTTTAAATTCTTGTATTTCATTCTTACCTAGAGTTCTTCCTAAATTAGAAAATAGATCAGCCCACTTATCTCTGATAGTTGTTAAGCTACCAAATATAGTGCCCATAGTTTCTTCATCTACTTTTAGATCCTGTAATTTTTTAAGTAATGCTTCTTTTTTTGTTTGATCTAATGCACCAAACTTTGCATAACCAAGGTCATCTATCTGTGCATCTCCTGATAATAATAAATCATTAACATCTTTTAATAATGCGTCTCTTTTCTTTTGATTGACTCTATTAGCTATGTTTCTAAATGGTGGAAATATTTTATCGATAGCTAGATCTAATTCTCTAGATATGTTTTTTGCTTTTACAGCGTCAGCAGATCTTTCACCAATGTTAGTTCTTTCAATGTCAAAAAACTCTTGAGTCTTACCACTTCTTGCCCTGAACCCTGATGCAATTTTATCTATAAATCTATCTATCTTATCGTTTGAATCTGTGATGTTTTTGTTTCTGTTAGTTAGTTTTTTAATAACTTTACCCGTACCTGCAATAACGCCGGTAAACAATGCACCTTCTGTACCAAACTTAACTCTGTTTAATAAATCCTGTAAAGGATCATCAGACTCTCTATCTATTTCTGTGGGTCCACCAATAAGGTCACCGAACGTACCTATTTGTTCTACGTCACCAACAAACGTTGCTTCACCAACACCACCTCCAATAGCGCCACCAATAAACTTATTAGTTTTACCCTTAGTGTTCAGGTTTACAACATCATCAGCTAATTTTTTTACCTGACCAGAAGGTTTAAAATACTTACCGGTCTTTGCAGCTTTCATAGCATCGACGGCTATCTTAGATCCTACTCTAAATCCTGCAGTAGCAGGTATACCAATGTTAACTAATGCCTCTGTAATTTGTCCAGCTACAGTTGCTTCTGCTTTCTCATCTAATGTTGTAAGATCATCAAAGAATGCTTCTACTCTAGCTGCTCTGTTTTGATCTACACCTAAATCTAATAGTGTTGCACCTAATGAAAAGAAACCTTTTGGTATTGCAAGAAGACCAGAACCTACACCAGCAAGTATAGATTCAATTGTACCTACTTTATTGTTCGATTCTGCTTGTTGTATTTCGAGTTCTCTTAGGCTGGCCATGAGTTACTCCTAACCAATTATTGTATCTAGGCTTACATAGTTTGCTGTTTTCTTACCATCTTCTCCAACACCAATTTGAACAGCTCTTCCGTTTACTACATAAACGCCTGGATCTATTGTAGAGAAGTTTTCAGTAATGTAATCTATTTCGTCTTTACCTGTGTTATTCTTTTCCCATTTTTGAAACTTAGTGTCATCAAAAGTATCTGTAACTTTACCACCTTTTGATTCAATAAATGATGATACAATATCACTATTAACTAAAGTTCCTTTTGCTTTAGTTGCAGCAACCATATCTGCTACAGAAGTTTCACCTAATGCTTTCTTTCTGTAACCTTCAGGACCTAGTATTGCTAGTTGTTTGTCAAAATCAGACATCTTAGTTTTGTTAACATCTTTTTGAATTTCAGCTTGTAAAACAGCTGCATCAATTTTCTTTTTAAGATCAGAAGATTTGTCTAAGTTTTTAGATATAGCACTAATTAGTTGTGACTGTAGACTACCAGACTTGATAGCTCCTTTTAAATCACCACCTTCTGCTTGTATAATTTTACTTGCATCAATTAATGAGTCATAAGTCGCTTCTTTATTCATCTTATCTATACCCATTAATTTGTAATATTTTTGTTTATTCTCGTTAATTCTATCTTCAGTTATTTTTTGTTTTTCTGCATCTGTTTTTGCAGATGTGTTTGGATCACCACCAGTGTCTCCACTAGCTACAGTTTTATTTTTATCTAATCTTTCAATAGGTGTGTCTCCACCTGTTGCAGTCGGATCTTTTTTACCTCTTTTAAAATCTGTTCCTAATAAATAATTTGCAGCACCTAGACCTGCATCGGCTGCAAGTCCTAATCCACCACCCACTATGTCAGGTATATTTTTAATTTGTCCTGCAGCTGTAAAAGCAGTTAATGGATTTTCTCTTATTGCCATACCTAGTCTTCTAGGGTCTGTTAAAGATTGTCTTAAACTTAATTTACCTGTTGCATCCATTGTTGATCCAAAAGGTACAGGTAAGTTTCCAGGGTTTCTACCTCCTAAAGGTATTTTAGAACCTGCGTCTCTAAATCTACCACTTGGCACTAAACTTTTTAATCGTTGACCTATTGTAAGACCTTTACCAAAAACACTTGGTGCTCCCGATGGAGTTGCAAGTCCTCTACCAAAAGCTTTTGCTCCTGCTGCGATTGCTCTAGGCGCTAAAAATCTAGCACCTGCCATTATTCCTTGATATGCTAAAGGTAGTAAAGGTAATGCATACCCACCTCTACCTGTTTCATCTTTTGGTGCAAGTGGACTACCAACAGTATTGATAGCTTGTTTTTCTTTCATACCGTTCATGATACCCTCTTTGATAGGGCCGCCGTATCTAAACATTGGTCTATTTAATGTCTTCATATACTATCCGTATAATTTACCAAACAATCCTGCGATACCTGTTGCTGTGCTTAAACCTGTAGCAAACGGACTAGCTCCACCCATAGGTGCTGGTGCTGGAGATGCAAATCCAGCTAATTGACCTAGACCCCCTCCATATTGTTGAAGTCTTTGTTGAGGTTCATAAGCTGCAGTTCTTGCTGCATCAGCTTGCGCTTGTAATTGTTGTTGATTTAATCCTTGTCTGAATGCTCCTAGATTACCTAATGAAGCAACGTCTCCTGCTGTACCAGCTCTTTGAAAATTAGAAAGTGCGAATTGATCTTGTAATGCTTGGCCTCTTCTTGCTGTAGCATCTTGAAAAGCTTGTTGATTTAATTGAGCTGTTATACCTGCTCTACCTAGTGCAGTATCTGCCATGTATTGTCCTTCTAATGCACCTTGTCTGCCACCACCAAATGCACCAGATGTGTAAGCTTGTTGACCAATGTCTTGCATACCACCAGCTCTTGATAAATCATATTGTCTTAATGTTTCATCGATAACTGCTCCTTGATATGGAGACATAAATGATGCGATAGATCCAGCCCCGGTCCCTGCTCCCGGTCCAGTTAGCTGTTGTGCTTGTGTTAAGTATGGTTGATAGCCACCAATACCTGATGTTGCGAGGTTGATTGCTTGTGTTTGTAAAGGGTCTTCACCTGCTACAAAAGATTGTCCGGTAAATGTACCAGTGTTGATAGGTACAGATGTACTTGCCGTTAACTGTCTGGCAAAATCTTTTGCTGAGGATTCTAAATAATCTGGTAATGCCATTATGCTATTCTACTCTCCAATAATTGTGATTGATCAAACATTTCTTGTGCAGGATTTTCCATGCCCTGGGACTCTTCTGATATAGTACCACCAGATTCTAGATTGTCCATCATATTCTGCATAACTTCTGCACCTTTGTCAATATCTCCCTGGCCTGCGTTTCTTACAGCGTCTGCTGTAAATACAAATTCATTTTTGCTGAGTCTAGCTGGCACATCGTCCGCTCTTTCCTCAGCCCCTAGTGGTACAAAACCACCCTCTCTATAATCTTTTTCTAGACCCCCTAGGTCCATAATACCACCGTCTGCTTTTCTTTGTCTTAAAGCATCAAATATCATTTGATCATCAGTGCCTGAGTACATATCATCATAGTTACCCATAAATTCATCAACACCTTTGTCACCTAATCTCAATCTTTTAGCTATTATATCTAAAGCGCCTTCATCTAATGCATTAATAATATATTCACCCTCTGCGTCTTTAGTTATGTCATAACCTTCCTCAATTAATTCTTCCATAACCTTTACAGCTTTTTTAGATTTAGGTGCTATAAAAACATCTTGACCTGTAGCTTGTGCTTGGTACCCGTAATCAGGAACGTAAACATCTTCATCACGAACTTGAATACTTATATCAGCATCATCAAATAATGATTTAACTTTACCTACACCAGATTTTATCATCTGACCTGCTTTTTGTAATACACCACCACCTATTCTGTATCCTATTCTGCCACCGTAAGCTTTCATATTTAATATACTTAACATATTAGTTATAGTGCTAGGGTCTTGACCAGTTATAGTAGAAATTTCGTCTACTCCTGCTCCTCTATTTTTCATATCTACAATCATAGAAAGTGTTTCTTTATTTATATCTGGAAACATATCCTGTATCATAAATTTATTTTTTTCTTCTTGGTTATCTCCCAACATATTTTCAGTTTCTCCAGAAAATATTTGTCCAACTGCACTAGGAAAAGATTTTATTACATCTAAAATTCCAATATCAGATTCACCTGCATAACCAGGTCTTGAACCATCGCTACTCGGGCCCACTAATTGTCCACCTGCATATCCTGGTCTTAAACTAGCTAGTCCACCATCTGCATAAAAAGAACTTGGTACAGCAGCTTTAGGAGGCATGAAATATAATGCAGAGTTTGTTGGATCTGAATAGTATGCTTTAGCCTGACTTCTAATATCTTCTATATCTGCTTGAGGATCAGTAAATGGTGTGCCTTCGTCAACTTCTTCTTCACCGCCCATAAAGAATGGCGCTGCAATTGAAGCTGCACCTAGACCTGAAAGCGCTGCTCTACCTAAACTAAACTTACCTGCTTTATCTCTAACTAGTCCTCTTAATAAACCAGTATCTGCTGCAAATAAATTTTTAAGATTTGCAAAACGACCAAGACCTTGACCACCCGAAAATATACCTGAACCACCTAAAAATTTAGCACCACCTAAACCATAACCGGCTGCTGCTAACATTGCCATCTTACCTAATGGTGATTTAACTATCTTTTTAATTGGTTTAGTTATTTTTTTAACTAGTTTACCTAAGAAATATCCTTGTCTCTGGTCTTCGAGACCCATAATGCCACCCATATTACGCATTTGTCTTTCCATATCCATCCTTGAAATTGCCATAGTTTTACCCTTTTATCGTTTTTTTATCCTATAATCAATCATATATCTCTAGCATATCTGCTAGTCCACCGCTTAAATATCCTGTTCTTCCTTTACCAGTTCTATTACTTACAGGGCCTCCGCCTGTTGCACTAACACCAAACCCTAAATTTCCTGCTCCTATAGAATCACCACTATAAGATTGTTGGCCGTCACTACCTAGCCCATAGTTAGTGCTTCCATGTTTATTAGGATCATATTGTCTTGCTGATTCTGCTCTAGATGCAGCCGCTGCTGCTGCTGCTTTTGCAGCTGCTGCTTCTTCAGCAGCTTTTCTGTCAGCATCTCTTTGAGCAACTTGTTTTGTATAAAAATTAAATTTAGCTCTCATCATTTTAGTCATTTTATTTGCTTTAGCTGCAGCTGCTTCATCTTCACTTTCAAACATTCCTGTTGCAGGATTAAACGTTGCACCATATTTATCAGATAATCTACCACTCAAAGATTCACCAAGTGAATCAACTTGTTCACCAACTGCTTCTGCATAATTACCAAATGCAGATCTTGTGTTCATTCCAAATACATCTTTACTTAAACCAGAATCATTTGCACCAAATACTGTTGGTCCAGTGTACCCCATGTTTCTTGCTATAAACGCTTGGTCACCTACAGGTAGACTTCCATACTTATCCATTTTACCTAAAATCATTCCAAGTATACCTGGCATATTAGATTGACCTGTATAACCCTCAGCTATAATTTGATCTGCTGATTGTGGTTTGCTTAAACCAGGTAAACTATAAAACATGTCATTTATTTTTCTATTAAGTGTGTTTTTAGCACCAGCTGAATAAACACCTGAAGCACCATTAATTGTTTGTGGTCCTTCCATACCAGAATATTTTTGAAGTGCTTCGTTATATTCTTCTATTCCAAGATAATCATCAGGTTTTCCAACATAACCTTGTAAATTTTCCATAAGTATGTCACCACCGGGTACACCTTTTTGTTCTAAAGGCATATTTAATGATCTTAATCTATCTTGTCTGTTAGCTGTTGTATCAAAAAAATTTGTAGTTAAATCTGATATACCGCCAGTATAAGTCCCACCTCCACCACCTTGTGATTGATAAACTGTAGGTATACCTGCAGGAACTTCGTCAGGATTATTTGGTTTATTTACAGTATATGGCGCAGCTCTAAATCGTTCTTGCGGTATAAAAAAATCACCCGCAGAATATATAGCTTGGTCTCCCTGATTATAGAAATTTGGTGGTAACACTACTCTTCCTTATCTTCGTCCGACGCTGCACCTAATGGTGGCATTGCCGCAACTTTTATTTTTACAGATCTAACTACATGTTCTCTTTGTGTATTAGTACCTGGGTTTGCAATATCGTCTTCTGCTTCTTTATCTGAAGCATACTCGTAATTAGTTTCTTTGTTTCTTAAAACTACTTCTGTTTCACATTTTACAACCGGTACTTTCTTACCGTTTATGTATGTGTATTCTACTTCGCTTTCTTCTATAAACATATTAATCCCTATTTATTTCTAGCAAGGAAACTACCATATGTAATCTACCTGCGGTTGTTGCTTGTGCTTTTAATATCTCACTCTCTTGTAGTATAATTGGCTGTGTTATCAACTCTGTAGTTGCATTTGCACCAATTGTTTTTGATTTAAAAAGAGAAAATATTGCTGCGCTTGCATCTGTTAAAGTTGCAGTAATACTATCTCCACTACCTGAGTCATCAGATACTAAAATATTTTTTAAAATTGCTCTTGAATTACTAGGAACTGTGTAAACAGTAGTATTATCTGTATTTGTAAAATCTATTTTTGCGTTTTTATATATATTAGCCACCGATAAACCAAGAAAATCTTTCTTGCTCCTGTTTTTGTTCGTCTAGAAATGTTGAATTTAATTGTTCTACAATTAATGCAACAGCTCTGTTAATTTGTTTTTGGTTAGATATATCGTATTCTTCTTTTGGTTCAGGTAATCTTATTACTATTTTAGCCATTATCTTCTACCATCTGGTTGTACGTCTAACCTGAATGTGCCAAATCTCCACGACTCAGATACAGCATCATTCTCTATCTTAATATTTACAAATCTTCCACGTGCTCTTGTATCCTTTTTATCAGTACTTGCGGTAATTGTAAATGGACTCAAAGCAGTCGCAGTTTGTGAATCTGAAGGGTATCTTTTAACAGCTAGCGTTACTTTTGCATTACCTGCTAATGTTTTAAAGTCTGGTAAAAATCTTCTAACAGCTAGGAATACATCACCTGCTATAGCATATGATTGACCTCTCTGCATTTGTTGGAGATCATAGTCATAGGATTGTACAAAAGATGTTACTGTTGTTGTAGATCCATCAGGGTTTACCTGATCTGTACCTACCTCATGTTCAAATAATGTAGTTTGCCCGAGCCCTGATTCTCCTACAATAGCTGGAAAAGTTCCTGTTGCACTATCATCAAACTTAGTTGCAAAAGGTGTTGGATAAACTGTTGCATCAATCCAGGTAGTTCTAGCTTCTGTCCCTATATACCAGACTGGACCAGTTTTATTATTACTTTCACCATAGTTAAATACAACGTATTGATCATTGTATTCTGAATTTGTTGATGGGTAATACCATACTACTTCTGTAAACTGATTATTTAACCCTGCATATACCTGTTGTCCTTTTGTAGTATCTGCTTGATCGTATACATAATCTTGCACTGAACATGGTATAGATTTAACTGTACCATCAAATGCAAAGAAACCATTTGGTGACATCCAATAGGCAACACCATCTATTTCAACGGCTGCATTTTTACCAATCAATCCACAGTTAGTACCTACTTGTTCAAAACCAAATGTAAACGGAGCACCTACAAATTTCATAGTGTATAATGCATTATCTGTCCAAACAAGAATTGCTTCTTTTGCTTTTAAGGCACCCATAATTTTTGTACCATCTTGAAGTCTTTGTGTACCTGCAGAGTTAATAGCAGTTACAGTATAGTCATTTATATCTTCTTGTTCTGAAAATCTTATAAACATATCATCTTGTGTTGAAACGGACCCAATAGTTGTTTCTGTACCTAAATGAATTAAGTGACGTGTTGTTGGTGATACTAGTGTTACCCTTGTTGCAGTTGGATTATTTGTAGTTAAAAAACCAGATGTTGCTGTCGATGCTCTTACTTCTAATGGTGTTGTAGCTCCTGCGTTCCATGTAAATGTTTTACCGTTTGCAATAGTTGCAACTAATACTTGACCAAAATTACTTAATGACCAAAGACCTGGTTCTAGTGTTATATCGTTTGCAGATGATGCTTCACCCCATTTTCCTGTTCCCCAAGTATCTGTACCCCAACCATAACCATATGATTGTGCAGCAGGACCCACTGGCTCGTAGGGAATTAATTCTATACTACCACCTGTAGACACAGTCCCTGTTGCATTAGAACTTTGTGTAACTGTAAAAACAGAACTTGATGTAACAGAAGTTACTTGAAAATTTTTATCTTCAAAATCAGATGCAGAATATCCTGTACCACCAGGTAAGGTCACACTATTAAATTGTACGATATCTCCTGCTACCAATCCATGTGTAGATTTAGTTATAGTGCAAATAGCTGAACCAGATGCAGTTGCAATTGTTGCACCTGTTAAAGCTGTTTTTACAGGAGTAATGTCATATAGTTGTCCTTCAAAATAAATAAGTAAAAACTTGTCTGTTCCGATAGCAACGTATCTATTACCTGCTAAATCAACAAATGCAAATTCACGTCTTGCAACACCAGCAATAGTATTTGTAATTAATGAAGACCAACCACCAACTTTTTCTGGTAGCATATATCTAAATCTTACGTTGTCACAATCTACCCAACGTTGTTCAGCGCCTACTGTTGTATTTTGTTTGTCAATTCCTGGAACAAATTGAAAATCAAGAAGAGCCATTTTTTAGCTCCTATATTTTATCTTTGTATACCCAGCCTCTCGTTGCATTAACATATACTAACGTGAAGGCTGAAGCATTGGCTGAAACAACTAAGTCAGATCCTGACCCGTTTATATTAGAACTGTTTCTTCCAATTGTTAAGTTGTTAGATGCAAGGTTATTACCACTATCGATAAATGTAACTTCATTTCCTATAGCTGGAGATGCGGGTAAATTAATAGTGATCGCAGTACCAATACCACCTCCAGAAGTGTCTATTAACACTTGGTCACCATTAACTGTAGTGTATGTAGTTGTTGGTGTGTAATATCCTTTTGTCTGTAGTTTTCCTATAATATTTGTACCATCTGAATACAATACAGATGTCGATCCAACTGGTAAAGCTAGCCCGGTTCCTGATACCGTTTTAACTGTAAGAGTGTAGTTACTAGATGATCTAGCTGTAGCATCTTCTACAATAAAAACTCTTTCTGCAGAGTCTGGCATTGTGACTGTTCTATTAGCAGTTAGTGTACCTGTTAATTTAAAGTATAAATTTTTACCGTTTGCTGTAGCGTGATTAGCTAAAGATAGAGCAACGTCTGCTCCACCTACTGCTAATGATAAATAACCTGATGCTGCTTGTTCTAATATCTGTAAATTTGTATTTGTAATAGTACCCCAGGTTCCTGATTTCTCACCTGTGGTAATTAATTCTAGTTTTAAGTCACTTGACGTACTTGATGCCATATATTTCTCCTACGGATTATTCGGGTCAATAGGTACCCAGGTACCAGTTGCCCCCGGAACTATCGGGTTCCATGATATCACAGAAGCAGTACCAGATGCAAGGTTTATTCTTACTCCTGTCACACCTACTGTTTGACCTATTTTAACAACAACATTACCTATTGATATCTCTGTTCCAGTACCATTTGGTAGTACTCTTGCAGCAGCCGTAATTCCTACGGTACCTGTATCTACGTTTACTCTATTTCCTGTTATGCTAACAAAGACTGTTACGCCGCCTGGATCAGCAAAAGGTGAGTTTGCAAAGGGTGTTGCTCCAAATAACATATTCTATCCTAGTGATGTTTGTACTGGAGTCCAAGTCA
>WLWH01001820.1_pt1 | contig 13097 bp, 20 predicted proteins | sample 6712741 | NCBI WGS metagenome assembly WLWH01 (sample SAMN12718694, study PRJNA515312) | sponge metagenome | isolation source: marine sponge | host: Mycale hentscheli | place: New Zealand: South Island, Marlborough, Capsize Point | collected 2003-05-01 | reverse complement strand
ACAACATTTACATCTCATTGTTACGCCCCTCATCTAACCACTCGTTATACTCTTTCTGAAATTCAGGAGAGTCTAAGATTTCTTGAGTATTAGTGTACTCGTCCACGCCTGCTCTTCTCTCTCTTTCTTCCTCGTACAGTTGGTCAAATAGAAATTCATTATTATCTACTTCACCGCCCTCCCAGTCGTACTCATCTTTATTGGCGTAAGTCCTTTCTACTCCGTTAATGTCTGCCATTTAGTGCCTCCTTTAGGTCGTGCAAATATTGTAAATGTTCATTAGCTTCTAGTAGCTCATCAACTATTGCATTAGCTCTATCAATCCTCTTTTTTAAATCTCTATTGATTTGTAATGCTTGATTATACATATTCATATTATTGTTAGGGTTAGGCATCTTTGACCTCCTTTCGTCCTATAGACCATCCGTGTTTCATAGCATACATACGGGCGTCAATTTCTGTCATACCCTCAGCCATACAGTTACCCTCACCATCTGTTACAAAGTAAGTATATTTCTGTTCCTCGTACGCCTCAGAAAGGCGTTGCATAAAAGGTTTCTCGTTAATCATTATGTTTTGCTCTCCTCTAATATATTTAAAAGACCGTTCAATATAGGGTTAGTCATTATTTCGTACTCTGTCAGTTCTTCTGACCAATCATATATTAAATCTAGAACTTCACTATCTGTTAGTTCTTCTAAATTTTCTAGTGCTTTTGATACTCTGCTCATTTTATAGTTCTCCTTAAAAGTTTACTGTGTGTTCAATCCCTTTATCGTGTAGGGCTTTATAGTAATCAGCTTTACCCTTATAGAATAAAGCTAACTCCATTTTATCATCAAAGTCTGCATCTAGGTGAAGACTTTTCATCTTCTTATATTCCGTATAGCAGTCTATTAAAGATACCTCCTTTAGAGGCTTCCAGTTTCTACCGTTTAGATTATCCATAATATTTTTATCCTTATATATATCATTATAATAAAAAGTTAAACGTTTAACTTTATCTAGTCTTACTACAAAAACCCCTATATTAGAGATTTTTGGACTAAAACTGGAAAAAGAGAGTCCCCAGGATTCGATTCTAGGGGACTTCTCTTGTGTAGGAAGGCTATGCCCTTGCTAAAATATAAACTTTAGCTTACGGTGTAGCTTGTGGTCTTTTATACGTTGCCTCCTTTTTTTATGAGACCAATACACCTCATCAGCCCGTTTTTTGACGGGTATTTTTATTATTTTCTTTGACTGTTGCATATCATTCCTTATTCTTACTAGTAATACGGAGATACACAGGCATAAAGAATGCCATAAACAACAGACAGGATAGAGAGACGCCCAGAATGAACGTCCCAAAGTGCAATATTAGAGTTTCCATTATTATTATCCTTATATAGTTATTAGTAAACGTTCCCGCTTCTTTGTAGAAATTCCTCTTCTAGCATTTCCCTCTCATAGTCAGCTTCTAGCCGTAAATTTTCGTCAATCTTTTCAGCTACCCAGTCGGCTATCTCTTGAAGAGTGGCAGGGCTTGAGTAAGTGTGTCCCATTCCGTACGTTATAGTATTCCCGTTAAACTGACAGATTGTAATTTCTTCCGTGTCATAGTTAGTCATTAAATGAGAACCCATATTAACGGTACGCATTTCGTTAGGCTTACCATCTCTGAATAAGTCCATTTGAATTTTAATAATATTTCCTGTGTCCTCTTCTATTGGTAGTGTAGTTCTGTTTTTCCATTCTTTCATTTTTATTTCTCCATTTAATTATAAAAGTTAAACATTTAACTTTCTTTGTCTTACACCTAAAAACCCCCAATTAAGGGGGTTATTTTAGATTGAAAGAGCTTAAAGTAAATCGTCTATTAGCTCTTGTAATTGCTCTTTGTCTCGCTCACCCTGAAACCATTCAGCTTCAGTTAGGTATTCGACAAACTCGCTTACATCAATACTTGAGTAGTCTAGTATACCCTCAAGGGCGTATGTGTCAATCCATTCATTTTGTAGCATAGTTCCAAGCAGGTCAAGAGTATTTTCTAGTCTTACTTCGTACTCATTACGGGGTGTATATTCTTTCATTGTGTTTATCTCCATATAGTTATTAAATTTAAGGTTCTTGCACCCAAAAACCCCCAGTTAAGGGGGTTAGTAGGCTAGACAATAAAAGCGGCTAGAATTGCATCTGCGGAACTTCGATTCTATCCTCTAAAAGTTCGTAAACCTCAGAGGGCAGGTCGTAGCAATAGTTCATATCAACAACCGCCCAGTAAACATCATTAATATCAATCTTAAAGTTTCCTGTGCCGCCATCCTCGCCTAACTCGATATGCTCGAACCAACCCCACGTATTATCTTTTTTAATCTCACCGTGATAATGTTCAGTCTCAAATTTAATCATTGTTATTATCTCCTAGTTTAAGTTAGTCAGGATATACTCACCGCTTTTAATCTTGCGTCTAGTGTCTTTAATAGTCTCACACAAAACTTGATTGCGATATTTACCCGTTGTGACTGAGTAGTCCCAATAATATTCATCTAGGTAGACTTGTCCATCTTCCCATTTTACTATTAATGAATCATAAGATTGAAACCAAGTTTTGCCGTTATCCTTAATGATAAATTGGTTAGGTACTGCGTTGTAATTATTATTTATAATGTTTGATACTTTCATTTTATTTTTCCTCATATTATTATTATTTTTGGGCTTCTCATCAGTAGCAACTTAACCCGTGTTGCTAGACGCCCCGTAGGGCGTTTCGATTGTATCTTATAAGCTGTCCAGTATACCACCAAATCCGCCCATTTTGAAGACTTTTTGTTTGGGCTTGACCTGCACCTCATCGTTGCAAGTAACCTCGACAATATGTCTAATTCTTCGCTTTGAACCGTGTGACCAGTCGTGGACTATTCCGTTTTTGACTCCGACTGCGTGGTCTGTAGTGTAAAGGATATATCTTTTCTTTGGGTTCAAATACTCCATACAATTATTGACAGTCATTGTTGCACCATCTGTGAATCTATCTTTTATATTTTTAGTTCCCATAGTTCCAAAAACCTCTAGACTAAATTTATTGGGTGTATCTAAAAATTTGTTAATTGCTTTATATCCTCTTATTGAGTCGTGAAGTCTTAACCCTCTACGTTTAACCCTGTTCGCATATTGAGTCATTAATTTATTACCCTTAGTATAAGTCAAATCAAAGGCAACACAACCCGCAAGAACTGTACAACTATTTGTATCTTTGTTATCTTTTGAGTCTTGATGTAATTGTTTATATAAGTTTGTTTCCATTTTTTTATCCTCTTTAGTTTTCAGGAGTTAGGACTCTATTTCTAAAGTCCTAAGTTCTGAAAAGTTAAACGTTTAACTTTCTACTCTCCAGCGAAGTTATCGCAGAAGACTCTCACATCTGCAACCGTCTTGCCGTGCTTGTCCATCAATTTCATCATCTCTTCTTCAAATGTCTTTGACTCAGTCTTCTTTGATGGTGTGATGATGACCTTAAATTTTCCTAGGTCGTCTTGTGTGAACATTGGGAACTCATCAGAGCCAATCATAGTTGACTTGACTTTCTTGACTGTCAACTTCATTTTCTTGTGTCGCTCTGGCTCTTGAACTGTGTTCAATAATTCCTTTTGTACTATTGGCATTTTAATCCTAGTCTGTAACTCACCTTTAATACTTGCCTTGAGTGCTTTGAGTTTGTCACCTGTTAAGGTATCCATCTGCTCTTCAAGTTCTTGAGTCAATGGGTTCTCAAAATTCTCATCTGTAGCACCTAATAATATAATCAAATCTTCTGCGATTGAATCGCCCTTTTTTTGATTGCTTAATAGTGCCTTGATTGTTGCTTGTGCCATTTGTTTTTGCTCTGATACTTTCATTTTATTTATCCTTATATAGTAAATGTCAAAATTGACACCATCAATAATACCTATATATATCTAAATGTCAACCCCAAAACACAAATAAATGTATAAATAAATAGTTAAATGTTTAACTTTTTTCTCAATTGTTTAATAATATAGCAATATGCTCTAATCGTCCCAAATTCGCCCATATTTGGACGATTGTCTCTTACCCTAATGACTATATTACTCACCCAATAATAATTGATTTTGATTTCTGAGCCATTATTTTTCTCTACCCTCTTATACCTAGTGCCTAAAGATAATCTCTTAAATACGGGCTATCCTTGAGCCTTACAGCTAACCTGTTGTATTTTCTCAACAAATCACCTAGTTTGTTGTGTGTCTGCAACATCTCTGTTGTATTTATACCACAGTATATTAAGTCTCACATAATGAGACAAGTGTTCCATATAATGAGACTACTGTTCCACATATTGACACTCACGCTCTTTTTCTTCTCAGATTCTCTCAAGTTCCAAATAGTGAGACTTAGTCCCTACTTAGTCCCTTAAGATTTCAGCTTAGTCCCAAGATTCTTTAGCTTAGTCCCTGCTTAGTCCCAATTATCACTTATGCAACTTTTGTGGTATTTATACTACATAGGGAGGGACACCCCAAGTGGTTCTGATAATTTTAAATTTAGGCTCATAGACAGATGGGAGGGAATTTGAGAAAATCTGTTATTTACTAGAGTAATTCTAGGTGCGGGGAGGGACTTAAGACTTTATTTAGTGTTTACTATTGACATTCATCGAAAAGTATGCTATAATATTACTATAGATTAAAAAAAAGATTCACCTAAAAAGGCTTCTCTTAGAAATAACCTTTTATTATCATTCTAATTACCATTTTAGTTGAAACTATAGTATAACTAAGGAGCTAAAATGAGTAAAAAGAATAAAGGTTCACCAAATTTATACAAAGGTATGCCGTCTTTAAATCCAAACGGTAGACCAAAAGGTAGTGTCAACAAGTATACGGCTTTAAGTAGAGAGTTAATGTCTACAAAAGGTCCGGAGATTGTACAGAGAGTTATAGACTTAGCACTCGAAGGTGACAGGACTTGTCTTAAAATGTGTATGGATAGAATCCTACCCACAACTAAGGCAGTAGAGTTAAGGTCACAAGAAGGTAAGGGCAATGTTGTAATTAATGTTGGTGGTCTTACTGAAAAAGTAATAGAAGCTGATAAGAAAGAACCTTTAGATTATGAAGAAGGTGTAATAATATCAGAAGAGAATGTAGATGAGACTATCATAAAGATAGGCAAAGGGGAATGAGTAGGGAGTTAGACGTAAGCCTACACCCGGCTCAGTTAGAAATATTTAATAGTACGGCAAGATTTAAAGTAGTAAGTGCGGGTAGACGCTTTGGTAAATCTAGGTTAGCAGCTTGGATATTAATCATTAAAGCCCTACAGTCGGAAGATAAGGATGTCTTTTATATAGGTCCTACCTTCCAACAGGCTAAAGATATTATGTGGAATATGCTGAAGGAACTACTTCAGGATACTGACTTAATAGAACAGACCCACGAGAATACAGCTACGATGACTCTAGTCAACGGTAGAAAGATTAGCCTTAAGGGTTCTGACCGACCAGATACTCTAAGGGGCGTGGGACTTGCTTATGTCGTCCTAGACGAATATGCTTCGATGAAGGTAGAGGTGTGGGAACAGATTATAAGACCTACGCTTGCAGATGTAAAAGGTGGTGCATTATTTATAGGTACACCCGCAGGTAAGAATCACTTCTATGAGATATGGAAAGAAGCGGATGAGGATAAGAATGAAGATTGGGAAGCATTCCAATATAATTCTACAGATAATCCGATATTAGACCCTGAAGAGATACAAGTAGCTAGGGAGACTATGTCTACCCAAGCCTTCAGACAAGAGTTCGAGGCGAGTTTTGTCTCCTTTACTGGTGGTATATTTAAAGAGGAATGGGTTAAGTATGACGAAACAGAACCAAGAGACGGAAACTTTGTCATTGCAGTCGACCCTGCAGGATTTGAAAAGGTTGAAAAGGAACGTGGTCTTAAAGGTAGTAAGCTCGATGAAACAGCTATTTCTATCGTTAAAATTAATAGTGATGAGTGGTGGGTCAAGGATATCTTACACGGTAGATGGAATATTAAAGAAACTGCTTCTAAAATATTACAGGCTGCAATTGAAAATCAAGCGACGATTGTCGGAATAGAATCAGGTGCATTAAAGAATGCAATTCTGCCATACTTAGAAGATGAGATGAGGGCAGAAAATAGATGGGTAGTTATAACAGACGTAACCCACGGTGGTAAGAAGAAAGCAGACAGAATTACTTGGGCTCTCCAAGGTAGAATGGAACACGGTAAGATTTCATTTAATAAGGGGAGTTGGAATAAAGACTTTGAATCTCAGTTATTAGAGTTTCCTACAAGCGGAACACACGACGATATGGTGGATAGTCTCGCTTATATAGACCAAGTAAGTGTTGCAGATTTTATACACACTATAGAGTTAGATGATGATTGGCGACCTTCTGACGATATAGCAGGATACTAAAGGATGTGAATGAATATTAACGATTACGAATCAGAAGACGAATATCAAGCTCTTGCTAGTTGGCTATCCGAAAAGTTAGAAGGATGGAGAAACAACAGAGATAATAATAATTTATCACAATGGGATGAATATTATCGTCTATGGCGTGGTCAATGGTCTCCTGAAGACCAAACTAGGCAGTCAGAAAAATCTAGAATCATCACGCCTGCTTTACAACAAGCAGTCGAAGCAAGCGTAGCGGAGCTAGAAGAAGCTACATTTGGCAGAGGGAAGTGGTTTGACATACAAGATGATATGCTAGACCAAGATAAACAAGACGTAGAGTATATACGTAACCTCCTACAAGAAGATTTAGAAGGTGCAGGATGTAAAGATGCTCTATGTGAGGTATTTCTTAACGGTGCTGTATATGGCACAGGTATTGCTAAGATTATTACTCAAGAGAACATTAAAAGACGTCCAGTAGAGATGCCAGTAGAAGGCACACTTACAAGTACAAGACAGATAGAAGAGTATCCTGAGGTAGAAGTTAAGATTGAAGCTGTATCTCCTAAAGAGTTTCTTATAGACCCAAGTGCTAACACTATTAATGAGGCATTAGGAGTCGCTCACGAGGTATATAAGCCACGATATGTCATAACTGAGGGTATGAATAGCGGCATATATAGAGAAGTTGAATTACCGGCTAATGTTGAAGCTGTAGAGTTAGGTTATGACCCTGATTTTATAGCAATGGATGCTTCAGATAAAATTAAAATATGTGAATATTGGGGTAAAGTACCTAGAAAATACCTAAATTCTTCTGAAGATGAGAATGATTTTGATTATAATGAAGATGAGCTAGTAGAAGCTGTAGTTACACTTGCTAATGGCTCTCATATATTAAGAGCAGAAGAAAATCCATTTATGATGGTTGATAGACCTTTTGTGAGCTATCAACACGACATCGTCCCAAACAAGTTTTGGGGGAGAGGGGTTTGTGAGAAGGGGTATAACCCGCAAAAAGCATTAGATGCAGAGATGAGAGCACGAATTGACTCGTTAGCACTCACTACTACACCAATGATTGCCGCAGACGCTACTAGACTACCGAGAGGCATCAAACTTGAAGTTCGTCCCGGTAAGACTATCCTTACTAATGGAGACCCAAGGCAAGCACTTATGCCTCTAACTTTAGGTTCGACAGACCAAAATACCTACAATCAAGTTGCTTCATTGCAAAATATGATTCAGATGGGTACTGGTTCTGCGGATATGGGTGTTCCGGATAGAGCTACATCTAGTGGTATGTCAATGGTTCAGTCTGCGAGCATTAAGAGACAGAAACGTACTCTAATGAACTTCCAAAATACATTCCTCATACCTATGATTAATAAGAGTATGTGGAGAAAGATACAATTTGATGTAGACAGGTATCCTGTTACTGATTATAAGTTCGTACCATACTCTACTATGGGTATTATGGCTAAAGAGCTTGAAATGCAACAAATGGTTCAAATGCTCCAGTCAATTCCGAAAGATTCTCCTGCTTTCAATGTCTTGTTATTAGCTGTCTTTCAGAACTCTAGTATCCATAATAGAGACCAAGTGGTACAATCACTTATGCAAGGTTTCCAGCCTAATCCTGAACAGCAGCAAATGCAACAGATGGCTCAACAGCTACAAATGCAGCAATTACAGGCTGATATACAAAAGACACTAGCAGAAGCACAGGAAGAACAGGCTAGAGCTATGAAGCACCAAGCAGAAGCAGGGTCATCACAGCCACAGAATGAGCTAGACGTACAAGAAAGAATTATGGGACTACAGAAGAAAATGATGGAACTAGAAAAAATGAAAGCTGATATTGAAAAGCAGTATTCAGAGACAGCTAGGAACATACCTGAAGTAGAACATCTTAAATCGGAGACAGCTTTAAATTATGCCAACGCACTTAGACGCAACGACTAAAGAATATTATAAAGCTAGACAAGATTTAGTAGAACAAGACGGATGGATAGACTTAGTTGAAGAACTAAAAAATCTTGAATCCATTTATAACAAATTAGACTCAATAGAGTCTGAGAAAGACCTTTGGTTTGCCAAGGGTCAGTTGTCAATTTTAAGACAAGTAATTGCCTTAGAAGAAACAACTAAACAAGCGGCAGAAGAACTAGAAATCTAGCCCTGCCATTTTTAACTTCATAACCCTACGGGGCGGAGAATGACAATTATGAGTAATATAGTAGTGGACGCTGATTCGCAAGAATCGCAAGTAGAAGAACCTAACGTAGAAATTTCTAATATAGAAGATAGTACGATAACAGACGATGTAGAGGTAGCAGAAGCATCAGAAACAACAGATATAGAAGCCAGTACGGATAATGTAGAAGTTGCAGAAGAGTTAAGCATACCCTCTAAGTTTGCCGGAAAATCGACAGAAGAAATTATAGATAGTTATACTAATCTTGAAAAGGAACTTGGACGTAAAGCCCAAGAAGTTGGAGAGTTAAGAAAATTATCAGATAGTTTCCTACAAGCTGAGGTAGCGAGAACAAAGCAAAATCCACAAGATAACACTCCATTAGAAACTAAAGATAATGAGGATACTGATTTCTTTGATGACCCTAATAAGGCTGTCAATAGAATGATTGAGAATCACCCTAAGTTTCAAGAGTTCCAACAGTTTCAAGCTCAACAAGCACAAGCCGGAGCTAAAGCTAGATTGGAACAAACACATCCTGACTTTACTGATGTCGTACAAGACAAAGCATTTCAGGAATGGGTACAAGATAGCCCGATTCGTATGCAGATGTTTCAAGCAGCCGATTCTTATAATTTTGATGCCGCTAACGAATTATTGTCTAACTGGAAAGATAGGTCGATGATTAGTAAGACTCAAGAAGTCAAACAAGCAGCAGAAACAAATAGGAAAGACGCTCTTAAAGCAGCAAGCACGGAATCAAGGTCATCTTCAGGCTCAAACGCAGGAGGAAAGACATATAGAAGAGCTGACCTCATACGTTTAAAAATGGAAGACCCAAGTCGATATGAAGCACTAGAAGACGATATCTATGCTGCATATGCTGACGGTAGGGTTGTTTAATAAAAGCTAATATAACTTATAGGAGTTAATTAAAATGGCAAATATGACAGTTACGACTGCAGCCAAGTTTATTCCAAAACTATGGAGTGACGAGGTAATAGCAACGTATAAAGCAAACCTAGTTGCGGCTAATCTAGTTCGCAATCTAAACCACGTAGGAAAAAAAGGAGACACTATTCACATCCCAACTCCGGGACGTAATGCTGCAAGTGCGAAAGTTAAAGACACAGCAGTTACGCTTGTAACAGATACTGCAGTACACACAGATGTAGTAATCAACAAGCACTTTGAATGGTCGACACAAATTGAAGATATTGCAGAACTTCAGGCATTAAATTCAATGAGACGTTTCTACACCGATGATGCTGGCTACGCTTTGGCGAAGCAAGTTGATTCTCAATTAGTTACTGATATGGATGGTGCAGCAGCACTAACTGGCGGTAACGCAGTAATTGCAAGTGTAACAGACTGGGACACAGCAATTCTAACTGCAATCGAAAATCTTAATGATGCTAATGTTCCGGTAAATGACCGTTCTATTATTGTAACGCCTTCTTGTATGACGGCACTTATGAAAGAAGAGCGTTTCACAGAACAAGCCTTTATCGGTAACGGTAATGCAATTAAGACTGGTAAAATTGGTATGATTTACGGAGTAGACGTTTATATGTCTACACAAGTAGGTACTGGTAATACTGAAAAAGCATTCTTGTTCCAAAAAGATGCTTTGGTACTAGCTACACAACAAAATATCCGTACACAGACTCAGTATGTACAATCTCAACTAGCAGATTTGTTCACGGCTGATACTGTTTATGGAACTAAAGTTGTACGTCCGGGTTCAATCCAAGAGATGACATCGTAGTTTTAACCACGGAGCTCTCCTCGAAAGGGGAGAGTTTCATATTAAACCTAGGAGATTTGTATGAAAAAGAGTAGAAAGAGAAGGATTTACCCAACTAGAAGGCAAAAATTATTTCTTGCAGTATTACGCATACGTCAGAGGATTACATAATGAGTATTGATAGAGGACACGGAATTGCAACATCATCGGTATTGGCTGACAGTTATGACTTAGATGCACTAATTGCAGATACTGAGGCAGCCAAAGTTGCCGCCCAGACAGCCAAAACTAACGCAGAGACTGCAGAAACTAACGCAGCCACAAGTGCTACAGCTTCCGCTACAAGTGCTACAGCCTCAGCTACAAGTGCTACAGCTTCAGCAGCTAGTGCTGCTAGTATAACAGGAGATGCAGCAGCAGCCGCAGCGAGTGCCACAGCAGCAGCCTCTAGTGCCACAGCAGCCGCTACTTCTAAAACGGGTGCAGATACAGCTAAAACTGGAGCAGATACTGCTAAAACAGCAGCAGAAACAGCTAAAACTGCAGCAGAGACCGCAGAAGCAGCAGCTTTAGTATCTAAAAACGCAGCAGCAACAAGTGCTAGTGGTGCTTCTACTTCAGCGTCTACTGCGACAACACAAGCGTCTACGGCTACAACTAAAGCCTCAGAAGCGTCTACATCAGCTACTAACGCAGCATCAAGTGCTACAGCAGCAGCCTCTAGTGCAACATCTTCTGCTAGTTCAGCAACATCAGCATCAGGTAGTGCTACAACAGCAACTACTAAAGCGGGTGAAGCGTCTACTTCAGCAAGCACAGCAACGACTAAGGCTAGTGAAGCCGCTACATCAGCAACAGCTTCAGCTACTTCAGCAACAGCCGCAGCAGCTAGTGCGACAGCCGCAGCAGCAACTAAAGACTCAATAGATGAGTTTTATCTAGGAGCTCAAAGCTCTAATCCTACAGTAGACAATAATGGTGATGCAGTTACAACGGGTGACTGGTACTTTAATACCTCTTCAAACGAAACTAGAATTTATAACGGTTCTGCTTGGCAAGTAACAGTCATATCAACTTCAGGTTTAGTTAGTAAGACATCAGCAACAGGTTCAGCAGAGTTACCAGCAGGTACAACAGGTCAGCGAGATGGCTCACCTTCTGCTGGTTTTATGAGATTCAACACAACAGACACGAGTGCTGAGATTTACGATGGTTCAGCTTGGAGTCCAGTAGGCGGTGGTAATACTACAGACAAAGGTTTGTACGAACACGCACACACCATAGCAGCTAACTATAGCATAACAAGTGGCAACAACGCTATGACTGCTGGTCCGATTACAATCAACTCAGGGGTTTCAGTCACGATTCCAACGGGTTCAACTTGGGTGATAGCATAATGGCAAAAGTAAAAATACAAGGCAACGCTTCAGGAACAGGGGTACTAACTGTAACTGCTCCGAATACGAGTACAGATAGAACGATAACACTACCTGATGGTGATGTAACACTAGGAGCAGCAACACCTAGTATTACAGATAATGGTAATGCTAATGCTATTACTATTGATAGTAGTGAGAATGTAGGTTTTGGAGTAACTCCTGAAACTTGGGATAGTAGAAAGGCTTTACAGATTGGAGGTAATGGTGCTTTAGCAGCTTCTCCTTCTGCTGGTTCTGGTGGTTACATACAACTTTTACAAAATGCTTATACAGATGGCACTTGGAAATACATATCAACAGATGAAGCCGCAAGACTAAGGTCACAAGATGGACAATGGAATTTTGATGTAGCAGCATCAGGCTCAGCAGACTCAGCTATTTCTTGGGCAACCAAAGTAACAATTGATAATGATGGATTAAAGTTTGGCACAGACACAGCAGCAGCTAACGCACTTGACGATTATGAAGAAGGTACTTGGACTCCAAGCATTACTTTTAATCAAAGTTCAACAGGCATTACCCATAATATACAAAATGGCAAATATGTAAAAATAGGAAGTGCTGTATATGTTACGTGTCACTGTAGTTTATCAAGTAAAGGAACTGCTAGTGGCGTTGCTGATATAAATGGACTTCCATTTACTATAAATCAGCAAACAGGTGGAGCATTTGCGCCAATAGGTGATAGAGGTAAGTTAAATACTGGAGGGCAACCAGTTAATGCATATTTAGCTGCTGGTAATACATATGCTCGTTTATATGAAAATGGATTTGATGGCACAGGTAACACTACAGTTACTAATACTAATTTTGCAAACGATACTGATATAGATTTTAACTTTGTGTATTACACAGATTCATAATAACTAATATACCTAGTGGATTCTAGGTACGGACAAAAGGAGAAAAAAAATGGCAATAACAAAAGAACTAATAGAAGATAAAATAGAAGTTGTAGGAGACTACAAAATTATACAAGTAAGAACAGCTACAGTCATCAAAGAAGATGGTGTAGAGCTTTCAAGGTCTTTTCATAGACACGCATTAGAATGTGTAAGCTCTGTACAAAATGATGATGATACTTGGACTCATACAGATACAGACGTATCAGGAGAGTCTACAGAGGTTCAAGGCATAGCTGCAACTGTTTGGACTGATTCTGTAAAAGCTGCTAAAAAAACAGCCAACGAAAACGTAACACCATAATAAGGAGAATAAAAATGGCAAATATTTATATATGGGATTGTAAAACAGTTGATGTTTATCCTGAATACGAAAG
>WLWH01001819.1_pt1 | contig 13102 bp, 16 predicted proteins | sample 6712741 | NCBI WGS metagenome assembly WLWH01 (sample SAMN12718694, study PRJNA515312) | sponge metagenome | isolation source: marine sponge | host: Mycale hentscheli | place: New Zealand: South Island, Marlborough, Capsize Point | collected 2003-05-01 | reverse complement strand
CTCCGTCAACGGGATTCTGGCGTGGCCGACATAGAGCTAGTAAAGGAATTGCGAACCTATGTTATTGACGAAAAGGGGGCTACCAATGCTCAGAACGGCTGTTATGATGATAGGGTTATGGCGTTTGCCATAGCCCTCCATGGATTGGCTTCTATGCCACGACCGCGTGTACATCCGGTTGCTAGGCGCTTCAAAACAGTAGATACCGTGGTGGGCTATTGATGGACACATACCTCGATGAGGGCGTGGGGTTTGATGTAGAAAATCCTGACGGAACTCAAGAGACAGAATTAATGAACCTTGGTGCAAAGCTCTCCGCTTTGTTCATCGAGTACAAAGACGCTCGTCGCGAAACTGAGGACGAGTGGATTAAAGACCTGCGCCAGTTTTCTGGGCAATACGATCCCGACACTCTTGCTAGGCTCGCGGAGGCTTCCGGCTCCCGCAGCAAAGTTTTCGTCGGACTCTCCCGAACCAAAGTCATGGCTGCATACAGCAGGCTTGTTGACCTGTTGTTCCAAAGCGGCGATGCATTCTTCGCTGTAGAGCCTACACCTCGACCAAAAATTAACGCAGTAAAGCGCGCCGAAATGCAGCAGATGTTAGTTCAGAACATCGTGCAGATGGGGCAAGGCCAGCCTGAAGAAGTCATTCGTCAGGTTCTTGCAGAAAACGAAGAGGCGATTAGGCAAGGTCTACAGGAGCAAGAAGAGCGTCTTGCGATGATGGCATCAGAAGAGATGCAGAAGGACATCGAAGATCAGCTTATTGAGGAGAACACTGACCAGAAGTTGAAGGAGGCTATTCTTGAGGCCTGCATCTTCGGCTCTGGGGCGATCAAGTCTGGCACTGTAAAGATTGACAGGGTGCAGTCTTATCAACGGATGGAAGACGAGCTAGGCCGCTCAACCTACGCAATGGTTATGGAAGAGCAAGCTAGGCCAGAGGTCGAGTCGGTATCTATCTTTGATCTCTATCCAGACCCCTACTGCACTAGTCTTGAAGACTGCTCGGGAATGTTCCGGCGTCATGTTCTAACTCGACGCCAGTTCAGGGAGCTTTCTGAGCTTCCCGCGTTTGATTCTGAAATTATCTTGTCGATTCTAAAAAACAATCGTGGGGGCAACCATGAGGAAGAGGATCACGAAAGAACCCGCCGCCAGATCGCTGGCATCAATGATCATGGCGATTCTAATCGCTATGAGCTGCTGGAGTTTTGGGGGACTATTGACGGGTATGACCTACAGGATGCTGGGGTCGAGCTACCAGAGGGTTCCGATCCAAGCGCTGACTTTGATGCCAACGTCTGGATCTGCAGCGGAAAGGTTATTAAGGCTGCGTTAAACCCCGTTAAGGGATACCGAATCCCCTACAACATTTTTCCTTATGAGCGCACCCCCCACCAGTTTTGGGGAGTTGGGGTTCCCCGCATGATGCGCGATTCGCAACAGACGATGAATGCTGCGACCCGTATCTGGCTGGACAATATGGCGCTCAGCTCAGGTCCGATGGTAGAGGTTAATACCGATTTACTCGCGGCGGGTGAGGATCCAACCGACCTTCATCCGTGGCGAGTCTTTTTGCGCTCTGGCGGAGACGGATCAATGCCAGCGGTCAGGTATTACCAGCCGGTGGCTAACGCCAATGGACTCAACCAGATTATTGAGATCTTCCGACGCTTCGCAGACGAAACAACCTCGCTGCCGTCTTATACTCACGGTGAGCAAACGAAGAGCTTAAACAAGACGGCGACGGGCATTTCGATGCTGATGGGGGCGGCTAACGTAGCGCTCAAAAGCACCATCAAAAACATTGACGATTTCCTTATACGCCCTATGATTGAATCAATGTTCCACTTCAATATGGAGTTCGGAACAAACGAGCGTGCCAAGGGCGATCTCAAGATCGTCGCACGCGGTAGCACCGCACTTGTGCAGAAAGAAGTGCAGAGCCAGCGACTTTTGCAATTCCTCTCGCTGGTTTCAAACCCCATGGACTCTCAACTTGTAGATCGAGGCAAGCTCTTGCGCGATATCGCTCAGAGCATGGATATCGATCCGGAAGAAGTCATTAAGTCTCAGGAGCAGCTAATTGCCGAACAGCAAGCAGCGTTACAACAGCAGCAAATGCTCGCCGCAGCAAGCGCGGGTGATCAAGGTGTTGGCCTTGATGGAGGAATGGCCCCTCCTGATGGAGCTGTTGGAATCTAGACTTGATGAGTCTCTAGAAAAGCTAGAGGCCGCTGGGGAAAAAGAATTTAGGTACGAGCAAGGGCGCGTTGCTGAGCTTCGCGTGCTGCTTGGTTTAGAACAATCCGCCGAGGCGGTAATAGAAGCTGAAAGGAACCCTAGACGTTCCCCAAGCTTCGAGTAACGGACACCCCAAAGAGGAACCGTGAATGAAAGTAGATCCAGCAAAACTTGAAGCGGAAGCACAGGAATTAATCGCTCAGCTAAAAGGTGAATCTCCGGCCCCTCAAGAAGAGGAAACGCCAGAGGAGGTTCAGACAGCGGCAGAGCAGACGGCACCCGAAGAGTCAACGGACACTGCCGTAGAACCTGTGGAGGCTCTCACTGAAGACGATAGCGGCGAAGCGTCTGAAGTGGATTCAGCAGTTAAGAAAGCTGAAGAACGCTACAAGAATGCGCAAAGGAAGATGACTCAGGCTACAACTGAGGCTAAAGAGCTGCGACGTATGTACGAGCAGACAACGGCTGAGTTGACCAACCTGAAGCGTCAGCTTGCGGAAAAAGACGTCGATCTGGAGAAGTTGAAGCAGGTCAGGGAAGAGTACCCAGACTTAGCGGCACCAATTCTGGATATGGTGGAAAAAACGCAAGCACAGGTAGCCGATCAGAATGCTGAGCTTGAACAGCTCCGGCAGATGCGAGAGCAACAAGCCATTAGTGAGGCTCAAGAAGCTCACATGGCACGCATCAGGGAAGCGCACCCCGACGTGGACGACATTGTCCAGACGGGAGACTGGGCTGACTGGCTGGATGCGCAGGACAACATCACCAAGAGCTGGATTGAAAGCGGCTCTTCAAATGACGTTAACCGCGCAGTGGATTTGTTTAAGAGCGACATGGGATTCGGTCAACCGACGCCGCAAGAGCGGGCACTGGAAAAGGCGAAAGCAGCGGCAGAGCCGAAGCTCCCTAAAACCAGAAAGCCCGATACGAGTGCCGGACAAAAAATCTGGTCTGTGGCTGACATCGATAAAATGTCCCTGAAGGAATTTGAAGCCAACAGGGGTGACATCATGGAAGCGTGGAGGCGAGACAACATCCGGCGTTAATTAACTCTTGTGAGGTAATTTACGATGGCTATTGGTGCTAATGGCTCTGGCGCGGCGTTTACATACGCAGCTAATCAGGGCGGATTCATTCCGGAAATTTTCAGCAAGCTGCTGCAGGCTAAGTTCTACAGCTCCTCCGTACTTCCGGCGATCTCAAATACGGAATATGAGGGGGAAATCTCCGGTCAAGGCGATAAGGTTCACATCCGAACCGTGCCTAACGTGACTGTTGCGGACTACACTGGCTCAATCAGCTACGCTGATCTGACCACCAGTACCCTTGAGCTTCTGATCGACCAAGCGAAATCTTATGCATTTAAGATTGACGATGTCTTGTCTGCTCAAGGCGATATCGACATGCTGGCAGAAGCATCTAAGGATGCGGCTGAGTCTATGCGTATCGCAGTCGAGACTGATGTTTTGGCTAACGTCGTAACTGGCGCAACCACTACGGGTGCCCAGACTACGATCACCGCCGGTAACATCCTTACCAACATCCTTGAAATTGCAAAGGATCTGGACGAGCTGAACATCCCTGAAGAGGGTCGCTACATCGTTCTGCCCCCCAGCATGGTCTCTCTGCTCAAGCAGAGCGAACTGCGTCAAGCGTACTTGACTGGCGACGGCACTTCGCCTCTCCGCAACGGCCAAGTGGGTCAGGTAGACCGTTTCACGGTTTATCAGAGCAATCTGCTCTACACCCCTGCTGCTGGCGCTGATGCTACCTACACCCACGTCCTCGCGGGTCACCCCAAGGCAATCACGTTCGCCTCTCAGTTCACCAACACTGAGACCGTTCGCCTTGAGAGCACCTTCGGAGACGGCGTGCGTGGTCTGAAAGTATACGGTCGCAAGGTCGTAACTCCTGACTGCCTCGCTGTAGGTAAGTGGAAGATCTAAAGACTGATCTGGGGGAGGTTTTCCTCCCCCTTTCTTCTTACTGGAGATTAGCGTGGAAGAAGCACGAACCGTTAAGGACGACCTGTACATCGAAGCGAAAGAGCAGTTCGACGTCACTCTTGATCGTCGGATGACTCTCGACGCGATGCAGGATCAGGTAGATCGGCTCCGAAAAAACGGCAAGGAGCCTGAAAAAGTTTTGCCGAAACGAATTCCTAAAACCCTCCGCAACGTCGTCACTGGGGTCGAGTGGCCGTATAGCGAGGGCTTTGCAAACAATCCAGACCTCGAAGTGATCGAGTGGGAGCCTGTAGATGGCAACGACTAAGCTAGCAACTTTAATCGATACAGCAGGGATTATTCTTCAGGATACTTCCCAAGTTCGCTTTCCCCAAGCGGAGCTGTTGACGTTCCTTAACGATGCCCAGAGAGAGATTGTTCTTCATCGGCCTGATGCTAAAACAGTAAACGGCAACATGACCTGCGTTTCTGGTAGCAAGCAATCCATACCGGCAACAGGTTTGCGACTGATTGATGTCGTCCGCAATGATGGCGGCAGGGCAATTACTCAAATTGATCGAAAGATTCTCGATGAGACATTGCCTGATTGGCATAACACGACCGCAGACAATACAAAGAAGATAGAGCATTTTGTTTACGATGCTGCGGACCCAAAGAATTTTTATGTATATCCGAATGCCACCTCAAGCATGGATGTTGAAATTATCTATAGCACCGCTCCTGCCGATTTATCTTATTCGGCTACTGAAGTTATTAGCTTGGATGATATCTACGCCAACGCAATTCTGGATTACATGCTCTATCGCGCATATCAAAAGGACAGCGAGTACGCAGGGAACGCCGAGCGCTCGATGATGCACTATCAGTCCTTTGCCAATGCTCTTGGAATCAAGACAAGAGCAGACGCGGCAACAGATCCAAGGCCAAACAACCCAGACAGAAACGCGCAAAGGGCTTAATAGTGCGTTATCTGGAAATTGCAGAGTTTGTCAGGCCAGAGGCTCACGGAGCACCTGATTTTTTAGTGGAGCGAGCGCTCAGAGACTCTGCGATTGACTTCTGCGTTAAGACAGACATTTATCGACTTGAGCCAGAAGATTTTTTGGTTATTCCCAGCATCACCGAATATGAGCTTTCCATTCCTGTTGGGACAGAGCTTAACCACATCGTTGATATTTATAGAAACAAGCAGACCTTGCAGCCGGTCTCCTACACCCGTCTCCTCGAAATAACTGGAGATGGAACTAGCAAGGGCAAGCCTAATTACTATTCTCAAAGAGATAACACTCAGTTTTATTTGGCTTTAACTCCAAACGAAAGAGAGACGTTAAAGGCCTTGTACTCCCTGAAGCCATCCCCTAGCTCGTCAAGCATCCCTGACACGATTGGCGAGGAATACAAAGAGCCGCTTGTTCACGGCGCGATATACCGCCTGCAAATGATGACCAACCAGCCTTGGTCAAATATGGGCGCTGCCCAATCTAACAAAGCGCTGTTTGACCAGAGAGTCGGGCAGGTTACCCGTGAAGTTAAGTATGGGTACAGCGGCGGATCCCTAACTGTTAAATCGAGGGCGTTTATCTAATGGCGTACTCCGACACTTTAGAGTTGGTTCAGGGCGACACGCTACCTCGCGTTGTTGTCACGTTAAAAGATGCTTCAGAAGCTGCAACTGGGCAAACCCTTGACCCAGAAGACTCTGCAACTTGGTCGCCAATTGACCTTAATGGCGCGACTGTGCGACTCCGCATAAGAGAGATTGGCGGATCTACCGTAAAGTCTACGCTCACCATGACGGTCACAGACGCTGAAAATGGAGTTGCCAGTACGGGTTTTCCTACCGGAACTTTAGACACGGCGGGGGTTTTTGAGGCTGAGATAGAAACCACCTTTCAGGGTGGAGAAGTCCAGACGGTAAACGACCTGCTAAAGCTTAAAGTGCGAGAAGCCTTCGGATGATCCGTGCGGGCATACAGCGTGCTTTGCTGCGAGCCATGGCGGCTCAAGGCAAAATTTCTGTATCTGATGTAGCGGTCAGCAATCTAGTTGCGACCAATGTTCACCTAGACTCTGGCTCGCTGCTGACAGGAACTGTTCGTGCGTTTACTAACAGCACTGCATTCCAAGAGCTGGTCAACCTTGCGGTAGCCAAAGCTATTGCTGATTCAGCGGGCAGCTCTGATCTCTACGCAGCCCACTTGTTTAAGAACGTCTCCGAAGTTGTGTCCATGGGCACGGTGTCAGACATAGCTAACAAAGACGTTGGCAAAGGTCTTATCGACACCCCAACCATGACAGAGGTTTTAAATTACGCATTTGACAAGTCTCTTGCTGATACCGGAGCGCTCTCGGACGTAGCAGCTAAAGCATTTAGCCGCCCCGTAACAGACTCCTTTGCTAGCTCAGACGCATATGTAAATGCGTTCGGTAAGAACCCCAGCGAAACACCAGTTGTCACCGACGAGCAGGTATTTGTTGTAGGCAAAGCCCTATCAGATACCGCTGGCATGAGCGACGTGTTCGTTAGGGTTATGGCCTACAGTCGATCATTCTCTGACTCAGTCACTGTTTCTGACTCTCTAGCTCCCAGCATAGAAGAAGGCCTTAACCGCAGCCCACAAAATACTGCAGGGGTTGGTGACGTTGCTGCGCTGGGCTACAGCAAGCCTGTATCTGACAGTTGGTCTGTGGCAGATCTTTACGCTAATGCCTTCAGTAAGCTCGTTAGCGAAGCCCCGTCAGTATCAGAGCAGGTAGGCAAAGCGTCCAGCTTAGTTAAGTCTGATGGTGCTAACGCTGCTGACAGCCCACTCCTCTTACTTGAGAAAAACTTTGGTACTGGCCTCGCGACAGGCAACACGGCAGAGGCCAGTGAGAGCGCAGTGTTGTCCCTGTCTCTTGTCAGGACGGAAGCGCCTTCGGTCACTGACACGTTTGCTAAGTCATTCTCCAAGGTTATTGCTGACGCTGCTGACATTTCGGATGTGTTTTCTCTTGTTGAAGACAACAGGCTTAACCCAAGCAACACGGCCAATGCCGCAGATAGTGCCGCCATTTCAGTTGGCGCTAGCAAGTCAAACACCTTCGATGCAGCGGATGCCTACGTCGCCGCATTCTCCAAGACCCTAGAAGACCCCGCTAACTGCTCCGACACGGGGGTTCTTCTGGCCCAGAGTTATACCAGCTCTGGATATTTTGAAGACGACTTTGTCGGAGTCAAACGAACCCTCACCTAAAGGAAAAAGCCATGATTATTGATGGACTCAAAGCGAAGGGAACACTGGACATCATCGTTCGTGGCCCTGACGGAAATATCAAAGACGAGAAGAAAGTTGAAAACCTGATTGTCGATACTGGACTGGACTTCATTGCATCTCGCATGAACGGTACAAGCGAGAGTGTAATGAGCCACATGGCGGTAGGCACTGGCTCTACTGCTGCGGCGGCGGCTGATACAACTCTCGGCACTGAGCTGGATCGCAACGCCTTGACCAGCGCCACGGTTACAGATAACGCAATCGCTTTCGTCTGTAGCTGGGCCGCAGGCGACGGAACTGGCTCGTTGACTGAAGCCGGTCTGTTTAATGCTTCTTCAGCAGGAACCATGCTCTGCCGCACGGTCTTCGGAACCGTGACCAAAGCTGCAGACGACAGCATGACCATTACTTGGACTATTACGGTCTCAGCTTCCTAATATAGGAAACCACGATGGCAACCATTGTCACTCGTAGTGGAAAGGGTTCACCTCTGACTAACACAGAGGTGGACTCTAACTTCACTAACCTAAACACAGATAAGATCGAGGACGCTCCATCTGACGGGAACCAGTATGCCCGCGAGTCTGGTGCGTGGGCGACGGTGTCTGCTGCGGCGACGGTTGTCACGTCCAGCACCGCGCCGTCTTCTCCTTCTGATGGAGATGTCTGGTACTCAGAGAGTAATGGCGTCACGTATGTGTATTACGCCGATGGCTCATCGTCTCAGTGGGTAGCTACTGGTGCGCCGACTGGCTCGCTTGGTGGATTTAACAGCTTGTCTGAAATGAGCGACGTGGCAATTACGTCTGTTCAGGATAAAGACATCCTCGTTTACGACAGCGGAACGTCCAAGTGGATTAATGAAGCGCCTGTTGCTGAGATGTGGGAAGCTAGCCTGTACTCTTTCAGCTCAACTACCTCAGAAGTAGTTAGCAGCGGCTGGTCTAGGCAGGCTGGTGTAAATGGGTCAATTACACAAAGCAGCGGAGTGTTTTCTTTTCCGTCTACTGGGAATTGGTTGATTGAAGCTCATTTTTCTTTTTATGGATTTAACACCTCCAACAGAACAGCAGCAGTTCTCGGCGGAAGCTTAGAAAAAACAACCAATGGCTCTTCTTATTCTAATGTGACAGGTAGTTCGTCGTCGGATAGAGAGCATTTAACAACTGCTTCAAGCGCTACTACCCATGCGTCCACAGGTACGGTTTCTTTTGTTTTTGCTGTGCAAAACACAAGCACTCACAAATTCTTGTTGCGCGTGAAGCATGACGGCAATGCCGTGTCTACCGATAAGCTGCGGACTCAACTTTACTTTCAAAGACTGAGTGCTACCTGATGGCTACGATTGTCACAGTATCGGGAAAAGGCTCTCCGCTAACTCATACAGAGTTTGATGCTAATTTTACTAATTTAAATACAGATAAGTTAGATGATGCGGCGGCTAATGGCTCGCAATACATACGGCAGAACGGAGCGTGGTCTAACTTCACCGCAGACGCGCTTGTCGAAACATCGTCTACAAAGCCTTCAAATCCAATCGATGGTCACGCTTGGTTTTCTGAAAGTAACGGAGTGACCTACGTGTACGACTCAGCGTCTGGAGACTGGGTTGCTATAGGCGCATCATCGGGGGAATCTGGAACAAGGGCACTTAGATCACTGGGCGGCGTGTCAATTTCATCTCTGGCAGATAAAGAAGCGCTCTCTTATGACAGTTCCGCCGGAACTTGGGACAACACAAACATAGGGGATTCGGTTTCGGGCCACCTCTCTGCATCACCAACCACGCTTGGCTCTGGGGTATGGCTTCTTGATATTCGTATGTCGATTGGTTACGGCACTTGGACAAGCAGTTTCCCTAACAAAGGCACCGCTCAGATTACTGTCCAGACTTACGCTGATACGGGGCTTTACGCGAATCAATGGATAACTGAACAGCCATATTTAACTACTGGCACTTATTCTGGCACAAGTCTGTATGTTTCCAGCGAATTCGCCGCCAACTCCCCGCCTATCTCAGGTGCGGTGATCAAGCTCGTAGAGGTGTCTAACGCCTATCAAATAAAAGCCGGTACATCGAAGCAATATTTAAGTTGCAGCACTAGCACCATGTTTGTGGCTACAAAGGTCGGAGACGTTTAATGAATTTCCCAGACAGCCCATCAGGCGGCGATCTTTTCAACGGATTCATCTACAACGCCACACTCGGTGTCTGGGACGTTGCCACGTCTGATGGATATTTTGCGGTCACCGCCAGCGGCTCTAGTGCTTACGTCTTCAACGGCTTCGGGACGGACAGCGACAGCAATCCGACACTGTACCTGCACAGAGGCAAGACTTACGAGTTTGCAGTTAATGCTTCGGGGCATCCGTTTTACATCAACTCCACATCTGGTACTGGCACGGGCAATGCGTACTCTGACGGCGTTACCAACAATGGGGCCGCAACCGGAACAATTAAATTTGTCGTACCGCAGGACGCCCCATCCAAGCTCTACTACAACTGCCAGTATCACAGCTCTATGGCGGGGGAAATCATCATTCCCCGAGCCGCGCAAATCGATGATCTCAGCGACGTAGACACATCTACTGCTGCCCCGACAGACGGGCAGGTATTGGCTTGGGATAACTCGGCTAGCAAGTGGGAACCTGCTACAGCGAGTAGCGGAATAGCTCTTACTGATCTTTCTGTTACAACAAACTCAGCAGGGACAGCAGCACTTGCATACAGTAACAGCACGGGGGTGTTTACTTACACGCCTCCTGATTTATCTGGTTACTTGACCAGCTACACAGAAACAGACCCCGTATTTGTAGCGTCTGCCGCCTACGGCATTACATCCACTAACATAACCAACTGGAACACAGCTTACGGCTGGGGCGATCACTCTACAGCGGGTTATTTAACTAGCTATACAGAGACTAACGACCTTACGGCGTCTGTCACTTGGGCAAATGTGCCTGACGCAAATATCACGCAGTCCAGCGTAACCCAGCACCAAGCGGCGCTGTCTATTACTGAATCGCAGATTAGCGATCTCGGAACGTATCTGACCGACATCACCGGCCAAAGCATCGAAAACCTGTCTGATGTAAACACTATGACCCCGACAGATGGGCAGGTGTTGACGTGGGATAATGCTAATAGCAAGTGGGATGCGGCCTCGCCCTCTGGTGGTAGCTACAACGATGCGAGTGTGGATACTCATCTCAACACCAGCACTGCCAGCGCAAACGAAGTCCTCAGTTGGACAGGTTCTGATTACGACTGGGTAGCACAGTCTGGCGGTGGCGGTGGCGCATCTGTCACTACAGCAGATGCAGCCCCCAGCTCTCCATCTGATGGCGACCTCTGGTATGACACAACCACCTTGCGACTCTACGTCTACTACAACGACGGCTCTTCGTCGCAATGGGTTAAGGCTAACCCCTCTGGTTCCCGCGATTCCAATACATCTGTCGCGATCCAAGAAACTGCGCCAAGCAATCCAAGCTCGGGTGATATGTGGTTCGATCCTAACGCGCTCAAGACCTACATCTATTACAACGACGGCGATTCAAACCAGTGGGTTCAGGCGAATCCAACAGGCGGCGGTGGTTCAGGCGGCGGAGCAAGTAACTCAAACATCATCGCCCTAAATATGTTCTTCGGAGGCTGAAATGGCGGCACCTAACATTGTAAGCGTTGCGACTCTTACAGCTAAAACGGCAGTGCAGGCTGTTGGAACGAGCGCCACGGCGATTGTCTCCAATGCGGCAAGCTCGGGAAAGGTAATTAAGATTAACGCGCTGTATATATCTAACGTGGACGGCACGAACAACGCTGAGATCAACGTAGACCTTTACAGATCATCTACTGCTTACCACATAGCCAAAACGGTTGTGGTGCCAGCAGATGCGACCTTAGACGTAATTTCAAAGGCGATTTATCTGGAAGAGGGCGACGACTTGCGATTGACCGCAAATGCGGCGTCAGACCTAGAGGCCGTTTGCTCATACGAGGAGCTTAGCTAAGTGGCAGGTAACTCTGGGATCATAGGAAAAAAAAATACAGCGAATGGAGTTTCCGCAAGCGGAATCTTTACTGTCGGCCAGCAATTTAATGAGAAAGGCTTGTCTAACTGGCCGCAATTATCATCTTTGGTTGAGTTGCTAATTGTAGGCGGGGGCGGCGGCGGGAATAATTCTGCTGGCGGGGCTGGTGGCGGAGGAGGATATGTTGAGGACTCGACATTGCTTGTCAGCGCTGGCATTCAATACGTTGTCACAGTTGGGGCAGGAGGCGCCGTGGCGGGTGCACAAGATGCAGTAGGGTCAAGAGGCGGGAATAGCAGTATTGCGGCAAGCGGAGCAAATACATATGAGGCCACTGGAGGCGGTGGTGGTGGCGGTGTCGGCAACTTTACTGGCTCAGATTTATCCACGCCACTCAACGGCGGCTCTGGAGGGGGAGCGGGACGCGCGTCTGATGGGGGCGGTCTAGGTCTACAGGATTCATATAGCGGAAAGGGTTTCGGTAATGATGGGGGTAATGATTATGGAAACACAGGCGCGGGAGGCGGTGGCGGTGCAGGCTCAGCGGGAACAGATGGCAGTAACACTGTGGGCGGCAACGGCGGTGCGGCCAAACAATCATCAATTACAGGAGCGGCAACGTACTATGCTGGCGGCGGATACGCTGGTGGTTACAGCGTAAGTCTTGGGAGTTATGGAACTGGTGGCGGAGCTAGCGTAATTGGAAATGGAGGCCGTGGGGGTCTGTGGAACAACAGTGGAGTCCAGAGCACAGCAGGAAATGCGGGCACTGTCATTTTTAGGACTTTAGCCTCTGCCGTGTCAACCACAGGCTCCCCAACCGTTACTACGGACGGCTCTTACAGCATTTATACCTTCACCGGATCAGGGAGCATAACTTTCTGATGGCTCAGTTTGCTGAAATTGGATTAGACAACGCAGTGCTTCGCGTGATTGTTGTGAACAACGCAGAGCTACTTGATGGCGATGGCGTAGAGCAGGAATCGCTTGGCGCTGATTTCTGCCGCGACCTGTTTGGTGGCACATGGGTACAGACGAGCTACAACGGAAACATGCGTAAAAACTTTGCTGGGCAAGGCTTTACTTATGACTCCGGTAGAGATGCCTTTATACCGCCCAAGCCTTTTGCAAGCTGGATACTGGACGAAACAACGTGCCGCTGGGAAGCCCCGATACCTTATCCCGATGATGGGCAAATGTATTCGTGGGATGAAGCCAGTGGTACATGGATTTTGGTGAGTGAATAACTATGGCAGTTAATTTTCCAAGCAACCCCACTAACGGGCAGACAATTACTGCCAGCGGGATCACCTACGCTTACGACTCTACGCAGGGCGTTTGGTCTGATAACCCACAGGGTTTGACTCAGGCTATCGATGCGCTTACTGACGTAGATACGTCCACCAGTGCGCCCACCAACGGCCAGATCCTGCAGTGGAATAGCACGGACAGCGAGTGGCAACCTGCAGACTCATCTGCTGGCGTAACGGTTTATGCAACGATTGATGATCTGCCGTTATCCGGTGTCGCAGAAGGTTCCATGGCGCTGGTCGATTCTACCGATAAGCTCTATATCTTCAGCGATTCGGGT
>WLWH01001817.1_pt1 | contig 13108 bp, 15 predicted proteins | sample 6712741 | NCBI WGS metagenome assembly WLWH01 (sample SAMN12718694, study PRJNA515312) | sponge metagenome | isolation source: marine sponge | host: Mycale hentscheli | place: New Zealand: South Island, Marlborough, Capsize Point | collected 2003-05-01 | reverse complement strand
ATTACCTATATAATTTTTAACTCTGTTACCCATTATTTTTCTTAAATCTTTTGTAACACCTACAGGTAAATCTACTTTTCCTCCCGGTCCAGCTGCAGTTATTTCTAATAAATCATTAAATTCTTTTCTAGTTTTAGTTAATATATCTACTATTTTATTGCCTGTTATAACCCCTTCTTCAGGTCCCATTCTTTTAGTTATTGTTTTTAAAACTTGTTTTTGTAAATTTTTATCTAAAGGTTTTGTTAAGTCTCCTTCAAAAAGTAAATCATCTAATCCTTTTAAAAATTGTTTTCTTTCTTCAACACTAGATGCATTAAAAAATTTTCTAAATTCAGGGAACACTTTATCAATTTCAGTATCTAATCTTGATACCATTTCTTCTGAAAAATTAGTATCTCTCATTTGTCGAGCATTCTGCATTTGTTTTGCTGTTGCAATTTCAGCGGGTTTAGTTCCTCTAAATCTAAATGCTGATGCTAATTTATCTAATGCTCTTTCTATTTGTGAATTACTATAAGCTAATTCTTTTCCTCTAGTAGCTAAAGCTTTTATACTAGAACCCGCACCATATATAAAAGGTGCAAGCAACGCAGACTCTGTTCCAAACTTTAATCTATTTAATAATTTTCTTCCTGCATCTTCTGATGGATCATCAACTACATCTCTATCTAATTCTGTAGGACCTCCTTCAAACAAATCACCGAAAGTTCCTATCTTTTCATTATCAACAACTAATGTTTCACCAGCAGCTCCTCCTACTGCAATTACACCATATCTTTTTGCACCAGTTAATTTGTTTAAACTTTCTGCTTTATCGACTCCTTTTTTTAAATTTTTATTTTTAGGATTTACTAATTTATTTGCTTTTTTTGCATTAACTAATTTTTTAGCTATTGTTTCTACACCTTTTACAGCACCCTTAGCTCCTAATGTTCCAAAACTTGCTATTTGTGTAAAGGCTTCTGATAACTTACCTACAGCTCTTTGTTCTGCTAATTCTTCAAAAGGATTTAATTTGTCAAAAAATTTTTCTACTTCAACAGCATAACTAATATCTTTTTCTGAAAGGTCAGGTATTCCTAATAACTCTCCTCCACCTAGATCAAATAGTTCAGCTGTTACTGACGCAAATCCTTCTGGTATTTTTATAGCTCCTGATAATATCCCTGCAGTAATTGCAGTTAAACCCGATATTTCATTATCTTCTTCAGCTTCTGGTTTTTTACTTTCTTGATTATATAAAGATTCATCAACATCTATTTTATTAGATTGTTTCTTTTTTTCCTCTTCCGTCAGAGGTTTAAATCTCGGATCGTCTAGGCTTAAAGTAGCCATAGATTATTCCTCTATTTCATACGTTAATGGATTTAGTCTGTAAGTTCCACCTGCATTATCAAATACTAAAAATTCTGAAGTAACTGGATCATAGATAATATCTCCAGGTTTATATTGATCTACAGGAAGTTCTAATATTTTACCTTTGTTGTCAAAAGTGTATGGTTTAAATCCTTTATATTTTGCAACTATTTTTGGATCGGCTTCTCTTCTAAACTTAGTTACATTAAATGCAGTTTGATCAGGTGCCATTTTTACTGCAGGATTTTTACTATTTTGATATGTTTCTGTTAAACCTGAAACAACATTTTCAAAAGCAGGTGTTACTTGTTCTGTTCTAAATTCAGATGCTCCAGGATTATCTCTTTTAAACTCAAGTTCTTTTATTTTATTTTCACCTTTTTTAATTTCAACTGCAATTTTATTTTGTCTATCAGCATCACCTTGAGCAGCATCATATTCTCTTTTTAATTGAGCAAGATTATTTTTAGCTTCTATCTCTTGAGTTAATAAATCTTGTTTAAATTCTTGTTCTTTTCCTATTAAAAGATCTTCTCTTGCAATAGCTTCTTTAGCTTTTTCATCTTCTATATCATAGCCTAGTTTAGCAAGCTCCATGTCTCTCGCGCTTGTTCTTTGACCTTCTATATCAGAAAATAATTGATTTAAGTTTTCTCCACCAAATGCCAAACCTAAATTACCTAAAGTACTTCCACCGCCTGTTTCAGAAAAACCTCTTAAAGAAGAAGCAATTAAATATTTACCAAGTGGATCGATAGTTGGTTGTGCATATTTATCATATATCTCTTTGTATCTATCTCCAGCAGAAACAGGAGTTGCAGCAGGATCTGGTGTTCCTACTTGATAATTTTTTCTATCTTCAATACCAGACATAATACCATTCATATTGGTAGATCCACCTCTAAACATTGGTCTTCTAAATACTCTGCTCATTATGCTGTCTTAACTGGGTTTAGTGTTCTATAAATTCCTGCTAATCCTGATCCTGCACTAATTAAAGATTGTAGGCCACTTGGATTAGGTGTTTGTTCTTGAATTGATTTACCAGGATAACCTGCAATTAATTGTGTTACACCTGAACCATATTGCTGTGCTGCAGTTAATGGTTGATTTAAATTTTGTATATTTAATTGTTGGTTAGCAGTTAATTCATTTTGTCTTTGTGCTTGTAATGCTCCACCTAATGTAGTTAAACCTGCAACTTGTTGACCTTGTAATGCAGGAACATTTTGAGCTAAATTCATTTGATTACTAAATTGATTCTGTGCTAATTGATTAGCTTGTGTAAATCCTTGACCTAATAATTGTGCTTGTAATGCTGCTCTGTTTCTATCTGAGTTTGACATATATTCTGCTTGTGCAACACCTTCTCTTGCACCACCAAAAGCACCAGAGGCTATAGCACTTTGAGATATATTACCTAAACCTTTTTGCGCTTGAAGATCATACTCACTTAATGTTTGATTAATGACATCCTGTTGATAAGGAGACATAAACTGTTGATAGCCTGTAGGCCCAGTAGCTGCTCCTGCAGCTTGAATGTATGGTTCATATGCACCAATACCTGCTTGTAATTGTTTAACAGCTTCTTGTTGTAGTGGATCTAATCCAGCTACATTTTGAGCACCATATACTTTGGAAAGATCAGCACCTTTATAATCACCGACTGCAGAAGAAAGATCTTCTAAATAAGTTTTACCCGCTGCTTCTATAAATTCCGGTGGCCTGACTCTAGTTTCACTAACTGCCATTATACTGTTCCTCCGTTTTCTAATTTTTTCATAGTGTCATACATAATCTGAGCACCTTTATTTACACTACCACCACCTGCTGCTCTTACAGCATCAGCAGTAAATACGAATTCGTTGTTTGATAACATTGCAGGAATGTCATCTGCCTTTTCTTTTACACCAACTGGAGGAATAAATCCACCTGTTTCTCTTAAATCTAGCTCTTTTACACCCTTAGGATTGATATTAATATCTAGTCCTTCAATCCCTGAAGCCTGTTCCACTAAATCATCAGATCCATAAGCACGGTTTATTCTACCACCATTAGCCATTAATGAAACATATGGTGGAAGACCCATTTCTTCTGCTTGTTTTTTTCTTATTTCGTTTTGAATTTTTCTTCTTTCTTTTTCTTCTTCCGAAATTTTAGGTAATCTTTTCATCATTGATTCTTGAATTTTTTTATATGTAGACATAGTTCCTTCATATTGTCTTTTTTCTTCTGGAGTCATATTATCTAAAAATTTTTTAAAAGGATCTGGCATTTTGACAGGAGGTATTTTATTACCTTTAAAAAGTGTGGCTAACGGATTTTCTGTTCCAGCTTCATAACCCATTCTACCACCATAAGCCATTTTAGGTTTTTCAAGTGATTTAGGTGTATCTATATACTGCATCATTTCTTCTCTAATCAGTCTTAAAACATCACTCTCTTCAATACCAAAATTTTCTGATATCTCTTTTACTTTTTTAGGTAAGTATTGTGTTCTAAAAAATTGATAACCTTTCATTGTACCATCTTCTGGTTCTCCAATTCCAGATCTACCAGGGCCAAGCATAATTTTTGCTACTTCTGATATTTCTTTTTGAGGAGCATCGTTAGGTATAGGATTAGAAGTTGTTGTGTCTATTTGTAATCCTCTTGGAAGATCTTCCATGTTATTACCTGTGTATGTTGGATCAGGTGTTCCATCATCATAACCCATTCTACCACCATCAGCTTGCATATTTCTTTGTACAAATTCTTCTACTTGTGTTGGTGTATCTTTTGGATTTAAATTTTTATAATATTGTCTTAAATAATTTGCTAAAGCTTCTGGGTTAGCTTTTAATTCTTCTAATTGTTGATCTTCCATTCCACCAAATGCACCACCAAGAGCTAAAGCTCCTCCTATTTTTTGTACACCAGATAATCCATCATAAAAACCTTTAGCTTTACCTAGTAAACCTGTAAGTCCACTAGCACCACCTCCTAGACCATATAAAGATCCAGCAGTTAATGCTAACTTACCAATATCAGATTTAAGAAAACTTCCTATTCCTTTAGTAATACCTTTAAAAGCTTTTTTGATACCACCTAAAAATGCTTTTTCTCTAGGTGCAACTTGCATAATTCCACCTCCCCTTCTTAATTGTCTTGGCATTTGTGATCTTGATATTGTCATAATTTATTATATCCAATAATCCCTTGTTTTACAACTTAGAATCACCGCCTATCGGCAATGCTTCTACAGTTACTTTAACGTCTCTTTTAATATCATCAGCTACAGTATCTGTACCTGGATCTTGTACATCATTCATAGCTTCTGCGTCTGAATTATATTCTTGACCTGTTTTAATGTTTGTTAGCGTAACCTCTGTTTTTGGTGTTATAATCTTAACTGGTTTACCATTTATTACTTCTACTCTATATGATGCTTCTGTTTCTACAAATGACATATTAATCCCTATTTATTTCTAATATTGATGCTACTACATGCAATCTATTTGCATCTGCAGCGGTTACTTTAAATACTTCGTTTTCTTCTAATATAACAGGTTGAGTTAGCAATTGTTCTGTTGCATGACCTGCTATAGCCTTTACATCAAACAATACAAATACATTACTAGATGCATCTGTTATAGTTGCTGTAATCGTACTACCATTATTACTATCATCACAAACTAAAATACTTTTTATAATAGCTCTTGAATCAGATGGTGCAGTATATAAAGTAGTAGCACTCGTAGTTGTTAAATCTAATTTTGCATTTTTATAAATATTAGCCATTAAACCACGCAAACCTTTCTTGATCTTGTTTTTGTTCGTTTAAAAAAGTAGAATTTAATTGCTCTACAATTATAGCAATTGCTCTATTAATTTGTTTTTGGTTAGAGACATCATACTCTTCTTTAGGCTCAGGTAATCTAACTACTACTTTAGCCATGTTTTCCTACAAAATAACAAAGTGGTTCAAGAATTTTTCTATATACTCTACCTAGTAAATGTACCTTGCCTCTTGATTCCTGACGTATGTCTATAGTTCTATGAACTGCAATGTGTTCTAATATTTTTCTAACTACTTTATTTGTTTTAGCCATTTTAACTAATGGTAAGAATATTTTATGATAACCTTTTTGATATTCAGGTGCTAAACCTTTTGAATGTTTTAACCAAATTTTATTTCTAAAAGATCCAAAGCCGTAAGACTCATTCATCATAGTACATACTATTTTGCCACCACTATTATTGTTTCCACCTTCACCACCATCTCCTGGACTAGGTGTATATGAAGGTGTTGAAGGTTGCATTTGATAATCACCTAAATTACCACTACCTGTTCCGTAGTTTGAAGGATTTGTTATAGTTCCTTGACCTGCAGGGCCACCTTTACCTGTTGCATTGTAGCCACTTCCAGCATTGTAACTACTACCTGTATCATTTCCACCACCATAATAATCTGTTGCATAACCACCACCTGGAGCTGTTCCACCAGCGTCTATTACTGGATCACCACCATAATAATCTGTTGTATAACCACCGCCTGGAGCTGTTCCACCAGCGTCTATTACTGGATCACCACCATAATAATCTGTTGTATAACCACCGCCTGGAGCTGTTCCACCAGCGTCTATTACTGGATCACCACCATATCCCGAACCATAACCTTGACCAAAAGAAGCTCCATACTGTGGAGCAGTTAAAGTAAAAGTACTTGGTGCATTGAAACCAGTAAAGCTTGGCATAGAATTAATTTGATTTTTTACAGGATCGTAATAAGAAACTTCACCATCTTCATCTTCTTCTTTTTCTAAATTAATAATATTATTATTCTTAGTAATTTCTTGTTGTGATTTATATGTTGGATCTTTAGCTAATGACTTAGCATCAAAAACAGTTGTTGTTTTATTTTTAGCGTCAATAAAATTTTGTTTAGCTTCTAAAATAGCCGCTGTTCTTTTTGCTCTTCCTTCTGGAGTCATATTACCTAAAGAAGCTATTCTATCATCAAAAGTTTTTTCTGTCATTTTACTAGTATTATAACCTGACATTACATTACCAGCGGTATCATAATCACCGCCATCACCTACAATTTGTCCAATATCATTTAATTGAAAACCAGCTCCTAGTAATTCGTTTTGTAATATTGCTGTTCTGTTTACAGGAAGAAGATTATTTATTCCACCTACTACATTTCCAATTAATTGTCCTGGTATACTATTTTTTACATAATTTGCTATTGCACCAGGTATACCTTCTAATGGTTTATCTCCTGCATAACTCATTAAACCATCTGCATTTAATGCACCGGTTGCTTGATTAGCCATAGGATCACCCATCATAGGAAAAGCATCATTATATACAGTTGATTTATAAGGACGTTCATTATAATTACTTTTATTTCTTGTTCTATTGGGATCAGGATTATAAACACTAAATCCATCTTCGTTGCCACCCGGTCTAGGTAATAATTTTTCTATAGGTTTTCCTGGTTGTACTGGAAGCATTGGAGGGTTAGTTCCAATAGGGGGAGTTCTGTCATACTTAAAAGTTTCAGGTAAATTATCTCTTTTTAAATATTGTTGTACTAAATCAAATAAGCTTGCCATTATCTCCGTCCGTCTGGTTGTATATCAATTCTTAATGTACCAAAGCGCCAAGACTCACTAACATCAGTGTTTTCTATTTTGATATTAACAAACCGGCCTCTGGCTCTTGTATCCTTTTTATCAGTACTTGAGTTAATTGTAAAGGGGCTTAAAGAAGTAGTTGTATCTGATTGTTGAGGATAACGTTTGACAGCAAGGGTTACTTTTGCATTACCTTGTAAGTCTTTAAAATCTGGTACAAATCTTCTCATAGCTAAAAATATTTCTCCTGCTACAGCCATACCTGTAGGTTTACCTTGAGCATTTCTTTGACTGGATTGTATATCAAAATCATATGATTTTACAAATGAAGTAACAGTAGTAGTTGTTCCATTAGGATTAACTTGGTCTGTTCCAACTTCATGTTCAAATAAAGTAGTTTGACCTAAACCATCTTCACCAACAATAACTGGAAAAGTACCAGAAGCTGAGTCATCAAATTTAGTGGCTGATGGTTTAGGATATACACTAGCATCAATCCAAGAAGTTCTAGCTTCTGTTCCTATATACCAAACACCACCTTTCATAGCTTCTCCATAATTAAATACAACGTATTGATCATTGTAATCAGAACTAGTTGATGGATAATACCAAACTACTTCAGTATATAAATTATTTATACCTGCATAAACTTGTTGACCTTTTGTTGTATCTGCTTGATCATAAACATAATCTTCAACACTACATGGTAGTGATTTAACTGTACCATCAAACATAAAAAAACCATTATTAGACATCCAAAATGCAATTCCATCTATTTCAATAGCTGCATTTTTACCAATTAATCCACAGTTAGTACCAACTTGTTCAAATCCAAATGTAAAAGGTGCACCAATAAATTTCATAGTGTACAATGCATTATCAGTCCAAACTAGAATTGTTTCTTTTGCTTTTAAGGAACCTATAATTTTTGTACCATCTTGTAATCTTTGTGAACCAGCTGAGTTAATAGCTGTTGGTGTATAATCATTTATATCTTCTTGATCAGAAAATCTTATAAACATATCATCTTGAGATGTTGTATCTCCAATAATAGTTTCTGTTCCTAAATGAATCAAGTGACGTGTTGTAGGAGAAACTAAAGATACTCTAGTTGCTGTTGGATTAGCTGATGTAGAAAAACCAGATGTTGATGTAGATGCTCTTGTTGTTAATCTTGCAGCGTCTCCTGCATTCCATGTAAAAGTTTTTCCGTTTGCAATTGTTGCAACTAATACTTGACCAAAGTTACTTAGACTCCAGAGGCCTGGTTCCAGACTTACATCAGATGCTGAAGCTGCTTCTCCCCATGCGCCACTGCCCCAACTATCAATACCCCAACCATATCCATACGATTGTTCTGCGGGACCAACAGTTTCGTAAGGTTTAACATCTATACTACCACCTGTTGCAACTGTTGCAGTTGCATTAGAACTTTGTGTAATTGTAAATACGCTTGAACTTGTAACACTTGTTACTTGAAATAATTTATCTTCAAAATCTGAATCTGCATAACCAGTGCCGACTGGTAAAGTTACATTATCTAATAATACAATATCTCCTGCACTTAAACCATGAGAAGCTTTTGTAATAGAACAAATAGCTGAAGCATTTGTCGTTGCAATAGTACAAGATGTTAAAGTAGTTTTTAAAGGTGTTACATCATAAAGTTGACCTTCAAAATAAATCAATAAAAATTTATCAGTCCCAATTGCAATGTATCTATTTCCATCTAAATCTACAAAAGCAAATTGACGTCTTGCAACACCAACAATTGTATCTGTGACTAAAGATGACCAACCACCAACTTTTTCAGGTAAGTTATATCTGAATCTTACATTATCACAATCAACCCATCTGTTTTCTGCACCAGATGTAGTGTCTTGCTTATCTATTCCAGGTAAGACTTTAAAATCAATTAGAGCCACTATCTATGCTCCTATATGTTATCTTTGTATATCCAGCCTCTAGTTGCATTGACATACACTAAAGTAAATGCAGCACCATTAGTTGAAACAACTAAATCAGAAGCGGCACCTAAAATATTAGAACTGTTTCTACCGATTGTTAAATTGTTTGATGCAAATGCATTACCACTATCGATAAAATGTACTTCATTACCTATTGCAGGAGACACTGGTAAATTAATTGTAACTGCAGTACCAATACCACCACCTGAAGTATCTACTAAAACTTGATCACCATTGACTGTAGTATAAGTAGAAGGAGGTGTATAATAACCTTTTGTTTGTAATTTTCCTGTAATGTTTGTGCCATCAGAATATAAAACTGTTGTTGATCCAACTGGTAAAGCAAGTCCTGTACCTGAAACTGTTTTAACTGTTAATGTATAATTAGATGAAGATCTGTCTGTTGCATCTTCTACAATAAAAACTCTTTCAGCGCCATCTGGCATAGTAACTGTTCTAGCTGCTGTTAAAGTTCCTGTTAATTTATAATATAAATTTTTACCATTTGCTGTTGCATGGGTAGCTAAAGATAAAGCAACGTCCGCTCCACCTACTGCAAGTGATAAATAACCTGAAGATGCTTGTTCTAAAATTTGTAAGTTTGTATTAGTAATTGTACCCCAGGTTCCTGATTTTTCCCCTGTGGTTATTAGTTCTAGTTTTAAATCTGTCGATGTACTTGATGCCATAATTCTCCTATGCGTCGGGGTCTATCGGGACCCAAACTTGATTTACTCCTGGTGGTATTGGGTTCCATGATATCACACTTACGGGGTTAGTTGCAAGTTCTAATTCATTCCCTGAAACAACTACTGTTTGACCTATTTTAATAACTACATCACCTGTAGCTAAATCTACTCTTTGTCCTGTAGGTAAAACAATTGATTTACCTTCAATAACTACATTACCTACTGAAAAGTTTAATCTTTGTCCACTTACAGTTACAAATATACTAACTCCGCCTGGATCAGCAAAAGGTGAATTTGCAAAAGGTGTAGCTCCAAATAACATTACGGTGTTTGTATCCTTGTCCAAGTTTGTGAGACGCCTGGTACAACACCATCCCATTGTTTAATATTTATAGAAGTAGGTACTGCTATTTCTAATCCTACTCCAGTTGCAATTACATTTGCTTTAGCTTGAATTGTAACTGTACCTGTTGATAAATTTTGTCTATTACCTGTAACAATTGCTGTTGCATTTGCTTTAGCTGTTGCATTACCAACTGCTATCTCTACTGCACTTCCTGTAACGGTAACATTCGCTTTTGCAACAACAGATACATCACCTGTATCTAAATTAACTCTTGATCCTGTAGGTAATATAGTTGCAGCTGCAGTTGTTGAAACTGTACCAGTAGATAATTCTACTCCTGATCCTGTAACATTGTATCTAAATTGGAAAGTAACAGTTCCTGTATCTAATTCTAAAATACTTCCTGATGGTATAACTGTCGCTTTACCTATTGTTGTTACATCACCTGTATCTAAATTAACTCTTGATCCTGTAACTCCTACAACGTCAATACCTTTTGCTGTACCTGTATCTATTTCAAAAGGACTACCTGTTGTAGCTATGTTTGCACCTGCTGCAATAGTAACACTTCCTGTTGCTATCTCTGTTGCAATACCACTGACACCAATAACATCGGCTACCTGAACATTACCAATACCAATATTAAATCTACTACCATTCGGTAATATAATTGCTTTACCAACAATACCAACAGTACCTGTTGATTCGTTAATTCTACTACCTGTTACAATCGCTAATGCATTGGGATTAAATCCTGGGTCTGCAAAAGGTGCTGATGCAAATGAAGTTCCGCCAAAAAACATAAATATAAATCCTTAAAAGGAGACAGGGGGTATGTGGTGGTGCCCTGCCTCCATCTAAAGATTATATCATCGTTTAAACCAAGAAGGAAGACCTAAATGTGGACGCTTGTCAAACATATTATCTTTAGCGCCTGGTGTTTTACGATTATTATAATGAAGAAATACTTGTACGCATTCTTTGCCTTTGAACTTATTTCTCCAATGCTCTAATTCACAACCAGAATATACTAGCATATCTCCTGGTTTTAAATCTACTTTGATTCCTTTTTTACCAACTTCTCCAGATGGCTCTAAATATATTGGCCAATCATCACCACCAAGATTCATAGTCGTAGATATCTCACAACTGAATCTATCTTTGTGTCTTTTTAATTCATCACCTTTTTTATAAATTCTAGCATAAGTATAAGCAGGATATAGTTTAAGACCTGTTACCTTTTCCATTTTAGGTTGACATTTAAGTAATAGTGTTTCCATAGCGATATTAGAATAATGACTATAAGTATTTGGTATCTGACCATCGGGTCCCTCATATTGACCTATAATATTTTCAAAAGGAGAAAAGTATCTATCTTTTATGCAAGTATCATAAACTTGTTTCTGCATACAAAAATAATTTGCAACAAAAATTGCTAAATCTTTTGATATCGCTTGACGAATTACTACATATTTATTTTTTTTAAACATTTTCTTTATCTACTTCTTTTTCACTAGATTTATAGAAATTACAATACCCTGTTATAATGTATCTATTTTTATTTTCAGGACAAATTTGTCCTCTATGTGTGTGAGTATAATAAGCAGGAAATAAAATTATTTTTCCAATATCACTTTTTATTATTTTTTTAAAATAAAATTCTGTGCCACAATTATGTTTAGATAAATATAATTGAATAGCTAAAATTCTATAAGGTTTTGTAAAACAATGCTCTGAATGCCAACTTGAAAAACTTTGTCCTTTGTTAAATTTTTTAAATCTTAAACTATCTAACTTCCAATAAGACGCTGTCATATTTATTTCTAAATATTTTTCTTTATAGATATCTATTATTTTTTTAAATTTATTAAAATAATAAAATTTATTTATGTCTATATCTATACAATCATAAAAAAGTTTTTTTTGTAAATTATTATTATATGTTGACAGTATATCTTTACATTCTTCTTTTGTAAAAAAATTAGGTGTTTCTAGTATATGGTTTTCAATTTTCATTTATTATACTTTCTATATTATATGAAATAATTGCCTTTATTGAATTAGATTTAATTTTAGGGCTTCTATGCCAAATATTTGAAGGGAATATAATTATATCTCCCTCCTCAACATCTAAAACAAATTTATTTTTTGGATTACCAATATTTATAAATTCAGTTCCTTTTTGTTTAAGTTTTTCAGAAAAATCCACATAGTAAACACCAGTAAAATTTCTTCCATGTAAATGCCATCCATGAAAGTCATTTAATTTATATTGTTGAAACCACATTTCATGCACAACAGCATCATCATAATTAATTTTTTTTAACATAGCAATCAATTCATCTGATATCTTTTTACCAGTTAATTTATACCACTGCCTGTTTTTATTTAAACAATCGTTCCAATCATGTTTGTAAAAACTATGATTGTCTCCTCCTTTTGTGTGTGTTTTGTTATTAGATTCATCTAATGGGAAAGGAGCCTCATTTATTATTTTAAGTAATTTATTTTTAACATCTTTATGATATTTAAATTTATTTTTTAGTATTAACATATTTTCAATATTCATATTAATTAATTTTTGTTATTGTAAAAGCTACAGTCAATCTTGGGCTATCTGTTTTATTTTCATAAACAAAATGTTTTAAATTATCTGGAAAAAATAAAATATCTCCTTGCTTTACTTCTGGTGCTTCTAGGTTATTAAAACAAGTTTTTGAATGTTTTTTTGAATCAAATATTAAATAATGAACTGCTGTTAGTCCACCATTTCCTTCATGAATATGAGGTTCTTGATATTGATTTCTTTTATAATAGTTATACCATATGTCACTTAAATGATATTTATCGATATTATATTTTTTACAAACCTCAACACATATTTTTTCATATTTTTTTCTTAAAAAATTGTAATTAATAAGATGCATGCCTTTGTCATCATCATGAACAACATGACAGTTGCAATCCCATCTATTTTTATTTGGGTACAAACTATAATTTTTTTCTATATTTTTTATGTTATCTTTTACAAATTTTTTAGTCCAACTTAAATTAGTTTTATAAAAAATACTGTCAAACATATTATGAATAATTTACCCATCCTGTAATAATATATTTTTTTTCTTT
>WLWH01001816.1_pt1 | contig 13108 bp, 20 predicted proteins | sample 6712741 | NCBI WGS metagenome assembly WLWH01 (sample SAMN12718694, study PRJNA515312) | sponge metagenome | isolation source: marine sponge | host: Mycale hentscheli | place: New Zealand: South Island, Marlborough, Capsize Point | collected 2003-05-01 | reverse complement strand
CCCTACAAGCTTCCCAGAATATGTAGAACAATCTGTTCGATTCACGAAAATTGGGGTGGCCAACGTCAATCTTACTCCATTGCAAGTACATATAGTGAGTACCAGTAATATATGTAGGCTTATCTTTATTAATAAACCAAAAGCCTTCTTCGCGTTTTTTAAATTCATCATCTATGTAACCGTACCATTTTTCTTTAAACTCGCTAGGATATTCTTCCCAGTCAAATACAGATTTTATTTTTTTTAATTCTTTAGGATATTCTGAGTATTCCCAGGTGTTACCATCAAAAACGTGAGGCTTTTCTTCTTTTGGTAGAGCTATCTTCAAACCTTGTATTTCGTATATTTCACCGATCTTACCTGTTTTACTTATTATAACTATGTCATGTTCTTCATTGTAACCGTATTCCCATTTAGCATACCTATTAGTTCTTTTTAAAACTTTAGGTTTTATGTGGTTATCTAGTATTTTATATAGAGTTTGCTGATACATTACTTAGATCTTCCTTCAGCAAAGCCTTTAAAAGTTTTTTCTTTAACTTCTTCTTTAGGCTTATCGTTTAACATATCTTCTTCTTCTTGTATTCTTGTGAGAATTTCAAAAGCATCAAATATTGCTAATTTTTTTGTAGCGGCAGCGTTTTTAAGTCTGTCAGCTGATATATCATCTCCTGAGTCAACAATCTTTTCTTGCGCTACCTTTATTAATTCCTCAACTGCTTTTTGCCCAGCTCGGATTATACTCAATTTCGTTTCCTTGTTGCTCATACTTAATTACAATATCATTTGATTTCATACAATATAATCGCTCTCCGTCTATGAAAAATTCATACTCACCGTCTGGTGTGTAACCAACCATATCTCCTGGAGTGATTTTAAGAGCTTCTAAGGAACTATTACCGTATTTTAATATACCAACAAGCTCGCGTTCTTTATCTAACGTTAGATCGTTATCACTTAAAAGTGGTTTTACAAAACATCTATTGTTAAACGTGTTCCAATTTTTTTTGTTTTTGTACATATAGACCTGGTCCATTGCAACAAAATATAAGTTTTCTGTAAACTTTGATCTACTTGTTTTTTGCTTACCTCTTATATCTCTAAATGTTCTAAAAACATTGTGGTGTATTACTATAGTATCACCTTCAGATATTTTGGTTTTATAAGCAAGTGGTGTTGAAATAACTTTAGCCATATTACTAACCGCTCTAAAATTATCTAAATCAGCGTTAGTTACAAGGCTTTTGTCACCTACTTTTATTTCATTATTGTATTGAGTGTTTAATGGCTCTACAATAAAATCAAACAAGCTTTTCATTTAGTATTCTAAATCATACTCTATTGATACGGCCATATTGCAGTTAAATTTTTTCCAAGGTATTACCTCATCTTTTTTCTTGATGTGGATACTATATGAATCGCTTTCTTCGTCATGTAGTATATGGGAGATTTCGTGTCCCCCATATACTTGTTGACCAACTGCGTAGTGCATTGCATCATTTTTATAATCAGAACCTATACTTATTTTTCTGATTATATTAGTCATTATCTTCCTCAGGAATTAGCTCGTAAGATCCATCTTTTAAATCGATGTTAACCTTACCATATTTGTCTTCAAGCTCCTTTTTAATAACTTCCATTTGCTCAGACTCTTTAGCGAACATTGTTACTAGGTCTGCTTTACGCAGCTCACCAGCACCAATTTCTCCTTGGATTTGAATCATTTTGTTATTAAGCTCAGTAACTTGCTTAAGCTCTTCCGGGGTTATTTTGCTATTTTCTTCCATTTGATTTAATTTAATTGTTTTCATTTGTTTTTATTATTACCTATATTTTTACCTTTTTCCCACGTTCTACCAACAAAGTACGCACCGTACACGGTTACTAGTAGTGATTGAAAGATAGGTATATAAGTCGGTTCTATTGTAAAACCACCTATGTTACCATCAAAGAAAGCACACAATGTAAAGATAACTGTTAAATACACAATAATCAATGGTCTTATGTTTTTTGATAAAAAGCTATCAGACTTCATATCAGACTCCCATCTTTTGGTAACTTGTTGTTGAGCTTCACTATCTGCTTTTAAAAGTATTTCTTTAATAGCTTTTTGAGCATTTAGCTTCTCTTCTTTTGATGTTGTTAAGTTATCTAGCACTTCGCCAACTTGCTTGACTACGCCACCACTTAACAATTGTAATAACTTACTCATCTTGTTTTTTTATATGCTTCTTTCTCCCAAGGTAAATTTTTAGCTCCTTCTACCATAGTAGACCTAGGATATTTTTTACCTTTCCAATAAACGTAGTTGTTATCATAATCAAGATCTCCTCGTTCCATTTGATCGATGTGGATCATCTCATGATCTATTACTTTTTGTTTATTTAGCGGAGATAAGTTTTTGTTTATTAAAATAGTTCCATTATTATTAGCCTCTCCCATTACACCTTTTTCAAGATCTCTCTCATATATTGGTGTATTGCAAGTGCAAATAGGTGATTCCATTTTAAACGCCATGTTATCTGTTCATGTGCTTACAGATAGAAGGAGCTCCCTTCATTTTTAAAGCAGAAGCTCTTTCGTCTACAGGTGTATCAGCCATATAGTTTTTCTTTTCTTGAGCAGCTGTTTCTTTTACAGGTGAATGACCATATTTTTTAGCTGGAGATTTTCCATACATTTTCATAGGTGTATTACCTTTTGTTGCTTTCATATCTTGTTTATAAGTAGGCATAGTTATTTATTTATCGTGTTTATAATCTTTATCTGCATGATGCAGTTGAGTTTTTGTGTCATAGATTAATTCTCTATCGTGAATCATCTCTTGCTTAGCTCCTTTATCACCAGCTTTATATTTCTTATCAGCTCTGTGAAGTTGGCCTTTAGCGTCATAGATAAGTTCTCTGTCGTGAACCATTTCCATTTTTCGTGAATGACGAGCGTTGCCCGAATATTCACCATAGTGTCCTTCTTCCATATTTATTATTTTACCATTTAACTTTATCAGCCCAGTAAGCAGCTGACATTTTACCTTTAGCTATGTTTTTTCTATGTCTAGACTTAAAAGATTTTCTTTTTGCTTTCATTTTTGCAGACTCTCCAGCTTTAGGTTTACCAGCAGTGCTAGCCCCTTGTTCGCCAAAACGTATAATCTTTTCTTTACCATTAGCACACGCTTTTACAACGTGAGACTTCTTAGGGTGTGAAGGTGTTTTCTTTGGCTTATTACAAGCCATGTTTTTCTTTACTAATCTTAATGACATAATATTATTTATTCACCACAGGGTTTACCTGTTTTAACATTTACCCAATTTTCTTTATTAAACCAGTCTCTAAGTGTAGCACCTTTTTTTCTAGCGCCTTTGACATTAGTAGAACTTGATCTTTTATATTTACCAGATCTACCTGCAGATTCTTTTGCTCTTACAACTTTATCTTTTTCAGCTTTGCTCATGCCTCTAACTTTGGCTAGTGGTAAACATACTTTTTTAGTGCCTCCACCTTTTACTTTACTTTTTGCCATCACCTAATTTATTCATTGCTTTATTTCTAGCACACTTCATTTTAGCGGCGTAGCTTGGGTTTTTTTTTCTATTAAAAACAATCTGCTGGTTTAAACTACCAACAATTGCTTTTTTATTACCTTTACGTGACTTAATTAACCAAGTAGCTAAATCACCGCAGTCTAGTTTTTTAAACCTACCTTTTGCGTCGGCGTATTTACTATCTTTCCATTCAGGTCTTTTTGCCATTATCTACATTTATGCATGTTAATAAACCAGTTGGCTAGCTGTACATCTCTTTTAGTAGCTTTGTTTCTTGATTTTAACCTGTCAACTTTATTGCAGGTAACGTCACCACCATATAGTTTATTTATTCTAGCTTTTAAAGTACCGCGATATGCTCCACCGCGCTTTTTCATTTTTTACCACCAAAGTTACTAGGTCCACCAGCTTTAGTGCACTGTACACCCCAGCCAGAAGCATAAGCGCTAGGCCATACTTTAAACTTGCGTTTTGCGGCTGCTTTACAGCTATCAGATATTTTAGCATATAAAGGTGACTTAGAATTAGTCATTTTACTTTTGAGCTTTCATAGTTATAGGTCCTGGAACATATTCAGTTTTAGCTAACTTAAGCTTCATACCTGTAATACCAGAGCTACTTCCTTTTTCATGGTTACGACCTTCTTGACTAAGTGGTCCATCCCATATAACGTTTTGTCCAACGTTTCCTTTAGAGTTATAATCTTCTTTTGCCATGTTTTATTTATTTATTATTTTGCTTTTTTAATAGCGTCTTTTATTTCTTTTGGTAACTTGTGTTGATTACCTACTAGCTCTCTGTTTAAAGGACTATTGTTTATAGGCATTTGCATTTGCTGAGCTCTTTGCTGAGATAATGGATCAAAATTGTAATTCATTTGATTTACGTCTTGATAAGGAGTTCCTTGAACACCTTGTTGGTTTTGCATCATTTTAACAGGTGATTTCATACTTAAAGCACTGTTAGCGTAAGAACCTATTTTAGCTATGTTATCCATATATGCATTTTCTTTTTTAATAGCTCCTTCAATACTAGCTATAGTATTATCTTGTTGTTTTATCATAGGCTTATTACCATATGAATCTTTAACTGTGATAGATTTTGTTTCTAAACTAACAGGCTTATTCATTTTCTTGTTAGACTTATAAGCTTGATTAGTTGCCACTCTTTCATTTCTACCAGCAACTTTTTCTTGTATTTTCTTTGATCTTTTAGCTTGATTAGCTTGTTGATTCATAGATCTTTTAGCTGAAGACATTTCGGCTCTTTCAGCTCTACCAGATTGCCGAGTTGCTTTTCTTTCTGCTCTAGCCTCTTGACGCATAGACTTTATTTTATTTCTACTTTCTTGTCTGCTAGCTCTACGCTCTTGTCTACCTTCTTGCCTTATTTCTTTAGCAGATTTTGCTTTTGGTTTAGAAGGTGTAGATACTGCAGAAACAGTAGACGAGCTAGATCCTGTTCCAAACTTAGGCTTATAACCACCAACTATAGCTCCACTTGATTTTGAAGATGTAGATTTAACAGTAGGTTTAACAGCAGGTTTAGAATCAGCACTGGCAACGGGCTTTGAAGCTGGTGTAGTAGGTTTAACAGCAGGCTTAGATGGCTTATTTGCATTGCCTATTCCACTACCTCTTCCACCACCACTATTAGTTTTTCCTCCTCCACGACCTGTAGAACCTGAACCTTTTGAGTTTTTACTAGATGTTGATCCACCCATCATAGATTTACTACCATCAGTTCCTTTTCCTTTATCAAATTTATTTAAAACTGTTTGTATTTGGTTTGGTAGTTTTTTACCTTTAGCCTTATATTCTTTTTGTACTTTTAAAGCAATTTTATAAGCTCTATGAATTTTTTGTGCCATTTTATTTATTTTTAGCGTTGTTTATCTTTGTTTACATTATATATAGCTTCAGTCAAAACTTTATCAGTATATGAGTTACCAGCTATTAATTTATTTCTTCTTTCACTTGTAGGGATATCATCCTCACCAAGCATTATTCGATACATCCTGGATATCAGCTGTTTACATTTAAATGAAACCTCATAAATATTATATTTTTGAGTTGTACGATTACGGTTTCTCCAAACAATAATCCAGCCTTGTTTTAAAAGCCTGTTCCATCTTCTGTTATCCCAACTATATGAGTATGTACCTGTTTTAAAATCCTGCTTGGTAAAACGCCCCATGCAGTCGAAATAAATAAGTAACTCTAAATCTGCGTCTGACAAGTCATTGTTTTTGCAGGCCCATTTACGTATTATACGATAATGTTTTAGCAAGTTCATATCCTTGATATCTCTTGCTTCTAGCTTTCTCATAAAACAACGACCACGTCTTGTAATTTAATGACGTGATAAGAATCTTTACCTATTTCTATTAAGTGACCAGCGTGTCTATCATAAAATATTGTATCATCAACTTTGACTCCTACAACTTCATCTCCTATGTTTAATACTATAGCCTCTAAATATCTTACGTCTTCTTTGTGTGCTTCAGCAAGAAGTAAACCACCTTTTGTTTTGGTGGTTCCTTCTTTTACTCTTTTTATGATTATGTTTTTACCTATTGCTTTCATTAATTCGTAAGTTATTAATTACACAATCGGTTGATAATATTGTTGTCGCTACTGACGTTGCATTTTTAAGTGCGCTTTTAGTAACAAGCAAAGGATCAATAATACCTGACTTAATCATATTTACCATTTTTCCTGTAACCACATTTAAGCCTTTTCCTTTACCGGATATTGGAGTAGTTAAAACTATACCCGCGTTACTTAATATTGTCTTAAATGGCGCCTTAACAGCCTCTAGGAGGATCTCTTCACCAATTGACAACGGCTTAATGTTATCAGCTGCATTTAATAATGCAATACCGCCACCAGAAACTATACCTTCTTTAATAGCGGCTTTAGTTGCGCAAATAGCATCTTCTACTCTATCTGACTTTTCTTGAAGTTCTATATCTGAATCAGCACCTACTTTGACTACTGCTACTTTAGCGGATAGACGAGCTAATCGCTTTTCTAGTCTTATTACTTGTCCAGGTGCTTTTTCCTTACTTATTTCCTTCTTTAGTTTTACAATTACCTTTTCAATCTCTTCTTTGTTTTGATTTACTTGGATTATTGTTTCTGTGTTGTTAGTAACACTTTTTACGCATGTGCCTAAGAAATCAGGAGATATTAAATCCATATCATCGCCTAGGTCTTCATTTATAACTTTAGCTCCGGTTAGTAAAGCTAAGTCATCTAAGGTGTCTTTTTTATTAATACCATATGTTGGGGCATTAATCACATTCACCTTTATATTGCCTTTAGTTTTGTTCATCGCAAGTGCAGCCAAAACGGGTTGTTCTACGTCAGCTATGATTAATAAAGCCTTATTGCTTTTTATTACATACTCGAGAATCGATTGGATCTGTCTTACGCTTTCTACAGGAGAGTCGACCAACATCACTAAAGGGTTTTCTAATTCAGCAGTTTTTGAATCACGATTAGTAATGAAGTTTGAGTTAGTCAATCCCTTTTCATATTGAACACCCTCTACAACTTCTACTTTAGTTTCTGAAGAAGCTGTTGGCTCCATCATAACAACACCGGTTTCTCCTACTGCTCTAAATGCATCACCAATAATTTTTCCAAGTTCTGGATCGTTATTAGTAGATATTGTTGCTACTGAATCTATCATATATCCAGTAACCTTTATTGAGTTCTTTTCTAAATAAGCTATAACCTTTGCAACAGCTCTGTCTACACCCATTTTTAAATCTCTATAGCTTAGGTTTTTATCTTCTATAGAATATGCTTGCTCTAATATTGCATGAGCTAATACAGTAGCTGTGGTTGTACCATCTCCAGCTTCTTTAACTGTTTTTTTAGCTGCTTCTTTTAAGAGTGTAGCACCCATATTTTCAACTGGGTCTAGTAAAGTAATTGTTTCTGCAACAGTTACTCCATCTTTTGTGATAACGGGGTTTCCACCACCGTCTTCTAAGATCACACATTTACCGCTAGCGCCTAGTGTGGAGCTAACGGCATTTGTGAGTTTTTCTATTCCTTTAAATACACTAACTCTAGCATCCTCGCCAAAGTTAAGATTCTTGACAATTTTGTCTGACATTTGATTTGATTTAATTTAATTGGTTATATTATTTAAAGGTCTTTACTACTTTAGGTCCTTTGTTAAATTCAACTTTCTTTTTGTAGTGTTCAACTGTTTTATCAATTGCTTCTTCAGCTCCGTCTAATGTTTCTCTTCGAGTAACATCCGTCCACTTATCTTGATTGTTAAGCTCTTGATATTCAGTCTGATAAAACCCATTGGGTAACTGGACTATTCTCCAGTTCTTTTTTTCGGCAATATGTTTCCATATTTTGATTTGGTTTTCGTCGTATTGTGGTTGACCATTCCACGTGTTGGTCTGGTAATAAACTGTCATTGGTTTTGGTTTTTAGTTATTATTGGTTATACCTTTTTGGTATGTTTTTATTATTACTCGTTTACAAGCAAATTTACTTATTCTCCTTCAGCAGGTGGTACAGGCTCTCCAATAGTAAGTGTTACTGAAGTTGGTGTAATCTCTAAATCTATTTGAGATTGTATGTTAGCTTCTAAAGCTGTAACCTGGTCTGCACCCATAGCTTCTTTAGTCCAAGTAACTACGTCAGCGTTAGTAAGATCAGCAAAAGGTGTAAAGTCAGTGATGTCATCTGTACTTATTGTCTGTGTGCCAATACTTGTTGCTGTATAAGCGTTACCATCAGGGTCTAAAGTATCTGATGTTCCTGTTACTATCCAATGCACGTTATAAACTACATCTGTGTAGCTTTGGTCAGTAGGGTAACAATCTACTGTTTTGCAATTCCAATCGTATGTTGTTGCCATAATTTATTTATTTGTTTTTATTTATTTGTTAAAGATAATAATTTATATTTCTGTTAATACAAGTTCTCCACTATTATTAATTGAAACTCTTACTGTTGTTGTGCCATCTGGAGAAACTAATACTATTCCTTTACCTGCTGTGTTTACTTTAACGTCTCCAGAATCAGGTATAGACAGTTGAGTTGTTTCTGTTCCACTGTCAGTGACTTTACCCATTCTAAATTCAGCATCTCCACCCGAAGAACCGTTTACAGATTTAGCCTGCATAAATTTAAGCCTTTTATTAGCTGTTGAACCAGAAGCGTTCATTAACATAGTTCCTTGAACGTTTCCTTCCAATACTAATCTTCCTATGTTTGAAGGGCCTTTTACATGAAGCATTGCTCCTCCAAATGTTGTGCCATTAACAACTGCTGGCGATGTTGTTCCAATACCTACAAAACCAGTTCCACTTATATTGTTAACAATACCATTTGTTATAGACATTTTAACTGAACTACCAGTATAAAATGACATTGAATTATTATTTGCATTCATATACAGTAAATTTGTATATGAAGTTCCTGAGCCTGTTGCCCATCCTACACCGCCTGAATCGTGGTAACTATATAAATTATAACTACCAGTACCTTGTATATGAACAGAGTTTGTAGAACTTGAGTCTATGTCTAACCTGTTATTTGGATCACCTACTCCAATTCCTACGTTACCGTCATATCTTACGGTCATTCTTGGCTGTGGCTCAGAGCCTGCAGTGCCTGTTGCAAAAGTTAAATTAGCATCACCATCACTGCTAGCGTGCATTGCACCCATAAAAGCAGTTACACCAGCAGCTGTAGTTTGATCATTTTGCTTAAAAAGTATACCACCTATAGGTTCACCTACTGATGATCCAGTAGCGTTTGAATCTTCTAATAATATATTGTTAGTTCCCTCTAGTATTCCATCTTTTGTTTTATTTGAAGAAGCTATATGAAGTTTTTCATCAGGAGAAGTAGTCCCAATTCCAAAGTCACCACCATTAAAATAAGAATCACCATAACTTCTTACTAGAAAACCATTACCTCCAACGCCTTTAACAACACCACCACTAGAATTTGATTCAAGCTGTGCATATTTAGTAGATAAATTAGTGGATCTAACAACTCCAGCTACGTCAAGAGTAACCGCTGGTGCAGTAGTGCCAATTCCTACATATCCAGAATCTGCGTCTATTGTTAAAGTATTTGATATATTTTTTGTAGTCCAAGCGTCATTTGTTTCACCGCTTAAACTTGTTCCAATTACTGAACTTGAAAATATTAAATTACCTGTGCCTATAACTGAATATACAGGCTCTGAATAGTTTTTATTTATATAAATATAAAAAGATAAAGTTCCACTTGTGCTTGTACCATTTCTATATATTTCAAAATTGGAAGAAGTAAGTGGATATGAGCCATAATTTGTAATGTTAGCATATATTCTACCGTTATTATTTTGAAACTTGTAGCTAATATCAACTTCAGCGTTAGTGTTTACATTACTAGTATCTCCTTTTATTTGTATTAGTAACTTAAACGCTGAATAACTAAATGATGAATAACTTGCAGTAGCAAACTTTTGCCATTTATTAGTGTTTGTTCCACCGCCGGTAGCTATTCCTTTGTGAGTGTAAATACCTTTACGAGATTTAATTAAACCGTCAACTTCTAATCTTTCACCAGGGGCCGTTGTTCCAATTCCCATATTACCTGAACTACCACTTCCTGTAACTATAACATCACCATTTTGCGATAGCTGTAATGAGTGAGCAGCAACGTTATTATAAGCTGGAGTAGAAGCGGCAGGATAGAAATTCAAGCTATGTCCTTGAGTAGAAGGTCTTGCTGATATGTCCCATCTAATCGCACCATTTATATCAAAGAACAATTCAGATGCTTCATCTGCGATACTTCGTAAACGAGTTGTTGATCTTCCACTGGACGCTTGATTGATAAATCCACTAGTAGCATCTACGCCATAGCTACCATTTGGATAAACTAAGTGTAATTTTGGAACGGGGTTTGTAGTTCCAATTCCCACGTCTCCATTGCTATCAATGCGCATTTTTTCAGAGGTTCCTTGTTGAAACTTAATACCACCAGCTTGAGCATTTAGTATTAAACCACCGCTTGTTGAACTTGCTGTATTTATTACACCTGCATCTGTCCAACTTGCAACTCCATTGTAAGTTGATGAAGTAGCATACATATCGATTCTTGCAGCGTCTGATGTAAGAATTAAGTTTGATCTTGCTCCTGTTCCACTATTAGGATTATTTACTAGTATACTTGCTGAAGCATTAACATTTTCTTCTACTGCAAGTTTCACTGTAGGAGAAGTAGTCCCTGTTCCTATTCCAACTTTACCATCTCCCGTTATAGTCATTAAGTTATCTGAAGCCCAATGACCTAGTATTAAAAGGTTATCATTTGAACCAGCTGTTCCTGAATATCTATATCCAATATATGCAGAATTCTTTGCACTTCCAGCTTTACCAAAAACAAGTATATTGCTTTCAGTAGATGTCATATTAGGAGTAAAAGCATTAATGCTATGGTTGAATGCTGTAGATGATGTGTTTATTACACTTATAGTAGGTGCTGTTGAAGTACCCCCACCAGAAATAGTAAGTTTTCCATCAGGAGCAGTAGTCCCAATTCCTACGTTGCCACCATTATCAATACGCATTCTTTCTGAACCCGCAGTAGAGAAACCTATTTCATCTGTTGCTGGATGGAAAAATCCTGTGTCTGTATTTCCTTCAAATATTATAGATGGAGCAGCTGCATTTCCGCCTGCTGCACTAATTACTCCTCCAAAAGTTACCGCTCCTGATGTTTCAATTTTAAAAGGTGTACTAGAGCCTTGTCTTATTCTATAAGCGTTACTTGAAGCTAAATCTAAAGAAGTCAACGCTGTTGTTTGACCAAAGACCATTGAGCCATTATTGTTTTCAAACTTAACAATATCAGAAGTAGAACCTGAATTTACGTGAAGTTTTTTATCAGGAGAAGTATTCCCAATTCCTACGTTACCTCCGTATTCAAGAATAAAAGCATTACTATAGGAGTTTCCAGCACTAACGCCGTATCCAAATGCTAAATTATTATTTCCTGATTTATATATATTCCAATCTCCATATCCACTAGCTTGATTATCAAAAACTAACCAATTATAAGTACTAGAACTAGCTATTGAGCTTGATATAACTAATTTACCATATGTAGGACTCGAAGTACCAATTCCTACGTTGCCACCATTTTCAATACGCATTGAAGAAGAACCAGCAGTGTTTAAAAAAGAAAAATCTCCATCAGACTCCATTTTGATTTTAGGATGACCTGAAGATCCCGATGTGTTAAAAGATATGTATGATTGATTTGCTGATAAATGAATATTACCACCAACAGTTAATGTTTCAGTAGGTGCGCCTGTGTTAACACCCATTAAAAATGCTCCTGTACCCGTGTTTTGAAAATTAACCTCTCTAGATTGACTACTACTCCAACCAATATTTGCAGTTGTTCCATCAGACTTAATACTGAAAAAACTTGCATTATGAACATACATACCTAATTGTGGAGTGCCTCCTGATGGTGATTCGATTAACATATTATAACTAGAAGGAGTAACAACACCTGAATCAGAACCAAGATGTATGCTTTTATTTATTTTAACTTCACCTGAGGAGTCAATGCGCATTTTTTCTGTTGCGCTTGTGTTATTGGCAGAGGCGGTACTTATTGTTACATAAGAGCCTCCATTTGCACCTACTAGATTTATACGTGCATTTGATTTTCCAGTGTTTATAAATGTTCCAGTATTAGGATCTCTTTGAGTATTTAACTGTAAGCTTATTGAGTCAAAATCTACAAATCCACCATCAGTTGTACCGCCTATTAACAACTCTCCTGATGTTTCGCTACCTTGTCTTCTTATAGTAGTGTCTCCATTTACTTCTAATTTTGTGTTTGGTGCAGAATCACCAATTCCTACATCACCATCTGACGCAACGGTTAATTTTTGTGTAGCTGTTGAATTAGTACCTGAAGCTGAAGCTCCAGTCCATATTTGAAACTCACCATTTAAAAATCTAATATAAGTTTGGCCTTGACCTGAAACAGATCTTCCATAATAGGGGCTTCCGTTTATGTTTGCTCCAATACCACTACCATTATAAGTAACTCCGGGTTCAGAAGCCCAAAAATCAATAAAAGCTTTTTTAGTGTCATCAGTGTTATTATAAAACATTCTCATACGAGTGTCACTATGACCTTTAGCTATAGTAAGAAGCCTATTTGAATTAGTAGTCCCAATTCCTACGTTACCTGAGCTATCAATACGCATTCTTTCAGAGCCATTGTTATAAAACTCCATAGCACCAGTTCCTCTATCTACCTCAATAAAATTATTGACATCTAAAGAATCTTGTTGGAAATATAATCTTGGGTTAGCTGCATCTGCTCCTGTATTTATTTTAACTGAACCTCTTAAAATAGTTGTTCCATCGCTTTCAATGCGCATTGATTCAGTAGTAGTAGTTGTTGTTGACCGATTAAATACTAAACTACCATTTGTGCCTGCAACACCTATTGCATTTATTACAGAATCCCCTCCACTTGTTCCTAATTCTAAATAATTACTTA
>WLWH01001811.1_pt1 | contig 13177 bp, 22 predicted proteins | sample 6712741 | NCBI WGS metagenome assembly WLWH01 (sample SAMN12718694, study PRJNA515312) | sponge metagenome | isolation source: marine sponge | host: Mycale hentscheli | place: New Zealand: South Island, Marlborough, Capsize Point | collected 2003-05-01 | reverse complement strand
AAGTTAGAGCCGTCCAACGCAGTCCAATTGTGCAACGCACGACAAGTGCCTAGAAAAGTTGAGCTAGTGTACTTTGCCCACCCTCCTATTTTTTCAGGATACCCAAGGCGAAAACGCACCTTGTCACCATCACGCCACCCGCCTTCATTAGAGTAAGAAGTAAGATCTCTAACAATTCCGGGTTTAAACTGTAGCTTTGTTAGCGGCATTTATCTACAATCCAGCAGCATCAAGTCTTGCGCGAAGGGCGTTGTTTTCCCCCTTTAGTTCCAAAATCGCATTATGTAAAATTGGAATTAATTGTGTTTCTTTCATTTTTAATTTTTCAGCTTGTTCAGTGTCAACGATCACCGGATCATCGCCTTCTGCCGCCAGAACGTCTTGAGCGCTATAGCCGTAATGAACAGGCCCATGCGCTACGTTTTGCTCCCTATCTTCTGTATAATTAAATTTAATTGGCGAAAACGATGACAAAAAGTCTAAGCCGAGGTTAACATTTTCGATGTTTGTCTTATCACGAACATCAGAAGTCACGGTCCACGCTACATTAATATAAGCGTTTGTTACGGTGTTATCGCCCAGAATAATTCTATCAGAGTGAGGGCCGCCAGAAAGCATGTCAAATGGGCTGCTTGCTCCGCCAGCACCTTTTCCAATAACTGTATTATCATCTCCTCCGGGGCTAAGATAGGAATACCAACCTATTGCCGTATTGCTGTTCCCTGTGAGATCGTTGGTATTTGTGAAACCAGAATCTGGGCCTATACAAACATTATATCCCCCAGCAGTAATATATGTACCAGCCTCATCACCAATGCACACATTATTGTCTCCGGCAGTAAGTCTAAACAGAGCATTAGTTCCTATACCCACATTGTCATCTGACTGATCTGATGCAGCTACTTGTGGCCCAGATCGGTATCCTAAAAACACATTTTGACTAGAATAACCACCTAAAAACTTGCCGGATTCAGTGCCTATGGTTATGTTTCTTTTGTATGAATTTGCATCATTTATATAACCTGTCGCGTTTCCAGAACCGGTTTGCGCTCCAGCCTGATATCCGATAGCAATGTTTTCACCAACAGCACCCAGAGTCGATGCCAGAGCATCTTTTGTGTTTGCTTGCGATCCAATAACTACGTTGTAGCTAGACAAAGAATTTTCACTGGACTTGTAGCCTAGTGCTACGTTTTCACTACCCAAAACATTGTCAAAAAGAGCGTTACTTCCAACTGCTACGTTTTTATTTCCTGATTGATTAAGCTTTAAAGACTCCAAACCAACACTTGTGTTTTCGCTGCCGCTAATCATGCCTTCGCTAGAAGAATATCCCACGGCTGTATTGTAATCGCCACTGGTTAAAGCGCCAGCCGCTGATTTTCCAATTGCGGTATTCTTGCCATTCCCAGACATTGAGTTTGGTGATGCCGTGCCACCAAGTGCAAGACTTCCAATGGCTATGTTTTCAGTGCCGTTATTGAAAAATCCCTCAAGGGACATGGTAGACCCAGGCGCACCCTTTAGATGACCGCCGGTTAAAACCTCTATCCCATCGTTAATCAAGTTTCCTGTAACGGTTGCTCCGGTATTTGTGGCCTCAACTTTTGTTGTTCCAGAAAATGTCAAAACGTCTGTTACGTTACTAAGTGCTTTCCCATCTACTTTAGCGCCAACGCCAGCACCGTCAGCATACACAATAGCAACTTGATCGGCAGGCACGGTCAACGTGCCGCCAGAACCATTGCCTTGGCTAAATATTACGGAAAACCCACCTGTTGTACTATTCTTTACGATATACGTTTTAGCAGCATCATTAGGGTCAATGGTTACAGTGCAGTCAGCAGTTAAAGTGCCGGAAAAAACAATAGCACTGTACTGTCCATCAGAAAGTGAGCCGTTATTAGTTGTAAGAGTGTAAGTTGAACCAGAAAGTGTTATTGCGCCAACATCATTCAAGGCACGGTCAATAATATCAAAATTGGTATTGACGGTTGTACCCCAAGTGCCGCTCTGTTCTCCAGACCCGGGCTTTGTTATGCCAGTATTATCTGTATATGTTGTAGCCATCTAAACCACCTTTTCTGTCCAAGTGTCGAGTATAACACCAGCGTTTATCTCTGTCCATGCACCGCCTGTAGGGACAACTTCAACCCAATTTTCAGGGGTGGCCCCGGCATTCATTTCTGTCCACAAAAAATCACCGTCAGTGGTTTGTACAAATATAGCGCTGATTGATGCCTCTCCATGATCAATCTGTGTTCCAACAGTAGTTTGTACAAAAACTGCGGTGATTGATGCCTCTCCATGATCAATCTGTGTTCCAACAGTAGTTTGCAAGAAGGAAGCTACAAAGTCTGATATTCCAGACCTTACAAAATTACCAACAGAAGTCTGGGCAAACTCCGCATCAACCGCCGCCTCTCCAACAAGGACGCCAACACCAACATGTTCTTTACTTAGGGTTCCTATAAGCTCTGCTGAACCAAATGCCCTGAGACTAGCCCCTGTTGCCTGAACAAAGTTTGCATCAAGCGCAGCAGAATCCGACAGAACAAGACCCTGCTCTGTTATTGATTTCTCTGATAAGGCCAGTTCACCAAACACTACGCTTTTCCTTATTATACTTCATATATGTAATAGGCCATCTTTTTCTAAGGCTTTGTAGGCCAAGTTACATTGCTAAGTGACGATGAAGAATTTGTGATATCTCGTAATGCCTGTCTATATGCTATCTGCTCTGCGGTCATTGTAAGATCAGAAGAAGCCCACCAATCTGTTTCAATTAACCTTTGATTCCTAACTTCTCTTAATGCTGCAATATTTGCTTCATCTTGACTAGGCATAGCCGCCAGCGCAGCATTAACCTCATCCACTTCATCACTTGATAAGTCAAAATTTTGCACTGTACCAAGTGAGCAATCCACAACAATTTTATTCATAGGACTCTCCTAAGTATCAGTAACGCTATAAAGAGATATTACAGAACCAGTACCAAATCCATTGCCGCAAAAAAGCCTGAATCCTCTACATGGTCCTGTTCTGCTAAAAGTGGTAACAACGGTCTCGTTGAATGACCCGCCATAATGCGAAAAAGCAGGGTCTGATGATGATGACCCCGGAATATTAGCATCCATATAATTTTGCCCCACAATGGAAGGAAATACAGTAGACGTACTCGCATCAAAATCAGAGTTCATGCCATTTATCCAAAAGTACCCTTTTACACCACCTCTATCATTACCAAAATGAACAGGCTCAGGCGTAATACTAATAGAAGTACCCCCGCCAGTTCCTGTGCCAGAAAGAGTTGAAACTGCGCTAGCTTTTTGAATAAAACGCAAACTATTATAACACTGATTTGTTATTGTAGAATTTGACGCATCTAAAAAGTTAAATGAAATGCTATCTGATAATGTCGCCGCTATTCTTATGCTATAAGCAACAAAAAACGTATCAACCCCTGATGGAAGGCTTGAAAAAGTTATAGTTGAGGGAGATGTGGTTGGTGATGTTTTTGTTATTAAATTAAAATTACCACCCGCTGGCAAGTTGGTCAGGTTTGCCCCGCTTACGGCAGGGAGCGTAGCAGGGAATCTACCATCAGGGATAGTGCCGCTTCCTAAGTTGGACGCGTTAAGTGCGGTCAGGTTTGCCCCGCTTAGCGCTGGCAATGCACCAGTTAGATTTGCAGCGGGAATATTACCGCTACCAGTAATATTGTTGCTATTAAGGTCTAGATCACCGCCAAGCGCGGGCGTGATATCGTCTACTAAGTCTGAGAGAACCCCTGTGAGACTAGATCCGTCGCCAATAAAGTCTGATGCCGTGACTGTTTGGTTTACGTTTAAAGGGCCGTTAATTGTTATACCCTCTCCTACCAAAGAGGCCATGTCTCTTGCTCTAGTCATCTAGACCTCCTGTGCAGCAGGCTCTGCTGTTAGTAGTGCCACTGCATCTTCCGCTGTGTTTGCACTTGCATTGCAGAAAACAGCGTGTCTTTTGCCTGTATCGTTGTGAACGACATACCAACCGTTACTAACGCCCTCAATTTGTTGTGCTGTGTATTGTGCTGACATTTTAACCTCTTACATCAATGTGATTTGGAAATTGCGTTGAGCGACACTTCTGTTTTCGAGATAAAACATTCCAGATGTTCCACCTGTAAACAAAGTCACAAATCCATCCGTCCCTGTCGTGCCTGTTGGTGGTCCAGCGTTGCTAATATTAAAATTTGACCCTTGATGCACGGCAGTATGAGCAGCACTGTTGCCAAAGTCTGCGAAGACAAAACAACTAAACTGCACCTGTGGGAAAACTCCTTCACCGGATGCCACGATAGAAAGATAACCGCCATTACGGTCTGTCGGGGTGATTGTAGCAAAAGCATCGTCAGCAATAGTAACATTGAGGCCATTAATTGTATTGCCGTCCAACTCAATAGTGCCGCCAAGTATCTCAACGCTGCCGCTGCTGTCAATTGTCATCGCAGCAGCAGTAACAGTCTCGCTGACGTTTAAAGGGCCATTTACACTTCCGCTAAATATATTAAACACATCGTAAGCGACAATCTCAACTACATCACTTGCAGTAAGCGCAGCCAGACCAGCAATCGTATTGTCAGTAGAGGTGTTGTAGTCAGTACCCGCCACAAGTGAAATTCCATTTTTGCTAACATCCACAAATGCCCCGTCAGCAAAGGTCAAAGTCTTGCCGTTGTCATCAGCACCACTCAGAGATGTTTCTCCACCAGATGCTGTAAAGTAGAACCTGTTTCGTGTCCCCTGAGAGGGGGTTTTACCTAAATATGACATTATACATCATCCAACTACAGTTTTGTTATAGTGACTCGACCTGATCCCATTGGGGTGTAACTGTTTCCACTAGAGCCACCCTGAGTATTTGTTTGGTTAGTGCCACTGTTGTAAGAACCGCCTCCACCACCATTCCTTGAGTTGTATCCTGCCGCTCCACCAGTGTATCCACCTCCACCACCAGCAGGACCAAAGTTTGCACCACGACCAGAAGCACCGCCTCCACCAAAACCACCGCGACCAATTGCTGAGGTAAAGTTTGCTTGACCACCAACACTACCATTAATAAATGATTTCGCCATAATTTTATTTGATCCGCTAGCACCGTCTACAGCATCCCCAAAAAAGCCAGCACCGCCCATTGTTGTTTGGTTGTCATTTGTTCCACCATAACCCAAACTACCCGGAGCGCCTTTATTAGCAGTTCCCCCAGCCGTCCCTGATTGCCCCTGTGCTTGTGACAAGCTGTAGGGGTACGAAGTACTGGAAATGTTTCTTCCTCCTCCGCCGCCTGCAATAACTAATATACTTGCTGCGGTGTTGTATGGAGTCTTTATAACGTAAGTGCCACCTCCTCCAGAGGCATCGTATACGGAATCATCAACACCTCTCTGGCCTACTACAATCTTTATTATTTCACCTTCTGTTAAAGTAAAATCACCTTGAATCAGCGCTCCGGTTGGTTTTGTTCCAAAACTTCCCCAACCTGACGCACCTTCAGCCTTAATTTGATAAGTGCCATCTTCTGGAACAGTCCATTCTTGTACGCCTTGTGTTGATACATTGAAATATGCAGTATTGGAAGTCCATGATGCCGCTGAATATGCCGATGTATATTTGTCTAATGTTGGCCCATCCCTACCGGTTACGCCAGCAGTAGTAAATATATGTGAGGTAAATGCATACAGTGGGAGTGATTCCCAAAATACTCTAATTGTACCAATATTTGCACCATACCTGCCTAGAGCATAGTTTAGTGTCGCTGTATCTAGTGTTACAGGCGGGCTGCGAAGCCATGTTACTTTGTTCGAGTACCCGGGGGTGCTTGTTTCGACATAAAGATAGAAACTTCCGTCATAAGCAAAAGGTAACCCAGTGCCACTGGAGCTAGTACCACCACTATCTCTATTCCACTTATTGGCAGTTGTTCCCGTAATCACCGGAAGCCATGTTAAGCCTTGATAATACGCATCAGTATATGTAGACGTAGTGGTGTTGTCATTGGTGGTTTCCCAATCTTGGCCGTCTGCCTCAAAAGAGTAGTTGCTAGAAGATCCTATATTGACATCATCTATTTGTATATCACCGCGGAAACTTGTACCAGATGTGTATTGAAAAACTAATCGTCCTTGTTCACCAACATAAGGCGCAAAGGCTGTACTTAAATTTACTAGCTCATATGCAGTAGTAGAATATTGACCACTGCGAGTGTCAAGAACTCCGCTTAATTCCCCAATGAGGGGGGGAATGGGTGCTGCTGAAGGAGATGCTCCTATCATAGATCTTGTAAATCCAAACGGCATAGACGTACCCTAACTGAAGTCCGTAACGTAATTAGCCAAATAATTTGTGCCGTCATACAACACCGTCATTACATCTATTGTATCTGTCGTAGACATTGTTTTAGTACCACCCGCAAACTTCATGGTCGAAGTAAGAGTTCTACCAGTTCCGTTTGTATCAATGATCAAAGTGATTGATTGACCCGCAACAGGGGAGGTAAACGCACTAAATGTTAAGTTGCCATTTAATGTAATTTTTTGGATTGCGCCGTTAGTAAAGTTCGGCGTAATCGTGCCGCTGGTAGTTCCAAGGCTGTATACAGTTTCTTCAACACCTTTAGCCTCCACATGACCAGTTACTTCCAACCCGCTGGTTGTGATACGCATCGTTTCTGTTGTGCTATCTTCTTTAAAAATAACACCGTTGCCACCATCAATCGTAATTGGATAACCGTTGTTAGAACGAAGCAATAACCCTACAGTTGCTCTTGTGTCGTAGGGCAGAGAAAGATCAGCATACGGAACGCTAGTAGAATTAAACATCCAACGAAGTGCGCCAGTTGTTCCCGTCGCGCCGGACTTTAAGTCGATTTTAGCGTCTGTAGAATCAAGCGTAATGTTGCCAGTTGCGTCAAGATTACCAGAGGCATCTACAGTCACCTTAGTATCACCATCAACTCGTAGTTGAATTGTACTGCTGGCAACTGCATTGTCCTCATCTGCTTCGATACGAAACGCGGTGTTGTCTAATGTAATCTCACCATTATTACTTGTGTCGCTATCATCAAAACGGATGCGTGGGTTGTTTGTTGCTAAATCCAATGCCTGTGCCGTGACAGTGCCAGTTACGTCAACGCCTGTGGAGGTGGTGGCGAGTTTTTCAGAATTAGCGTAATAAAATTGTGCGGCACCATTGGCGGCAAACAACGCATAATTTCCACCATCAGAAGCTTGAAGCCTAAGTTGGTCTGACGCTCTAATGTAAATTCGACCAGTGCCTTGATCATCAATGTAACTATTCAACCCATCGTGATAAATCTGCAAGTCAGACCCTGCACCAAAGATGGCCTTACTGTTATCATCAAACGTAGCGTTACCAGTAACACCGAGACTACTTACTGTTTTATTGGTTAGTGTCTGTGTGCCTGTAAGAGTGACAAGGCTACTGTCGGCAAAGTCTCCAATAGCTTTTGGTCCTAAGTAACTCATATTACCCCCCTACGAAATCTCAAGACACGACAGAGCCACATCCGCCGAAGCGGCGGTATCTGATGTAACTTTTATAGTATCACCGGGTTCTAAAACTATTTTTTGATCACCACCAACCGCAACCAATGATGACCCCACAGGAACAGGGGCGTCCTTTATGATATAAACACTGTCTTCTGCGCCACTGGTGCGGGTGCTTGCATCTAACTGAACATCAATTTCAATTTGGCTTGTGTGTATATTTGCTATAGTTAAGCCAATTATGGTTGTTTCCGTTGAGGCTGGGCATGTGTAAATGGTAGCAGGGGATGTTCCTACTCCAGTATCCGTCTCTGATTTAAAAGCGTTTGCCATTTTTTTATCCTAGCGCTATCGCAAAAGCCAAGCTGTTGTCAGTAAAGTTAACTGGCGATCCATTGGCGTCATTAAAAATCATCTTCTCCGCTGGCAACGTGCAGAAGATAGTTCTTGTACCCGCTGCCCAGTTAACCGCAGAATCGGCATTGCTAGACTGCAAAATAGTTGTACGAGCTAACGTAGTACCAGAGGCGGTGTATGTACCAATACCAATCTCAAAGTCCGCCCCATTAGAGCAGGCATAGTAGGTGGTGTTTGCATCACCCACCTCACCAAAAGATTCAAAACCAGTTACTGCACCGTCAAGCGTGTAAGTGCCTGTGCCAGTGGTAGCAGTGGTTTCTTTTACACGGTCTTTAAGCACCAAGGTCATTACTTCAACTCAATTGTCAAATTACCAGTGTTGATACGAAAAACATCTCCAGATGCGATTGTTTTATTTGCGTCTAACGCACCAATGAAAATAATGTTGCCGCTCGATGCTGCATCAACAATAAAGACATGAGTTACCGTGTACTCAGAAATTCCGCTTGAGGACGGAAATTCTATATTTGCGGCATTAGACACAGACTGTCCGTCTGTTCCTATTGCGGTCTCATTCCAGTTGGCCGCAGTTACTTGCTGGCGAACATAGTTAGCGTCTTCAGTGCCTGTATTAATTTCTGTTACCGTACCCGCTTCAGGGTCAACTACGGCTGTCGCTAGACCGATGTAAATACTGTCACCCAGAGTCGCAAAAGATTCCGAATTATTTTTGAACAAAAAGTTTAATAACTTATGCTCAAGGTAGGTGGTTGCTGCATTTGACGTTGGCATCGTCTTTTACTCCTGTTTAATTGCGTGGCCTATCAGGTAGACCTCTCCTGTAGGCATCGCTGTTTTCTCTAGCTTCAGCCAAATCTTTTAATCTCTGTATTTCTTGTATAAATCTTTGTTCATACAACTGCATCATATCCGCTTCACCCTTCATGTAAGTATACGCTTCTACAAGTGAACCGTAAAGAAGAGCATTTGGGGCATCGGTACTGAGCCAAGTAGTTCCGGCTCCGGCTCCAGCGGTAATGCTAGCAGGGCGATAATAATAATGCAGTTCAACATTGTAGTTACTATCTGGTGTAGGCCCAACAATAAAATTATCTACGTCAAATATGCCGTAATATTTAGGCGCACCATTTGCGCCTACTGAATCAGTGTACGTTTGAACAAAATTGACATCTTTTATAAGAAGGAAATCTTCATAGCCCGCGCTCGTTATTTGCAAAGAGAACGGAGCTAAATAGTCTGAAGGAACAGTAAGAAAAGGATCTCCAGTACTTAGTGAAGAGGTGGAGTTCTTTCGGAACAACTCCAAGTCCACCACCGTAAAAATGCGATCTTCTGCCCCTCGTATAAAGACAGGAAGATTAGTGACAAAAGACGTTTCAGTGTTGTCAGTAAAATCCTGAATTGCTTGCTTTAATTGATCATATGTAAAACTCATTTAGCTCACCAATGTAACAGGTCCAGAAGAGGCCAGACCGCCTCCGCCTCTCTTGTTTCCTTCTGTGGCTGTACCAGAATTAGCCGTAAATGTATATCTGTTGCTGTCCAATACAGTAATTGAATATCCTGAAGCGAATTGAATTGCCGCAGAAGAAAAGCCATCAAAAGGCTCTACACCACGAAATCTAACAATATCGCCTGTTGTTCTGTTATGGGATGGCTCATTAACAGTGATAACATTGTTGCCAACAGAACTTGTTAAAAATGCGTTTAAACCCAAAAGATGCTCCACTTCTGGGGCGTTTCTGCTATCTGGCCTTGGATCTCTCAATGCCTCTGCGTCAGGTGGATTTCTTCTGACCTCTAACTGTGGGTGCTTTTGCTCCCACTCATCTTTGCCAACGAGAAGACCGTTCCATTCCTTTCGCATATCGCGCAAACGATAACGGAAACCAGACCTATCTGATATTCCGTAAGCGTCCTTCCCAGAAGCGAACCTTCCCATAGTTAAATCCTGTAATACTGAAGGTTAGGGGTGACATTAAACGAGGCTCTGTCTCTGTCTTCTGACTGCGCTCTTTCAAATTCTTCATCATAAATTGCTTTTAACACTTGAATTCTATCAGGAGCCTTTTTGATTGCAAGATAGTAGGCAAGACCAGCAGCTAAACATGGATAAAATCTAAACGGCATTTGCATTGTATTGTTGTAATCATCAGCATCATCCATTCTGGTCAAACAGTCGTACAGAATAACATCAGTGCTATTTTCAGGCACAGGCCACAGCTTTATTACTGGCGTAATTTGACGATCTATAAAGAATTGAGTTGGCCTAGCTTCTGTTGCTTTAGACGGAATAGACAAATACTCGTCTCGACTAAGCCTATCCATTGAATAATCTGTTCCGCTTCTGCGCATTGAAGCTGACAAAACGTCAATTACATCTGCGCCAAGAGTGTAATCCCCTGTCCCCTGAGTAAGAGCAAGTGTGCGCTGCTCAATTGTCCACTGATTTAATCCACGGTTTGCCCAGTCAGCAAGCATCAGATTCAAAGACCTGCGGGCTGTTTTTAGGTCATATCCTGTACGAACCTCAAGACCGCAGCGCTCAAATGCCTCTTCAATGTAATCACTTACATCAAGCTCAAAATTAGTAGAACCAGATACGGCCATTTATTTTTTCCTTTTCAAAGGCTTGACACGCCTTGGCTTGCCTGCCGGTTGCCCTAAACGCTTCTTCTGCGCTATTCTACTACGTTTTTCGGCAGTTGTCATTTCCCTTGCGGTTTTTGGGGTCTTAGCAGAAACACGCTTGGAGGGGCGGCAATATGGAGTACCCCGTTTTTCTCCCTTGCTGCGCCCACACGCTTTCCCGGTGCGAACATCCTTCCAGTCCTCTTTGAACCATCTCTTAAGGGCCGCTCCCTTTTTAGTCTTTCGTACTGCCATATTTCACCCATGCCTACAAAACAACTGCAAATAAATAAACAAATAAACCTATAGAAACTGTTGCGATTGCCGCTACAAGAGCTATTTGTCTGATCATCTCTTCAAACTCTCTGTCTTCTTGTATTTTCTTTTTTCTTGCCGCTACCGCCGCTTCTTTAGCTTCTTGTATTCGTTTGGCTCTTTCAGCAACTATTCCCTTCCACGTTCCGTGACCAAATCTCATGTCCACTAAAGTAGCTACTTCTTGTAGCTTTTCCGCCGCAATTTTGGCGTCTATTATTTCCTTTGCAACAGTATCTACACCAAACTGATCGCCTAAACCGCCACCCGCTTTCCTGTTTCTAGCCTGTTGCGCCTCTTTTTCTCCACGAAACAAATCATCAATTTGACCAGCTATCTGGCCTATGTCTTGTACCGTGCTAATATTGCTTTTTATAAATTCTACGGATTTTTGAACGAGTGCAATACCCGTCAAAACTTCGGCTATCATTCTACCGCCGTTTGGTAGCCCTGCCCTTGCCGCCTCCTTTTTTTGATTTTGTTCCCCAGCTTTTGGCCCCCACCTTGCGACATTTTGCTAATGCACCAGACGCATACGCGGAAGGCCAGACTTTGTATCTAGCCTTTACCTTACTATAACAGGCATCCTTTTTAGCGCCTGACTTAGAGACTTGCTTTGCCATTTGTGACCTTCCTGTTGCCATTACGTCACCAGAAACACAACTAATCCGCCAACAATTGCGAATAGCTGTGCGAATACAACCATAAGTATCATCCATAACTTACGGTCAAGCTCGCTAATTTGACCTTTCATGTTGGTCAAATGCTCGTTTTCAATAGTATCTAATCGAGTAAAGACAACCTTAATGTCGCCCTGCATTTCAGAAATAAACTTCCATTGTCTGACTTCCTGATCTGTTTCCTGCATTAGCACTTCCATCTTTTTCTAGCCTGACGTAAACGGCTATTTGGATCTTTTGCTGCCTTTGGAAACTTTTTCATCTGACCGGCACTACGAGCGCAAAATGACTTACGGCGCTTTGCATCTTTGCTGCCCTTTTTTACTTTTCCTGTAACAGCAGTTTTAAGCTTGCTTCCGGGGTTCTTACGGCGATATGCGGCAACTCCCTTGGCTGTCATTCCAGCGCCTGATTTTGTTTTGCGATAATTACCACCTTTACCAGTGGTTTTTCGTATCGGCTTTTCTTTTTTACGAGCCATGATTAACCTTGCTGATAAAAAATAGTTAATGAAGTGTTTGCTGGCAGAGCCGCATGAACTCCTGTTTCATATAAAATTCCGTCACCGGGAAAAACTACATCAAACGTACCAGCAACACTTTCATCAACTTCTATTAAAACATTGCCACTTGCGGCATTGTTATCATATAGAATTATATTTCCAGACACACCGGTTTTATGGTTAACGACTAAACCCATCAACCGGCCTCGACCTGACAAGAGGCTTGCAGAAGCGTTAGTATGCTTTGTTTTTACCTCGTTACCGGCCATTTTATGACAAGAAAATTGTCAGTTGATTTGTTGCTCCAGTAAACTCAGAGATATACGCGCCCTCTGTGGCAAGAATGCCATCATCTGGAATGTTTAGATGATGGATACCTGTTGGGAAGGTTTGTGTGATCAATGTTTCACCAGAATCGCTGCCGTTTTTAACTGTAAAAGAACCGGCTGCTGCCGCGTAAATTACAATCTGACGGATGCGAGAACGAGCGGGGCCGACTACAGCCGCTGCCGCGCCTTGCACCCAATTGTAGGCTTTTACTGGGCCTGCCATAATATCCTCCTATTAGCTAAGAGCGGCACCAACAGCAGTTACCCAAGCAGCACCTGTGTTGATTACGATGCTATATTCATCATCACCTGCGCCATTGTCGCTAACCATGTAAACGGTTCCAACAGCAACATCACCAAAAGCTGGCAGATTTGCAGTAGTTACAACGGGAATTTGGAAGCCAGCGTTTGAACGCACTGGGCCTGAAAAAGTAGAAAGAGCCATTTAGATCTCCTGTCGTGGCTAGTGTCAGCCACACCATGTGGCTGTCAGGGATAACTTACTATACAACAAAAAAGGGCGGCTGAATAGCCGCCCCTTTCCGTATAATTGTTCGCTTATGCGCCCGGTGAACCGAACACAGCGCGTGGGTCGCTATAGCCGAAGCTGTAACGCTCACGAGCCTTAAACCGCATGTTGCCTGAATCGAAATCAGCCTCCATGTTGGTTGAAAGCGGAGTACGCTCAAAGTGCTTGAAGCCGTTTGGAGCGTCAGTCTTGATGAAGAACGCATCAGGGTCTGTCAGGAAGTGGTTAATTGTATAACCCTCTGGCAGCATACCCATGTTGCGG
>WLWH01001807.1_pt1 | contig 13203 bp, 27 predicted proteins | sample 6712741 | NCBI WGS metagenome assembly WLWH01 (sample SAMN12718694, study PRJNA515312) | sponge metagenome | isolation source: marine sponge | host: Mycale hentscheli | place: New Zealand: South Island, Marlborough, Capsize Point | collected 2003-05-01 | reverse complement strand
AAAGTGATAATATTATACCCTCCGTTTGAGATTACAAAAAGCTTCAGGGGTAGATGATATTTCTCATAGGGACCTTTAATAATTTTAAAAGGTGGGATATATATACCTACCTTTTATACCTTTTGAAGTTATCATTTAATTAACAGATTTAGAATATTTTTATTCTTCATTTTTAAAAAACACGATCCAATATGTAGAATTTACTGATTTTTTAGTTTTAGTTCCGAATAATGCTTTTACAGGAAATAATTTTAACATTTCGGTTACAGGTATATTTAAATCGCTATACTTGAATATAAGAGTTCCGTGAATATCTAATTTGCTCCATATACTATCAAATGCTTTTGTTGTATCTTCTTTCCAATTATCTCCAAGTGATCCGTATTTTTTACTTATTATCCCACTAGTTTCTTTAATCATGTGTGGTATATCCCATACAATTAATTTAAATGAATTATTCTCAAATGGTAAATCTCTATAATCAGCAATTATATCTGGTTTACATTCCCAATTAGGACAATGTGTTATATGTCCCTTCTCTACTTCTCTAATATCACAAAATAAAGTATTCTTATTATCTTTATCAAACCACATCATTTTTCCTCCACAACATACATCTAATATAAATTTATCATCCATTTATCATACTTAATATTTTTATTTTATATTAATTAAACGCAAATATTATTTTCCATCATCACATATATTTTTAAAAATAATTTTTAAAAAAAAAATATAAAAGTTATATTATAAAAAATGTCCAAGCAAAATGATAATCGCCCTGCTCTCCTCAACATTAAATCCATGCCGGTTAATTCGGCATTACAATTTTCCACCGATGTTTTAGATCCCGTTATATTTAGTCAAGATTTTTGTCGGTTTGAACTTAACCCAAAAGGTTTCCTCCATCCTAATTCTCAGATTACCATTCAGATGAAATCCAATGGTGTTGCCGGTGATAATTTCCCGTTTGTAAATGTTGGATTATATTCAATGGTTCAGCGTGCTGTTTTAAAAACTGCAGATGGTACAACCCTTTGCTCTACGGAAGACCTACCTTGGCTAATGGCGTGTAAATCCCAGTTTGTTACGGGGTCATCCAATCTTGAACGGGAACAATTCAAGACGGGACGGGGTATGGCATATGAACAAGTATTTGATGATGAATCGGGTAAATCCGCCTCCACCTATGGTCTTGCCAATGGTCTAGAATATAATGCTCTTGCAGATGATGTTGTGAAGGCAGGATACAAACAAGGTTTAAATGTTCAACAGCATCTCCGTAATAGTCAAGAATCCACCTTCTCTCTATCACTAAATGATTTATTCCCTTATCTTAAATCCGGAAATCAACTTCCACTTTTTATGATGCCCCGGGTTCAACTTGAATTATATTGGACTAGTGATGCTAGTAAATCTCGGTGTGTATCTGCTACTACCGGTTCATCTTTTGAAATTAAACAGACTCAGTTTTTTGCTGATTATCTATTTTATGATGGTGAATTTATGGAAAATTATAGAGAAAAGAATCCGGAATTATCATTCACATACATTGATTATCGCCTATCCAAAAATAGTATTACTCAAGCACAGGCATTAAATTCCGTCCGTAATATTGGTGGTAATGGTATGTTAGTTACAAAAGTATTTCATGGTTATGAAGTAAATAAAGCAAACCCCGATACAGACCTTCTCGGCCCATATATTGCAGTTGCTCCCGAGAAAGTGGGTGCCACCGCCCAGCGTAGTGATCTTACCCAAAATCTTTTCTTCAATAATGAATTCCTATATCCGCAGAATGTAACAAATTCCGCAGTTCATTATCATCATCTTATTTCTGCTGAAGGTTCCCCCGCCTATGTTTCCCGTGCTGCATACTCCGGAGAAGGTGAAGGAATAACTACGGAAGATTTGGCGGGTCTTGGTCAAGATGGTGAATTACTTGGTCAGAACTTTTGGCAAGGATTTAAATTAATTGGTAATGACCGCCTTGATAGTAAAGGTATTGATTTACATGCCAAGATTGATATTAGTGGTGATGCCGTTAATCGCGTGTGGTTGGAAGTTCTCCGATATGCTACACTTACTAATGGCAAAATGAATGTATTCTATGCATAAGTAAATAATTAATTTAAAGATAAAAATAATAATATATAATAATAACATAAAACAAAATGTCCGATGTAGATGAATTTGCTACAAAATACAAAAATAAAATTGAAAGAGATAGATATAATTATCATAATAAATATAAATTAGATGATGAATTTATAAAGAAAAGAACAATCCGTTCAAAAGAACATTATGAAAAGACAAAAGATGCTAGAAAAGAAAAATATAAAAATAATCCTGAATTGGCTAAATCAAAGTCATCATATTATTATTATAAGAAAAAAAATAAACTAGATGTCTTTATGGCAAAATATCCGGATCGGGTTGAGATTCTTCGGGCGGTTGGATTGAAGGTGGTTTAATCTGCTTGGGTTTTTTCTTATCTTTATCAGATGGATTTTCTTCATCCGATCCTTCTTTATCGGGTGGGGGTTTCCGATGGCATCTCCAAATATAGCAACAATTCATATCACACTCACACCTTGATTTCCATATTACTAATAATAATGATGCCACACTACCAAGAATTAATGCCATACTTCCAGCAAATTGATCAATTGTAAAATCTTCCATTTTTCCAAATTGCATTATAAATGTATATTACATTTAAAAATATTTTTTTTACATATAATAAAATATTAAATTAAAGTATATGGAACCTGAATCTAAAAAACCAATTGATGAAGTTTTAACTTTATTGAAACAAGTCATAGATGAATTATTAATATTAAAAGATGAAGTTTCATATATTAAATCCGTAATAAAAAAAGAAGAAGAAAGTGAAATTGAAACTATTGGATGGAGATTATTTTAATATTAGTTTTTTAAAATTTTTTTAAAGATAATTAAAATATAACTTTAATTATAAAATGAGTAGTGCTTCCTTCTTCCGTCCCGGTGATAAAATAACACTCCCACAAACTGATGTTGAAATCTCTGCCGAAAATGGATTAGAGTTTGGCGAGAACCAAACAATCGGTATTTATGTTCCCCCATCCGTCCGTTTTTTTAGTGGAAAAGATAGTGTATTATCCTTTGATGTTAAATTACAAACAGATGATACTGCAAGACCACCTACAATGCTTCAATTAGATTCTACCATAGGAGCCAATAGTTTATTTTCTAGATGTAGGGCGTATGTTGGAAATCGGCAACAATTAATAGAAGAACTTGATGAATATGCAACTGCAGTCCATGTGGCTTATTCATATGAATCAAATGAAACAATTCGTAATAAACGCGCCTTAACCGAAGGTTGTGGTGCTTGGGTTCCTGAATGTCGGGGGACTTGTGGAACTCATAAATCCGCTCAGACTAATGTAATGAGTAATCCTTATTTTAAAAAAAGGTTTATGGGAGAAAATCGCCGTGTAGGTTCGTCGGGTGCCGGTGATTCAGATGCCAATATTAATGTAAATAGATTTCAATCGGCACATGTTGAAGTCCCAATTCATTTAGGATGTTTTGCTCGTAATTCAAAAGCATTCCCTAATATTCTAACTGATGGTATATATCTAGAACTAGAAACTGCCCCCGGTAGATCGGTTTTCCGTGGTCTTGATAATGTAACATTAAACAGAGAGTTTGCCAATCTTCCTAGGTTCAATGGTGCTGAAACCCAAGGTGCCACACTTGGTGCCACGGGTACTTTAACAAAACTATATATTGATCCCACAACTAATATGCAGATTGATGCTCAACATTGTCCGTTTTCGGTTGGCGAAGAAATCGGTATATATGATAGTGCCACCGGTGATAAAGTAGTATGGGATGTTACGGGAACCAATCTACCCCCAAAAATTAAATCAATTACAACTGAAGTATCGGGTGGTAAAGATTATATTGTATTAAATATAGATATATATAGAGCAGAAAAAAATTCTGCTCTACCCCCTCTCTCTTTTTTTACAGGTAAAATATTTTTTAAAATAATAGTTGTATTGCAGTTTGGATTATGTTTTAATTACATTTATCAGGAATAGCTAACAACATAAATGAAAAATTATAATGGAGATTTTTAGATTAGATGCGTTGAACAAAGAAGAATTTGCAGAATTGTACAAAACAATGCCTGTCAGACAAATTTGCAGCCAATACAATGTAACTACCTACATGTTGTACAAGGTAGTTGATAAGTTAGGTATTCCACGAAAAGAAAAAGCAATTACACATGTAGATGCTTTAACTGGTAAAATTAAGAGTAATTAATTATGGATAGAAAAATAGTAATACCTGAGGAATTAGTCAATTTTATTGAGGATGCAGCAGATTTGAATAGCGAAGAGCTTGGTCAAGCGTTTAGGCTGGCTATGAAAAAAGTACAATATGAGCGTTCAGAAGTGTGTTCTGCTGATGATAATGGTAAAATTGAACACGAAAACCGCCTTGTAAAATTTGCAGCAATAACCTTGTATAATGGGATAACTTTTGCAAAATAGGCATAAAAAAAGCTAGTATCTGCAAAATACTAGCTTGGATAGATGAAAATTAACAAACCACCGAAAATTTACAAACTATAGAGGTATTATACATATGGAAGACAATTATACAAGTTTTAAATTACATAGTAATTACTATGCAGGTATTTTAGATGTAATTGAAGACTTACCAGAGGCTGAAAAGAATAGTATTTTAGCGGAATACTTTTTAGCGTTCCATGAATACGGCAACACACGCAAGATACCAGAATTTAAAAACAAAATAGCACAAGGATTTTTTAAAACACACTTATATTCAATAGATAAATCCTTTGCAGATAATGATGTCTATTGTGCATCACATGATGTAGGCAGCTATGGTGGCAAACAAAAAGCAGTTAATGCAAAGATAAGAACAGCAGAAAAGAAGTTGCAAGAAGCTGAAAAAAAACTAGAGGAGCTAGAAGTAAAGACAGAGGCAAAGGCAAAGCAAGCAGAACAGCTAAACACTATAAAACCAGAGGCTACAGAGTTAGAAGACAATCAACTTATCACAACTTTGAAAACAGGGCAGTTGCAAAAAACGCAACAACCACAGAAACCGCAACCGTTAACAAAACAAGAGAAACAAAAAGAGCAGATACGTAAGATTGTAAATAGACTTAATTGGAATACTACTGCTGGCTTAGAGCTATCAGACGAAGAAAAATGCAAGATAGTTGAGATTAGGCTGAATAACAAAAAAATTAAAAGTGAGCAAAGGGAGTACACGCAAGCAGCTTTAAATTTAATTTTACCAGAAATAAAAATATCCCTAGATTCTGGCATACCCACTCAAGAGATTTTTGCGGTATGGGAGGGCAACGGCTGGATAAAATGGATGCATGCTTGGCATGCAAAAGAAGTGTCAAGCAATATCAAAGCACAATCTCAAACGGCTAAGAATTTAAAGAGTGTAAAATTTAATGAAGCTAAACAAAAAAATAACAATTGGGAGAATATAGACTTAGATGGTGAAGACTTAACAGGCGTAATGGCTATTTTAGAGGGTGGAGAGTTAGAAAGACAAAACCCATTACATAAAGAGTTGGAGAAAAAATATGAAAAATAATATACAAGAGTTAAAAATTATATTGGCTGATTTTTGTGATGAGATGCAAATAAACCTAAGCGAAAGATTAAAAATTTTATGGTTGTCAGAATTACAAAAAGAAGATATCCAAGCTGTTAGACGAGCTATCAGTAATATTATGACTGGCAAATATGAAGTATACGGCAAAGCAGGGTTAAGGCATATTCTAAGCCAGATAAGAGGCAATACAGAGCAAGATGCACAACTCAAAAAGGAGCAGCTAGAGAAGCAAGCAGACGATGCATACATTGAGTTTAGACGTTGTATACGTTCTATGAGTCCATATTCTAATTTTACGCATAAGGACAAGGCATTGGTAGCTTGCGTAGAGGAGCTTGGAGGCTGGTATCAAATAACCAATAAAACTAGAGCAGACCTAGATTTTATGAAAAAAGACTTCATACCTAGATACAAGCAGAACGCATTAACAGATGATGCTAGTTTACCAGAGCAAGCTATAGGATTTGCAGAACAGCAGAATAACAAAAGAGTTAGCACTGGAGCTGTAAATATAGGTAACTTAAAAGTATTGTAATATGTCTGTAGAACTAACAAAAAAAGAGCTGTTAAACACGCTAACTAGGCAGATTGTAAACTATGCATTCTATCGAGTGATAGACGATAAATTTATGATTAAATGTGCAGATAAACAGTTTAGGAAAAACAATATACAAGACTTCCAAGCACAAGTATTAGATTACTTGCGTACACCTGAAAAACTAAAAACTAAATGGGATAAACTAGGAATATCAGTGCCATATGCTGTAGCAATAACACACGATACAAAAGCTAGTTTTATATGTGATGGCAACAAAGTGTTACTGTGCAATATAAGTGCATACGCTTTAGCAAACTATATAAATAAATTCCATGGCAAATAACAATTATTATCAAAAAAACAAGCTAGAGATTTTAGCACGTGCAAAAAAAAAGCGACAAGCATCAACGCCAGAGCAAAAAGAATCTAAAAAAATATACGCTAAAAAATATTACCAAAAAAACAAAGCAAGAATGTTAAAGCGACAAAAAGAATATGCGTTAACAGATGCAGGAAAAGCGAGCAGAAAAAAAGCCACTCGCAAACATTATGAAGTAAACAAAAATTCTTTGCGTGAAAAAGACAAAGAGTATTATTTCAAGAGAAAGCTAGCAATTTTACAAGGAAATAATCTATAAAAATATTGTAAATTAAAAATAATTATATTATAATAAAACTTTCAATAACAACAAATGGAGATAAATAATGATAGATTATGCAGGACTTTACAAAGAGTTAATGAATGCTGACAACAGGGCTTTTGTTAGGATGCTTAAAGAAGCACAAGACAGAGAACAGCAAGAATTAGAGGTGCAGGAAGATTGCCAGTGCAACGGTGGTGGCTTTGCATATTGTGGAGTGTGTCATGGAGAATAATCAAAACACAAAGCCAACAATTTATGAGTTGTTGGCTAATATTCAAAAGAAAGCCAAAGTCTTAAAAAAGAATAAAAACGCATTCGGCAAATATAACTATAGAAATTTAGAGGATATACTTAATGTAGTTAAGCCGTTATGCTGTGATGCTGGTTTAGTGCTAACAATAACTGACGAACTGCAGGAAGTTGCAGGGCGTTTATTTGTTAAAGCAACAGCAACAGTTACACATACAGATAATTCTAGTATATCTGCAAGTGCATACGCACAACATGCTAGCAATAAAAAAGGGTGTGATGAGGCACAACTAACAGGTCTAACTAGCAGTTATAGTAGAAAATATGCTTGCCAAGGTTTGTTTGCTATTGATGATGGTATAGATAACGATGCTGTAAACGATGTATTGCAAGACACATATAATGCACAAATTATTCTTAAGGCAGTTAATTCTATCAAAGCACTTGAAGCATTAAAAGTTTATGCACAAGAAGCTAAAACAAAGTATCCCAAGCATAGCAAAGAAATTATAGCTATTTGCACGGCACGAAGTGAGGAATTAAAAGACGAAGGTAAATAATGATTAGATTTGTTAAAAGTTTGCAGTTTATTTTTCAGCCTGATTTTTGGCATAGAAATTATCCGACTTCTAGAAATTACAATATAACACTGAATCGCTTGTTAGACAAAGGCGTTAAATTTACAAATATTGATATTGAAAAAGGCTATGCTGATTTGGGTGATACATTAAACACCCTTAAAAGAATACACATTGCTTCTTATCCTTACGCTTTTTGTTGTTACACGGTCGGAGTAGATACTAAACGCAACATTCCAGAAACTACTTACATGCCTAGTCGTTTGACATGTAAACGAGTTAAAAAAGTTTTGGAACTTCAAGGAGTAGACGTATGAAAAAAGGAATAAATAAATGCATTATCCTAGGGTTTTTAGGACAAGACCCAGAAGTACGTCATATGCCATCAGGTGGTGCAGTAACTAATGTAAGTGTAGCCACTTCTGAAAGCTGGAAAGATAAGAACACTGGACAAGAGGAAAAAAGGCTGGAATGGCATAGAGTAGTATTTTTTAACAAGCTAGCAGATATTGCAGGGCAGTATTTAAAAAAAGGCTCTAAAGTCTATATAGAGGGTTCATTACGCACTAGAACGTGGGAGAAAGATGGAGAAAAACGCTATGCCACTGAAATAGTAGCTAATGAGATGCAGATGCTAGACAGCAAAGGTGAGGGTGTAAGTGGTGCTGGTAATGCTACACAGCAACAACCAGAGTTTGACGATGATATACCTTTTTAAATATGAATTTTTTAGAGGGATTAACACTATTATTAATAGCATTCAAACTAACTAATATTATTACTTGCTCGTGGTGGCTCGTGTTAGCACCTTTATATCCAGTGGCAGTAGTTTTTATTGTAGCAGTATTAGTGTGGTTTTTATTGAAATAGGATGCAAATATTAAAAGTATTGTAAATAAATTATAAATATATTATAATAATACTTTAATGAACAAATGGAGATAAAAACATGAGCGATAAACAAACACTACACGATATAACGACGGTAGCACAAGAGCTTAATGTAATACTTGAGTTCTTGGACGGTGAAGAGCTAACTGATGAAGCAAAAGCCTTACAAAGGCAAGCTATTCTTGATAGTTTGGAAGGCTTGGGGTTAGAGCAGAAGCTAGAGGCTTATTGTCAGGTAATCGCTGAAAAAAAAGCAAACAATGATTATCTATCTGCTGAAATTTTAAGGTTGCAAAAACGTAAAAAGAGCAACGACAATAATATTGAATGGTTACGTGGCAATATGCAATCTGCATTAGTTGCAGTAGGTAAACAAAAAATAGATACAGGGCTTCATAAAATAAGCATTAGTAGGCGTACAACGCTAAAGATAGACTATGACAAGCTGGCAGAGCAAGACATACCGGAGCTGATTTACAAGCCTGCTGTAATTGATAGAACAGCTACTAAAAAGGCAATACAAAATTTAGGTGTAGAGCTTGAAGGCGTTCAAGAAGTGGAAAAGACGAGTATTAGGATTACGTGATGACTGGAAAAGAAAATACAGAAAGAAATATCAAGAATGCACTGCTGGATGGTGCATTCTATTATCTGCAAGACAAAGAGTATCAAAATAAAACTAGCATATTTAGTAAAGTCATTTCTAGCAAAGAAGTTGCAGAGCATATGTTGTTTGCACACTTGCAGCATGTTGGTATAGATGAGTTTAAATCCCACGCTAGAAGGCTGGGCTGCGTAGATTTGAATAAAATAGCAAATAACTTACAGCGTGATTATGCAATCGTATTGTATTACTTGTGTAACGACTTACACGAGCTAACAAATAGGGAGGCTAGACAACGTGTAATGCACCGTTTTGGCTTTCAAAGTCAAGACTTTAGCAATTGCGTAGGACAATTTAAATCACATATAAACAAAAAATTCAAAAGGGATAATTACCCAATTATGCTCCAAGTATTTCAAAAGCTAGTAATTCCAAACAAAGGGCGTCCAAAAAAAATCATTAAATAACAATAAATAATTGTTGACAATCTAAACCCATTTATATATATTATAAGCATCAAGAGGGGATAGCCCACTTATAATAATAAAATGGAGATATAAAATGAATAATCAACAATCGCTTAAAACAGAGGCTTTAGTTGCTTATAAAAAAGAAATGACCAGAATTTCTAAGATGCTAGATGAAGTCCCTGGACTCGGGTCAAACTTAACAGAAGAAGAGAAACACAACTGCTTACTTGCTACAGTTAGTAATTTTACAAACAAATTAGAGTCTATTTTAAAAGACGGTTTAGCTATAGGCGGAATTATCAAAAAAGTTATGCTAGGCTATAACAACAACAAAGAGGTAATGCTTGTCTATAAAAAAGGTTGTAAAAAAGTTTATTACAGTTTATATAAAATAAAGTTTTGACAAGAGGCAATTATGGTTGATAACGAGTTGCAAATAAATATACAAACGCCAGTCAATGCTGACGATTTTATAGCTGCCTTAAAAGAGCAGCTACACGGTGTAATGGATGGAATATCGCTAATAGATAAAGAAAACTCAACACAAAAGATGTTAGTTATTCAGGATATTATGAGGCGACTTAACCTAAAACCCTTTTAAAAAAAATAAATGATGATTAAATATTTAGCATTGGCAGTTTTTTTAGTAACTGCATCTCACAGCAAAGCATTAAGCATTGCAGGTAATTACAAAGAGTTTGAAGGTGTGCAAAGCTATAATCTTGCTATAAATTATAGTATAATTGATTATGAGTATATAAAGTCTTCTAAGTACTTCTATGAAGCAGTAGAAGCTAATCACAAGCATAATAACTGGCTAGGCTATGCAAGGCTTGCAGAGCATTCTAAGAGTGAAAGTAAGACAGAGCAGACTATATCTGTAGGGTATCAAGTGATAGAGGCTTGCAACGTGTCTGTGGGGTATAGAGAGGATATAACAGGTGGTAGCCTATTAATACGTCCTGCTTGCAATTACAGCATAGGAAATTTAGGTATCAAAGCAGCATACATATATACTGATAACTCTAATATCTACACTGTAAAAGTGAAGTACGAGGTAACAGACGCAATCTTTATAAAGTATAAATTGCTAAAGTTTGACGCAGATAATGCAACCTACAGCTACACAGCTAACGTCTTTAGTTTTGGCGTAAATTTTTAAAATGGAAAGCTCTTAAATAACAATAAATAAATATTGACAATCTAAATCGATTTATATATATTATAGGTATTGAAACGGAGATAATACTTATAATAAATGGAGATACAAGATGGCAACATTAAAATTTACTTTAAACAAATTAGCTAAACATGGTTTTAAGTTTGCTAAAAATACTATTCATAATATTAACTCAAGTCATGACTTGTACGTCTTGAAATTTAAAGACAATTCAGGTGTAAGTTTTTACACAAACTTAGATGGTACTGTAACTTGTTTTAAATACTCTCATGTCAATGGTGAAAATCCCAGTTATTTCACATCAATAAAGTCTGTAATAAGTTGTTTATCAGATAAATTATAAAGGGGCAAATAACAATGAAATGCGAAGAAAAATTTAGCGAGGGTTTAGTGTGTAATGAGTGCTTATCACCTGATATTAGAAAGTTGCGAGAGGATGAAACCGATGTAATGGATTGTTATTGCAACAACTGCAAAGAGCCGCAGTATATTGTTAGCGAGTGTTGGACAAACCAACCATTCAATAAAATTGACTGGCTAAAATTGGCAAAATAATTAAAATAAAGTATTGACAATCTAAAGCTATTTATATATATTACTTACATCAAGACGGAGATACTTTTAATTAAATGGAGATAAAATTATGAAAAACACACAAAAAGAATTTTTAGCTAAAGAAATTAAAAACACTCTTAAAAACAAAGAACATTGGATTGCTAAATATGGCAAAGCTGATGAAGAAGTTAAAAACTTTAATAAGTTATTAACAAGTTTAAAAGCAGAATTAGCAAACGCTCAGTAATAACGCTTTAAATAATAAATGGAGATAATAAGATGCAACTAATAAAATTATATAGTAGTCCTAAAGTTTTTGTATTAGCTACAGAAAGCACACACAATAAAGGTGATATAGTAGAATACACAACTAAATATGGTAAAGAAATTGAGCTAGAAATATTTAAATTTCTAGGGCAGAAAAATAATTTAAACCAATACAGCTACCTGCGGTTAGATGGAAAAAGCAGAAAAACTGTATTGGAAAATAAAATAGAGAAGCGTTTAGAGTGGGCTGACGTTAGCGAGGCTAAATCAAATGCAGCTTTTGAAGCTTCACGAGAAGGGAACGACATCATACCTTTTGGACAACCTATTTTAGTAGGGCATCACAGCGAGAAAAAACACAGAGCGTTATTAGCTAGAAATCACAAAAGAATGGATAAATGTGTAGAGCATTCTGCTAAAGCTGACACGCATAGAATTGCAGCAGAAAATATTGAAGCAAAGCTTAAAAAAGAACTGCCTATAGATACGCCTGAATGCCTAACATACATACAGGAAGCGTTGGAGCAAGCCAAAGCACGTCATAAATATTTAAAGGAAAACAAAGAAGCTAGAGAGCATTCATACTGTCTAACTTACGCTAACAAAAAAGTAAAAGACTTGACTGCAAGACTTGAGAAAGCAAAACATCTCTGGGAAATCTAAAAAAATTTAAATAATTAAAATAAGTGTTGACAATCTGCATGTAATTATATATATTATACGTATCAAGAGGGGATAGCCCTTATTTATAAAAATGGAGATAAAAAAATGAATACAATAGCAGATGTAATCCTTAAGCAGTGCGGTGGAGCAAACAGAATTGTAGCAATGACAAATTGCATGATTGTAAAAAGAAATAACGCTGTAACATTAGTTTTTACTAAATTAGTTGGAGCTTCTAGCAAAAGAATCAGTCATTTAGACATTGTATACAACAGTGGCACAGATTTATACGATATAACAGGCTGCAAATTAAATAAAAGAACTTCTGATTTTAAAGCTATTATATCTATAAAAGACGTATTTGCAGGTGATTTAAAAACAACTTGCGAGGACATTTGTCAGCTAAGATTCACGCTTTCATAATTAAAAATAACCTTTTATCTACTACTTTAATATTGACAATTAGAGTAGTAGATATTATAATTACGGCATAACAACAAGTAATGGAGATATGATTCAATTAAACGACCTGCACCAATCAACAGTAGATGCTAGCAAGATTGTTGATATTCAGATGCGTGATAGAACTTGCGGTTATTTTTACGGCATTAAATGCAAATTAGCTAGTGAAAGTGTCTTATCGTTTGTCTACTCAGGCAAAGATGCTTTACATTTTGACTACCAGAAATTATTAATTGCTACAAACGGCTGATGCAAGACAGAGTTATACATTCAAAGAAAATAGACTGGAAACAAATTCAGACTTTGCAACCTGATAACTTTAAACTTCCAGAGCAACAAGAAGTATTAAAAAAATCATTATTGGCTAATGGTTTTGTAAGCCCTTTTTGCGTATGGCAAGACCCAGAAGGCGTTATATGGAGCATTGACGGTGTACATAGA
>WLWH01001805.1_pt1 | contig 13209 bp, 14 predicted proteins | sample 6712741 | NCBI WGS metagenome assembly WLWH01 (sample SAMN12718694, study PRJNA515312) | sponge metagenome | isolation source: marine sponge | host: Mycale hentscheli | place: New Zealand: South Island, Marlborough, Capsize Point | collected 2003-05-01 | reverse complement strand
GAGGTAGAGGATATGATAAATGAAGTCTCCAAGTATGGAGATATACCAAGTGTTAGAAAGGTAATTTATTTATACAATAAAAATCCTTGTATAAAGAAATTCATAAAACCAAATGTTAGTAAGATAATCCAAAACGAGCTGGATTTAAAGAGGTCATTAAAACAAACACAATTAAATATATTAGTTATTAAACAAGGTCCTATAACTGTAACCTTTGATTAAAGTAAATGTTTAGTATTCTCTGCATTCTCAAAGGTGAATGAATTAAATGTATCTGTGACCTTTGTAAGATATTGTGGTTTAACAAAACAATATGGCTCGTATTTACGTTTCTCCTGGTGGTAATGGTCTCTTATCTCGTATTCCGTATCTAATTGATTTTTAGTAGGATCAAACTCCCAAGAGAATAAACCGTCTGTAAATAAAAAGTAAAATCTAAATATACGGTTTTCACCTTTCATATTTTTATCTTTAAGATATTTCATTTTATTCTCACCAAACATAGTATCAGGATATTTTGTTGAGGATACTTTCCTACTCTTTAACTCCGCTATAACCTTCCACGAGCTAAAATCCACCTGATTATATTGATTGCGATAAGCAACATACCACTCACTCTCAAACTCCTCTTGTGAGTTAAGATAAGAAATTACTAAACGCTCATTTTTTCTACCAAAAGTCAAATCTGTTTTTAAATCCCAACCCATATTTATATATACTTAAAATAGAAAATAATTTTATCTTAAACGCACTTAATTTTCACGCAGTTTTTACTCTTCTGCTTTTTCTTTTACATACACATTATTCATAGTGGAGACGCTATGTCCTGTAATCTCCGCCATTTCTTGTTGCTTTTTCTTATTCTCTGCAAACAAATCACTTAATACTATCTTACGTATCATAGTTGTTGATATATTCTTTCCTAAATATTTCTGTGACGTTTTCAGGAGTAATTGAGAGAGAGCATTACGTGTATAAGGTTTTCCTGTGCTACTTGTAAATAATACCGATCCTTCATTCTTTCTTAAATACATTCTTATAATCTTCTCCAAATCCTTATCAATACTTATGATTTTTTCATTATACTTCTTACTCGTTTTATACTCGTTGAGGACAAACTCTAATTTATTTTTATAATTTACAAGATAGTTGCCGTCTTCTTTTTGTTTTTGTGTTAATTTATTATACTGTGTTTTACTGATTACAGACATACCAGCGAGGTCGTTTCTTAAAGGGATTTTTAATAATATTGAGTATATCGTATATACCTGTAATAGTGTCTTTTCTTTTGGTGATAATGTTGTTTTTTTCTTTAATTTTTGATCTTTTATCTCTTTATCCATTTTACTTAACATACCTCTCAATACTTCTATATCTACAAAATTATCACTCTGTTTTGTAGAGATAGTGCCTTTCTCATTCTCCGTCTTATATTGCTCGTTGAGTTGATTTCTAATTTTATCATATTTATCAATATCTTTATTATCGGGGTCAGTAGCTCTCAAATACACTATAATCGCATTATAAAAGTTTCTCTGTGTTGTAAAATGTAAATGTTTTATCTTGTCTTGCACGTTCTCAACGTCACTTAAAAACTTTAAATTATCTTTATCAAAGGTCTTTTTTAACTTGTTTAAATTAAATAAATACATTTTAATTGTATTAGGTTTTAAATTGGGTCTTGCTTTCATAATCGCTTCTTTATCTGCTTCACTCATTTTATATATATAGATTAGAAAATAATTTTGGATTAATTAAAATCTTAAAACATAAAATCTCATTATATCCATTTGTGATTTTTAATAGTGAATAATTCTCAAATGGGTATAATCTTTAAAATAAAAAAAATATAAAAAATTGTTTTAAGTTTTATCTTGTAAATCAAGCATATACAACCTCTAACTGTCCGTCAATTAATACAGCACTCTTAATTACTTCTATCATACTATACTGGGTGTATGTCGCAATTTCTCCTGCGGTGTGTCGTAGGTTCTCAAAATCCGCTGTGAGTTCTATACCCTTCGTGCCTACACGCTCACCAGTATTAAGTCTAAATCCTAAAAAGTTCTGCTTACCAGCAAGATTATCACTCTGTCCTCTACCTTCATAATGAAGAGAAGCAACACCCTTGGGAGCTATGAGCCCCTGTTGGACTGTATCAGTAGATATACCACCTTCGTCACAATAAACACCACGAGTAGTGTAAATAATACGACCAGTAGCGTCTCTTAAATTGTGATAATGTCTCGCCATATTAGTAACGTCCTGTGGGAATAGTTTGTGCTCATTCATAAATACATTTGTGGTGATTTTACCGTGTTTATCTTCGTCTCTTAAATTACCAACTGCCTCATATTTATTAAGGAGTTGGTCGGCTCCCACGATTGGTGTAAGCACAGGGGGGTCTGCTGTCGTCTGCTTTTGTATATCACACGATACACCAGTAAATACTCTCTTAACAAGACGTCCAGCACCTCCTACATTTCTCTTATTAGATACAGCATTCGTAGTATTTATGACGTGACGTGACGAAACCATTTGAGTAAATCCATACTGTATCTCCTTATGTTTCTCCGCCCAATCCTCCATACCTCCTGGGATATAAATGTGGTCTGCTATCATTTGCACGGAGTTCTGGTCAATTAAAAACTCTCTTGTGCCTGCCCCCGTTTGGTCTGCTTTGGAGAGAGACATACGAGCGTCTGCGGTAGGATTAAAAAATAACTCAATCTGTAATCTATCATTACCAAGCATATACAGAGGAATACGTTGTCCTGCTCTTAAAAAGGGAAATAGTTCGTGAAGATTTATCTGGAATGTAGGGTATAAATCAGGTCTTGATTTGGAAATAACCTCAAAATTATTACAGGTGAGACCAGTTGTAGAGTATTCTTTACCATTAGATAAACCGTAACTCTCGGCACTTGTAAATCCACCGTCAGGATAATTCATTTCATAACATAAACCACGTCCAGTAGAAAACTGTTCTCTATTTTTATTACCTTGTAGAGAGGAATACATAGAGGTCAATGCGAGCTGGTGTGCTACTTCGTCTGTATCATTAATTACTCTCCCCGAAGAAGTTTTTAAAACTGCTCTCTTAATAAGAGAATATACACCAACTCCCTTGGGAAAGAAGGCTCGCTCCACAGCACTATTAGGTTTTACACCAATAGAAATAGAGGAATCGGGAGAAAGAAAACCCTTCGGTTCTAACTCAAACCGACAGAATAAATTATCCGAGGAGAAGACAACAGGCATTAACACGTCACTCTCAATCTCTTCATTAGTTGTAGTTGCAAAATTAACCAGTTGGACTTCTGCTGGTTGATTATCTCTTGTTGGTCTCGTATCAGGCATATCGGCAGGAGCACTCATTTTTATAATATTAAATATATTATTTTTTAAATCAATAAAAATTAAAATATATCAAAAAAAAGTGTAGAAAAAAAGGATTTTATTTATGGAGAGGATTACGTCTCATACGCTCTCTCGCTCTGTACCTATTTTATCGTGTAAAAGTAAAATTATGAGGTATATACTCATTATTGTTTTAATTGTATCCCATTTTGGTTAAAAAATACAGATTGCTCACTATTAACAAATACAAATGTAGATATAGGATTATCACTCGTTAAATCCAAATCCAAGTTCATACCGAATTGCTGTGTCGTGAAATCCATTCCTGGTCCTCCAAGAGTATCATAATTTACTCCTAATCCCCAAACTACTCCTCCGTCTGCAACTTGGGTGTATTTAGTTTGAGTAGCACTCGTGCTATCAGCAGTCCAAGACCTATTATTAGTCCAAGGAGAAATCATAGTAGCTCGGTTGGTCGCCCAAGGGAGCACAGCACTAACATAATCACGATTAATAACTGGGTCACAAACCATACTCTTTGGAGAGGCACGTATGACGTTATTTAGTTCATAGTGTTTGGGATAAAGTGAGCCTCCCTTCGTCCAAAAAACCTTACGGATTGAGGCGATACTCCCGTCCTTATTAGTAGGTAATAGAGAGGCGTAACCATTTTGATTTAAATTGTTTAAGAATGTTGAGGGGATAAATGTAGCGAAAGCACTTCTAACCTTTGATAAACCCAGGTTAAATACAACAGAAGCACTTGACGAATTAATAGTATCGTAGTAAGAGGAGATAGAATTGTAAGTAAATACACCCTCGCTCTGTTTCATTAACTGCTGTATCTCCATTTCACTATAATCTTTAACCTCACAAACTAATTTTAAATCCTCAAACTCATAGTAACAATCACTATCAGCAATAGTGCCGTCAGTAGCATATAAAACCTGACTGTCTGGTGCGAGGGCGAGCCTTACCTCCAATCCTGCAAGCATAGACGAGGAAAGAGGAATATGTTGCGAGGAAGAAAATAGACCACAGGGGAGAGCAACACAGAAATCATTACCAGTATTGTCGGCATTCTTACGGACTACATTAGCAATTTTATTTAATCTCCAATTAGGAAGCGTGAGGGCAACCTCGTCAAGGTGTCCTAAATTATCCTCTGTTCTCGTGCTTAAAGGTAGGTATGATTTAAGGAAGTGAGCATAATGTCTAATATTTTCTATGGACTGTTGGTGACGAATACTTCTCGTTGTAAGAGACTGGAAAGCACCATAAACTCCTAAACGTGCGTCCAAATTAATATCGTCACCTAAATCTACAACAGTCCCACCACCAGTAGCATTTTTATAAACCTTTAATTTACCAGTAACTCTCACCGAGCCAGGGATTAGGGTTGAGTTCATTTCGGGTATCTCAAATATAAGGTCGCTTATACCCTTTCTAAACGACATTTTACCGTCACTTGTCTTGTTACTACACGCAATCTCTAAATATCTATTACCGCTACTCATTTTTATATATTAAATAATATAAAAATAATAAGATAAAAAAAATAAAAATTATGATAGATTTATACCTATTTGCGTATTATTTATATAAGAGTATCTACAAATGGGTATATTAATATGAGCCTTGGACTACTGATTTTTGGACTTGTTGCTGGACTTGTGAGGGAGCAGAAGTCAATACCTGTCCTGCCGAGGACTGTGCCTGTATTTGAGTTTTTAGTTGATTTTTCATATCCTCTACATTTTTATCGTGTTGGACGTTTTTATCGTGATCACCAAACATACCAATTGCACTCGTCCCTGCTCCTATAAGATTACCTAAACCAGCAACCCATTCTAAACCAGGGACAATACCAACAACGTCACTTACTCCCTGGACTATTGACCCTACATTATTTACGTCGTCCTCCCAAGAGGCGTCTTTCTTAAAAGGGTCACCGTGATTATCAATCATATTTTTAATATCACCATAAAGAGCTACACCTCCCATACCAGCACTTGTTACTGCTCCTCCAAACTTTGCTACATTCTCACCAGCGTCAAGACCAATACCTGTAACTTTATTTAAAGCGTGGGCGACTATACCGTGTCCCTCACCGTCTGCCTCTGCTTCTGCGTCTGTTAATAAACCATTTGCTCCTGCTTTTTTAGGTTCTCCTGGTTTTGCTGGGGTCATATCTGCCTCCACACCTGTCCCTGCTTTTGGTGGTTCTGTTGCTGGTGTAGGTTGAGTAGGAGTATCGGGGACTAATACTGCTTGACGTGAGTTATTTGCTGGGAATTGTCCTTTATCAGGTAAAAATACTTTTTCTGTATTTGTCCCTCCAAACAATCCTGATAAACCACCTGCTGGGACTTCTCTTGCTGTCCTGATAAGTTTTTGTCCTGCTATTTCTTTAACGTCACCAATACCCTCCATAGTCTCTTTTGCGAGACGTGACGCTATATTCTTTGCCCTGTTTAGCTCGTATTTTTGATTATCAAAGGCTCCCTTCATACCTGCTCCACTCATTACATTATTTAAAACGTCTTGTGCGTATGTAAGACCGTCTGTCTGTCCCTCTGCGTCTTTCTGTCCCTTGTATTCAGTCATAATTCTATTATTAAAATCTGCTACTCCCTGATTATAATTCTGCACGAAATCATTACGAGAGTTTAACTGATTTACCGCCTCCTCTTGTCCGTATAAGTCCATTTTTATATTATGAAGTATATTTTTTTTTAAAGGTAATTTTTTTTATTTTTTACAAGGTATATATAATAATATTCTATTTACACGATAAAGTAGGTACAGAGCGAGAGAGCGGGTGAGACCGTAACCTCTCCATAACTTTTAAAATGGTTCTTCTATATCTTTCACTTTTAAATCCACTTGTGGTTTATCTCCAATACCGATTAACATTTCGTGTCTTCTGTAAAACCTCGCAGGATTATCTTGTGCGTCAATATATAAAAATGAGTAACGTTGGTCGTCCAAAGCATAATGATAATATTTCATAAACAACTCCTCGCTCCCGCACAGCTCACCATACTCCTCTTTTATCTTATCAAGTTCCTTGTTATTTTGTTGTTTAAATATGAGTATATCGGTTGCATTATTCCTTATGATACTCCCGACGCTACGAAATGACTGCGTGCTTAAAAAAATTGACAACTCAAAGTGACGAAACTTACTCGCTAAAAATGTTATTTCATTAGTTTTTTTAAAATCACGTGATAATATATCGTCCAATACGAGTAATACAGACGGCATATCTTCTCGTTCATATTGTGATTGTGATGCTACAAGGTCTTTTATCATACGGTCTGTATAATGGTCTTCACAGTCGTCAAATGCGTCTGTGAAATATTTTCCTTTTGTATCGTTACAGAGAGTATTTGAGATAATTTTATAGTAGTCAAAGAAATTCGCACCATAAAAATCTTTCTCATTTCTTAAAGCATTAACGAGGTAGTTAGTTTTCCCTGATCTCACAGACCCTATAAGGAGACACAAAAATTGAGGTTTTGGTAAAAAAGGGTGTATTTCTCTATATTTATCGCTATGTTGTGTATCATTCACTTTTAAAACTTTCGGTGCTGACTTCTCCATTTATAGTATTAAATATATTTTATTTTAGATTAAATCTTTTTTTAAAATCTCGTAATGAGCCTTTAAATGTGGGTTTATTCCACAATATGTAACGTGAAAGACTGCCTGCCGTCATATAACTTTCCCAGTTTTCTCTTTTCTTATGACGGTCTAAATATCGCTGTTTCCTCGCTTTATCTTTATGTATCGTAAAATCACTCATACCACCTGACCCAAAATGTGTAGTCTTTATCTTCTTACCGTCTTTACTAAATACAGCGGTGTATTTCTTTTTAGGATTTTTTGCTGGACTTATCACCACACTAACACTCATTTATATTCTATTTAATATTTTTTTTAGGTTTCTTTTTTTTTAAATGTATTTTATCTATCTTATATGCTTTTGATTTTGGATTTATAGACGCATACACACGAGCATATCCCCACTGCTCGGGTGATTTAACTTGTGGTCTCACGCTCTGTGGATTACTTTTATAAGCTCCTTTTCCTTTCTCAAAAATGATTTTTATTCCTTTTAATTCATACCCTGTTAATTTGGATATATCTTTTTTACTATTTGGTTGGTCTCGTTTTTGTCCATATTTTAAATTAAATTTTTTAAAAAAAATCCAAAAGGGCTTTTCGCAAAGCCTCGAGACCCTAAAGGTAGATTTCTTAAAGGTTGTCATGGTTTAATGTGTGGAATTAAAAATGAATACACCACGGGCATATTTAACTCAAAACAATTATAAGAAAGTGTTTAATCTTTTGTATTCTAATTTCTTAAAAGACAAGTTTAGCGAAAAAGAAATATTTAATTTTTCTTTAAAATTCAATAGCTTAGTTGATTTTTGTTTGAAATCAAAACCTATTCGTGGTGATAAAATTTTTTGCAGGAAAAATGAGTATAATTTTATTGAATTTTCTTACGAAAATTCTGAAGCAGTCCCTTTTCATAACTTTAAAAAAATAAGTATCTGGAAACTCAAAAAAAGCAAACTGTGTGTACTTATGTAAGTCTATTAAGGTTTCAACTTTCATGTAATCAGTGTAGTCTGCTGTAGTAGGAATACCGTCATCATAATGCTGGTAATTTAAATTACCATAAGGGTCAACAGCAATATGTCTATAATAAACTGCTCCCTTAGATATTACAGCGTCCATTATCGTTTTAGAACCAAGCCCTCTTCTCAATCCTATTTCGCAAGTTAGAACTATATCGTTCAGTTTTAACTTTTGTATTTCTTCTGTTATAAATTCGTATTCTAAAGAATCGCCAGCAATCATTTAACACCAGTAAATTTTTTACCTTTCGTTTGCAAGGGTTTTACTCCTTGTATATCACTACCTTGTACACCATTTTCACGATGAGGGCAACCTAAATCTGAAATAGCTCCTATTCTTAAACCTTGTGGTAAAGGTCCTTTTTTTGGTGGGGCTCCTCTTGCTTTACCTATTCTATCAGACAAAGCTAAGGACACATCTTTTGTGCTTACATAAGTTGGTGCTATGTTAGTTACATTAATTGCATCTTTTTTCTTTTTGGTTATTTTAATAGCTTCTTTGGGTTTGTATTGTTTTAATTTACCTTTAACCATTCGTATAGTAGGAAATAATTTACCATCTGATCCCATTGTTCTCAAAGTTTGGTTATTTTTAGTAGGCGTTTTAGGGTTCATTGCTCTATTAACATAAGAATATTTTTTACTTTTAATAATCTTATCTACAACTTTATTAGCTACTGAAGGATTTAAAGGTTTTTCCATAATTTTACCTTTTTTTGCTTTTTTTATTTCATAAGGCATAGGAAACATTTTTTTTCTACCTGATTGAGATCGTTTTGATCTAATTTTTGCCTTAAAATTAGCTAAAGAAGGTATTTTATCTTGTCTAATTGGGTTAGAAGGAGTTTTACCAACAGTTTCAAGCACCGTAGAGGCTACATTTAAAAATTTAGAGCTTTTACTTTTTTTCTTGCTTGTTTTCTTTTTCATTTTTGTCCCTCATAATATCTATTTTTTGATCTGCTACTCTAATTCTTTCGCTTGAGGAAAATTCTGCATCTTCTCGTTTCATTTTTTCTAAATCTATCTTTTCATCAAACTCTTCATTTTTTCTAATTTCTATTTCACCAAACTCTTGAGCTTTTCTTTGTAAATCAAGAGCTTTTAAATCTAACTCTCTTTGTTTTAAAGCTACAAGTGGGTCAGGTTTTGAAGAACCTGCTTCTAAATTAGTTAAGCTTTGTGTTAACTCAGCAATTTGTTTAGCTATCATAGAATCCGTTAGTGCTTCAAAGTTTTCTGGGTCTGCTTTAGACATTTGAACTAAATTTTGATCATTTTGTATCTCTAATAACACAATAGCTCTAGCTTTAAATGATATGTGTTCCATAATGTGAGCTTGTAAAGAAGAATATACTTGTGGGTTTATCTGAACCATACGTGTATTCATAAAAGCTGTGTGTGATTGTATATGTGCATCATGATCTTGTTGCATAAAAGCTTTTAAAGGAACCATTTTCATAGCATTACTGTTCTCGATAGCTGGATCTAAAGGTGTAGGTTTTTGAGCTGGCTTTAATAAGCTATCAATTTGTTTTGTTCCTAATGCTTCATACACTCTATAATATGCTTCTCTCATATCATGTAATTGTGGAGCCGCAGAAGCAACTTGTAACTGAGTCTGTGCTAAAGTAAATCTTTGCGATAAAGAAAATACATCAGGATCAGCTACAGGTAATACATCTACTTCAGAACTAAAATCAGCCATTTTAACAAACCTATTACCACCGTATACTGCGTAAGGATATACTGGAGGTAAATATGTTCCAAAAACATTTCCTAAAAGTTTAAATTCTTGTCGCATTGAATAATAACAACGCTTGTGAATAGCACTCATAACTCTTGAACCACGTTCAAGTAAAGCTAAAGTACTACCAACAGCTCTGTTTTGTTTATCATTGCCTGTTTGCATATCAGCAATAGAAGCAAAACGCTGGCCTGCTTGTACCACAAAACCTAAAAGAGAAAAAAGAGTTTGACTTGGGTCTTTAAAAGGCAACAACATAAATTGATCTTTTATGTTTCCTCCCGGAGCATCTACATCTCTAAACTCACCTGGTTGAAAAGGTTGATCGTCATCACGAACTCTTATACCTCTTGATTTAAAACCAGCTGGTAAATTTGCTAAAGTTCCTGCATCTAATAATTGCCTTAATGCAGAAGTTGCGGCTCTTGATAAGCCTCCTATCATATGTATTAAACCAAAACCATAAAAACCTAATCCCGGTAAAAATTTAAAATGAACAAAGAAATCTTTTCTTTTAAAAGTTTCATCCGTAGGTTTATAGTTTCTATATATAGATAATATTTCTTGAGAACCTTCATCGATAGTAACAATGTAAGGAACCTTAATATTTTTTAAATCTTCATCAACTTCATATTCTTCTAAATCTAAATCTATGTGCATTTCAAGAATATTAAATTGATAATCTCTGTCGTCTGTATCACTTGTGCCTTCAATCTGATTATACTTATCTTGAACATCACTATCATCAGAACGAGATGGTAAAATATCTACCTCTCTATAAAAACCTGCTCTTTGTTTTTTAAGAATATCGTTTTCACTCATTTTAATAATGTGTGTTATTCTATCGCAGTCTTTTAAATCTGTTGCGTAGTAAGGTACAACTAAATCTTCTGCTGGTATAAATTTACTAACAGCTCTTTTTATAACTTCATCAAAATAAACTTTTTTAAAAGTAGATCCAGCTAAAGGTAGATAAAAAAGCATTTGATCAAACTCAGGAGTGTACTCTTCCATTTTGTCTGTCAACATATAATTCATAAACTCTTTTACTCTTTGAGCTTGTTGTTCTCTTTCTGGGTTTCTTTCACCTATTACTTGTGTTTTTACAGGGCCGTTAGAGGGAAGTAATTCTTTATAGGCTTGTGCTTGGAATTGTGTAACAGCTTCTGCTAATAAAGGATGTGTTACAGAACTAGCTCCAACAAAAGGACGACTTTCTTCTGAGTACTTAAACCCTAATAAATCTAAACCTTTTATGTAAGACTTTTCCCAATCAGCTCTTGATTCTTTATCTTTTTTGTAATCAGAAACCAAATCACCAGCCATACGTCCAAGAACACGCTCATCAATCTGTTCGGCTAAGTTTCCGTAAAACTCAATAGCTTGTTGTTCTTGTGAAAAATCTTGAGTAGGTTCTTCTTGAATCTGCTCGTCTTCTTCAATTTCTATATTAGGACTTTCCTCTTCCTCTGTAATTACTTCTTCATTTTCTATCATAATAATTTAGTAGGTTTATTTCTTCCTAACTTACATTTAGCTGTAGTGCTTCCACCTTTTTTCATGTAACCCATCTTATTTCTAACAGGTCTTGGTAATTTACGTAACCCTTTATTTTCTGGAGGAATAGGTTTTAATCTTTTCATACCACCTTTTTTCATCGGTAAACTTTGTAAAATTTCTTTACCGATCTCTACAGCTTCAGGAGCTGCTAATATCGTATTACGAATTTTTTGGTATCTTGAAGTAACAGGATCTTTCTTTTTCTTTTTTGATATACCGCCAGATTTTCTTTTAATAGGTGTAACTTTTTTTAATACTTTATCAGCTTCATCAATAGAAAGATTTTTTGGTATTTTACCACCATAAATCTTTTTAAGCTTTTCCATATTTTTTACAAAGTCTTTGCCTTTTCTTACACCACTTTTACTCATTACAACATTCCTTTATAGTAGTCAGCCATACCGCCTTTATTCATTTTAGCTACTTTTTTCTTTTTAACAGAACCTCCTGTTTTTTTAAAACCCATAATTCTTTTTTTCGAATCTGCTGCTTTTTTGTCAGACTCTTTTAAATAACCAGCTTCTCTTGCTTCACCTTCAGATTTTTTTTTCTTTTTTATAGATTTCTTTAGTCTATCTCTTAATTGACCTTTCACAGTAGATAAATTTATTTTACCGCTTACAAAATCTTTTACTAAATCAGGGGCTTTATCAAATAGAGCATCAGCCTGAGCTCCTTTAATTTTTGACGCTAATATATCATACGCATCTTTTCCTGCTTTTATTTTACTCATAATATTTCTCCTTAGAATTAATAGTAATAGTCTACCATTTAAAACCTGACCTTACTAGTCCCCCTTTGAAATATCCTTTAGTAGGTAAATCTAGCATATCATTAGGTATTGGTAAAGTTATCATTTCGTCATACAGCTCAGGGTTAGGTTTTCCGTCTTTTAACTTATCTATTACTTTAAGAGAAATATCTCTATTTGTTTTTTTTGCAACTCGTAACGCTCTTATAGCTTCTTTGTCTGTGGCAAAGGACGCATAGTGTTCTTCGTACTTTTTCATCTTTGGGAAAAAATTTTTACCTCTACCTTGATTAATATTATTATCTTCTCTAGACCCTTTTTTATAAACTAACTTATAAGGTTTATCTGGATCTGAACGGGATACCAATCTTTTGTCAAGATCAATTCCATAATCTTTAGCAAACTGTTCCATAGCTTTAATTAGCGTTGAACTTTTACTAGGAAGACCTATAGTGCCTTCAGCATCTTTAACACCAGCTTTTCCTTGTTGAGTTCCGTACTGGATAAAATTAGGAGCTTTATCTAAACCTCTTTTTCTAGCATGTAAAAATTCTACAGGATACACAGCGATATGTGTTACTTCAGGCAAATCTTTTGAAGCTACTTTTGCATAAGTTTTAACAGCATGATCTGATACGCCTTGCATACTAGATAAAGGTAGATAAGGGTATCTTTTTTCTTGATTTGTAGTTTTGTACGCACTTAACATATCTTTTTGCTCTCCACTAAATCCTTTTTTAAATTTCTTTTCTTCTACCATAGCATCTAACAATAATTCTCTATATTCTTTATTTTGTGGATCTGTTAACAAACCTTTTTCCATTCTAACATCATCTAAACCTTCTAATCTTTTTTGAATATCTTGTAGTTTTTGATTTACATACGCTCCTTCTTCAGCAGCTCCTGAAAAAAATTCTGTATTATAAGGGTTTATTCTTTCTATTCCTTGCTCTTTTAATCTTCTTAAGTTCTGTCCAAAATCTGACTGTAGTTCGTTAATCATTATAACACTATCTCCGTTATCTAATTTTTGAGTAGTGTATCTTGAAAAATACACAGGGTTCACCTGCAATCGTGTAACTCTCTCTTGTAATCTAGGCATCTTCCCACCTTTTTCAGAAACATTATCTCTAATAAGTTGT
>WLWH01001803.1_pt1 | contig 13213 bp, 23 predicted proteins | sample 6712741 | NCBI WGS metagenome assembly WLWH01 (sample SAMN12718694, study PRJNA515312) | sponge metagenome | isolation source: marine sponge | host: Mycale hentscheli | place: New Zealand: South Island, Marlborough, Capsize Point | collected 2003-05-01 | reverse complement strand
TTTTCTTCAGAGTTTCTAACTCTGCAGGATTCATATTATCATAATTAACAATGCGCTTGAACTGTTCTACTTCTGCCATCAAAACTTTATACCATATAGTTCGTATGTACAAAAGTTTATATATATAACAACTATATTGTACTACGTCCTTATTTAGGGGTTCCCCCCTTTTCGAAAAGGCAAGAGGGCAAAAAGCAAGATTTAGGATCCCTCATTGATTAGAACCAAGAACCAAAACCCCATGCGCCCCACGAGGAGTTATCCACAGGTTATCCACAATTAAATAAATTAATTTAAATTAGTTTGGAATATTCCCCATTTATAGCCGTCTACTTATATAAGATAATATAGTAAATTTACTATTTTTTCTTGACTTATATTTTATAAGATAATATAAGATAATTATGTTAAACGAAAGGTTAAACATGAATAAAAAGAATGTAAAACTTAGTATTGGAAATAGTTTATTTTCGGCTACCTTTATCAAGGCTGATAGTAAACCTAGAACGATACTCGGTAAATTACCCACTAATGAAAAGTTTTTCAGTGGTGGAGAATTAAAAGGGAATAGAGATCACCTATTAGAGGTTATCGATATGACAGTATTAAGAAAAACTAAAGACCCAAAAAAGTCTTGGAGATCAATAAATCTTAATACTTTAACAAGCCTTAAAATAAGGGGGGTGCAATGGGTAAGATGAACGCTATTGCTTTAGATAGTAAAAGCATAATTGAAAACGAATGGGAGATAGAGCAAAGAGCTCTACTCCTAAGCCAAGGCTACACGGCTGAGGAGGTTGACGAAATGATTTATGAAATGATTAATGAATACCATTATGAAATGGCTCAAGATCATGGAGATTGGGAGCAACCTAATGAGAATTAAATTAGTAAAAGATAAGGCGCCTTTTAAGGCGCCTATCAAAATATATACTGAAGGCGCTATTGTTAAAAATCCATATAGTGGAGAAACAGCAAGACTAAATGCGCTTGAACTTTCAATATATGATACGATTAAAGGTTGTGAACAATTCGAAGATTACGAGAATGTTAGACTCGGTCTAGATTGGTTTATGAAATTTAATGCAAACGCATATATGATATTATTAGATTAATTATTAAAGGGGGCGCAATCAAGCGCCCCCAATTAAATTAAAGGAGTGATTAAAATGTTATTAGAAAATACTAGACTCGATGTAATAGCAACTTTTAGAAATACGGATCAAGAATTTATTAATCTATCAGTTAATGAAAGCATCTTAGAAGATGAAGACACCTTACTAGATTACATTCAATTTAATTTAGGTGAGCAAGGGGCTGATCTAAGAGATGATAATTTAATAAAGCTTTCCCTTTGTTGGGAATGCTCAAAGGATACAGTAGAGAAATACAAAACTATTAAAGACTCTATTGAGAAAAAGAAGGGTAAATATTATTTCGGAGAATATGATATTTAATTTAAATAAAGTGTTGACAAGGTATGGGAATTATCCTATACCTTGTTTAGCTTTAAACAATAGGTCGATCAACTTATTGTTCTCTTGGCTGAACAACAATCGCAAAGTTGTAAGGCATGGGTTTTAGAAGGTATGTCCAAATGGATGAGGGTCTAAAATTTAGTACTGAAGTAGCGTTATTATGTAGGACATGATTTGTCGTGAAAAGGTTGTAGGTGAGGTCATGCAAGGCCTACAGAGATGAAGCTGAAAAAGGAGGGACTATGAATTATGATTAAAGACCAACCAAAAGTATACATAAGTGAACAAAAGGAAAGAAACAAACGTTCACAAGGGAGGTCACATGATTATAGTGATTATTATCGAACCATACTAGCCTTAGGGCTAGTATTCAATAGGGGCCAGGCTTTTGCCTGGCTTCGCAATTTAAGGAGAGTGCAAATGGAAAATAGATTATTAAATATGATCCAGGTATTAGAGCTGCAACTTGTTAAAACTGACCTGGCTGATGCCTGGTTAAGAAGAATTTGGCAAGATAAGATTAATGAATTAATGCTCAAGGTCACAAGGCTGCCGAGATAAGCCAATTAAAAAAGGGGGCGCAATGCCCCCTTCTTATTTTACGATCGTAATTTTTCTAATAGTTTACTAACAGCCTTCTCATTCTTACCACCTACATTCCATTCGTAAATGTCATTGAGTTCTGAACCTTCATCACCTAAATAGTTTTTACCATTCTTCCAATTGTAAAGAGTGGCAACAGTACCATCGGCAAATTCAAAAGCCCATTCAACATCTGTTTTATAGTTGTCACATAAATTTGAGTTAGGTGGACCGAATGCCTTTAACAGCTGTTCGTAACTAGCTTTAATATAACCTTGTAAGCTAGTGCCATGTATATTTTCAGTTGCTTCCATTTTATTTTCCCTTTTTATTAATTAATAATTGACTATGGGCTATATCCCATGTTAAGTCAAATATATAATTAAACATAAGGAGTGATTATGCCTAATTGGACTTATAACAATCTACAGTTTATTGGTAAAACTGAAGAGAGTGTTAAACAACTAAAAGATTTATTGAAATCAGATGAAAGTGATTTTGATTTTAATAATATAATTCCAATGCCTAAACATATTTTTCAAGGTAACCTTGGACAAGAGGAACGAGAAAAACATGGAAAGAATAATTGGTACGATTGGAGTATCATGAATTGGGGCACAAAGTGGAACGCATGTAACACAGAGGTAGAGTTAAACGAAAATGTTTTAAACTATACTTTTGAAACAGCATGGGACGCACCAAGAGAGATTGTCCGAGCACTTGAGCACATGAAGGAAACAATTCTAAAAGACATTAGTATTGAATGGAACTGTGAGCATGAAGACGGCAATGAAGAAGAAACTTTATTGGTGGTTGATGATGAGTAAACCCCTTGATCAAATGTCCACGCAAGAATTAAAACTTGCGTGGGGCAAACGTGCTAAAGATTTTCTAGTAGGTAGAAAAATAGTTGATGTTTACTATCACTCAGAAAAAGAAAATGAAGACATCTTTGGAGACATGGACGAGAGAACTAATATCAAAATAGTATTTGATAATGGTCATTGGATCACAGCCTCCCAAGATGATGAGGGAAACGGAAGTGGAGTTATCTTTACTACGGATCCTAAACTTTCAGTAATCCCCTCTATATAGAGGGGCACTCCCGAAGCTACCTGGTTTACATTCCCAGGTAGCTGACAGCTAGCAGCTCAGCCAATTAAAATGTATTAATGCTCAAGGTCTCAAGGACCAGGGCACAAGCAGCTTCTAAGCAGCTCAAGGTCTCAAGAATTTTTTTTAATTTAATGCTTGCATTGTTATGGGAATTATCTTATATAATAGATAGGGTCAAATAACGTTAGCCACATTAAATTGTGGGGGTAGATATACCACCGAGTTTTGGCCCTAACATAGGAGTGAATATGAATATAAAAAAAGCGAAGGCAATTGTAGGCGGTTTGAGTAACCCCTCCAAAATGCCCGGTTATGGCTACGGCTTAAGCGCATTCGATTGTGCGGTAGGCTCGAAGCTTAGACTGATAAAAAATAGTACTTGCTCAATGTGTTACGCTTTAAAAGGGCGGTATACATTTCCAGGAGTAAAGAACGCTCACGCCAACAGACTTGAAGCGATCACCAAATCAAATTGGGTTGAGGCTATGGTACTATTAGTAAATAATTATGGTAAAAAAATTCCTTATTTTAGGTGGCATGATTCCGGGGACTTACAGTCGGTGGATCACCTAAAAAAAATCGTAGCTGTTGCAATGCGCACGCCGTCAGTTAAGCATTGGCTGCCGACTAGAGAAGCTGGGATCCTGAAAACCTTCTACAAAGAAGGCGGTTCACTCCCGGGAAACCTGGCTGTACGTGTGTCAGCTACGATGATTGACGGTAAACCCCATAGCAATGTGGGGTTAACGTCTACTGTAAGCAAGAAAGAGAAGCCAATAGGATATAGTTGCCCGGCCGGGAAACAAGACAATGAATGTAAGTCTTGCCGGGCTTGTTGGAATATCAATATACAAAATGTTAGTTATGCAGCTCATTAGCTGCATGACCCTGGTTTATTTAAACCAGCTTTCACGTGAAAAAAAAATGTAATAAGGCTCAAGGCACATGGTCCAAGAACCAGGGTTCAAGGTCACAAGGATCAAGGATCAAGGCACAGGGTTCAAGGCGCAAGCCTTCTTTTGCTAGGCTCAAGGCTCTAGCTCCAGAATATATGGACATGCCTCTCCCTCCGAGGGGGGTAGCCATGATAAACGAAGTTCCACCATTCGTATTATGGCTCATATGCCATGATATTTGACCACTGGATAGCCCTATTTGATTACCCTTTGTAACCTTAAGCTCGATCCAAAACTGTCCTCTACGCTTATCTATGAGCTTATAAACAGCAAGCACATCTGGAAGTCCTAAAGGAGTAACAGCCTCAATTCTTGTTAAGGTTATTTTTGTAAACTTATCCTTGATCCTTTTCCAAAATCGGCTCTCTGGTTTTGTTGTCATCTATCTCTTCAAAGCTCCCTTCAACGGACAATCTCTTGTCCATATCACTTAATAATTTATCAACTTCTTCACGATTCAATTGGTCAATACTACCATGCATAATCTCTTTGCGATCAATATATAAACCTGCCACTTGACCTCTAGACTTCTCAGCCGTAACGGCAGCATTCCAATTGCCCTTCTCCTCAGCACCTACACTCAATTGATGTAATCTTTTTAAATGTTTGTGAAGATTAACCTCGTATCTCTTTTCCTCTTGGTTGCGAAGTTCTCTTATGTATTCCATACAGCCTGGATGACGTCTAAGTTCCGAAGCTTCTTGCTTTGCCCTATTCTCTGAGTATCCAGCTTCTATTGCACATTGAGAAGCTGTTTTTGTATCGCCTTCTTGAACAAATAATAAGCAAAACTTAATTTGTTTTGGTGTTAATTTGTCTCTTAATTTATCTATATTCATTATTGTTTTATATAATACATATGGGATATTTACTCAAGCGCTACATCGTTCTACATTTGTTCACGGTAAAATCAAGGTAAAAAAGAGGTGTTTTTAGAGGTGTTTTTAACAACAGAAAAAAAGTTTTTTGGCAGAAAACTAGGAAAACACCGCTACACCACTTTTCCAAAAGTAGCGATCACGTAGCGGTTCAAAACAGATTAAATTATTAATATATATATATTATTTACACACCGCTACACCGCTACACCGCTACACCTACTTTTACTAATGTTAATTATAAATTTAGTATAAAAAAAAACTATACTGTTTCATTGCATAATAAATTTTAAACTGTATAGATAGTGTCTTATTCACTCCCTCCCCTATACTGATTAAACCAGTGTAGGGGTTTTTTATTTGACATTGATATTTACATGGGATAATTAGTATATAGTTTAACCAAAAAAGGAGAGAATATATGGCTAAATCAAATGAAGAAATGTTTACTGAATTAGTTGCAATCATGGATGACATTGAAAGCACTCAATGTTTATATCGTTACTTTGATAAAGACTTTGTTAATAAGTTCTATGATGTAAAGGATGATATAAAATTCTTAATCAATGATGACTATTGGAATGACGCTGATGAACCTAAAACCTATCTCAATGACCCATGTCAAAAGGGAATGGAAGGAGAAAACTATCATGAGTAAGACAGGAGCGTGGGCCTTGGACCATCAAGAAAAAGAACGAGAACTACCAGTCTTTACAGTAGTTCAAGCAAGTAGAGTTATATCAACATGGACTATTCAATGTCAGGATGAAGACACAGCGATAGAGATAGCATCAACATCTAAACCTGATTATGAAGAAGTAGATCAAGAGTATGAATTTCAAATTGATAGAGGAGTATAATGATAACTAACATTTTACTAGGGCTAATACTCTTAGCCCTGGTTTTTATAGGATTCATGGTATTTGTATTAGGCAAAATGATTGATGAAAGACTCAAGTAAATTTAGAACAATACCTTTATCACTCAAAGCTGCGAACGACTTCGTTACATCACATCATAGACACAATAAGAAAACGGCCGGGCACAAATTCAGCTTAGGCGTTCTCAAGGAAAATGAATTGGTAGGTGTAGCGATTTGCGGCAGACCAGTGGCAAGGGCCTTGGATAATGGAGCAACACTAGAAATCCTACGAGTATGTATTAAAGATCCAGCTCCACGCAATGCGTGTTCGTATCTCTATGCGAGGTGTGAAAAAGTATGGAGAGCCATGGGTGGTGAAAAGATAATCACCTATACCTTGGAGACTGAACCAGGTAGTAGCTTGAAAGCAGTCAATTGGAAGGTGATGGGGCAAACAACAAAGCGATCACCAAAGAATAGATGGAATACCAGGAGATCAGATCATAGTGGATACAAAGAAAAAAGAGAAGAACAAGTCGCTGATTCTTTTATCAAGAATCGTTGGGAGAAACTTCTAATCGAAGAACCACTTAGGATCTTCAACAATGGGTCTGAGAATCTTGCGCAATGATTCCTTACCATCTTCACAAATAGTCAACCACTCCTCAACAGTATAGCTGCGATTGTGTTTCGGATTCCAAAATTCAATAGATAAGTTGTTACATTTAAAGCAACGATTGATAGATCTAATTGGGCTATCAGGTAAACGTAATGGCATAATACCGCCTTTGTTAGCCGCATTATAAGATATTTTCTAGAAAAATTCAAGTGTTATAGGGGAGGTCTGTGCCCCTCCCCCATGAGTGTATTGATGATTTAACGGGTTATGTATGAACAAAGGGAATCGAGGCCCGAACCATCTCCAAGCTATTGCTATGATCTACACTGAATCATTGAAAAATTCCTCTATCCCAACTCTAAAAGGGCGGTTCGCCCTTAAACTCTATAACTGGTTTACTCATCCGAAATCGTGTAGTTTTCAAAACATTCCGGGTCGAGTGGTGGTCCGTAGTAGTATGCAACGGCGCCGTCCTCACCTTCGGTCCATGTTTGGTGGTAGTAGGTATCTTCATTGATCTCCCCTTGTGAGTGACAAATCTTACACTGACCAATTGATTCTTCGTTTTCAAATTTAAGTCTAACATATCCATTTCCTTTACAATTGTAACATATCATTACCAAGACCTTTGATGTGTATCATAATACTTTGTAATCTTTTCATACTCTGCTTTTCTTCTTTTAGGTTTTACATCTTTAACAGCTTGATGACCTCTCTTTAATCTACGTCTATAAACAGCTCCTAGTACAGAGTTCTTACTACGGCCAAAGATAGTGCCTATCTGCGAGTAAGAATATTTTTCTTTTAACTTTTCAATTAGATCTAATTCTTTATCCGTGTACCGTTTTTCAATTCCACTTCTCATGTATACCTCCTTATTATAATTTTATACAAGCGCTCCCATCTCAAGCGAGTAGCAACCTCTTTACCATTGCGTGGTTCCCTGGTTGCTACCTTGGAAACTTTTTCGTATTCCTTCATGAGCCTAGTTCTAAGAGTATTCTTCTTAACCACGATTCCTCCTTCGTAATTTCATAGTAATACCAGGTGCAGTATTGTTTATCTCCCAAGCAATCTCTCATATAACTTTGATAGGGAGAGAAATAGATCACCATTGCCGTGCTAATGACAATCGCAATAGCGATCCATTTCATTATGCTGCACTCTTTAGTTCTTTTTTAACTGTTGGCTTTTGCTTTTGCCATTCTTGATCTACTAACATAGAGATCACCGCTCCGATTGAGCGATGTGAATGACTAGCAATTATCTTTGCTTTGTTGTACGTTTCCATTTTCGTAGCAACTGATTTATATTTACTTGTGTCCATTAGGACTCCTTTCTTTTCTTAATGGGTTCGATAACCCAGTTCTTAACGTCTTCCCCCATCACCTCACTTGCGATGTCAATCTTACTACGAAGACTACGCACAATCTTTTCATCAACGGTACCTTCAGCTATCATATCAACGTAAGTAACTTTATTTACTTGGCCAATACGATGCGCTCTATCTTCTGATTGCATCCTCTTCTCTAAATCATATGAGTTAGAATAATATACAACAGTATGAGCTGCGGTTAGTGTTAAACCGTAACCACCTGTTGAAGGATTACCTACAAAATATTTTAGAGAAGAATTCTTATCTTGAAATTTTTCAACAATGTCCTGGCGATCTTTATCTTTTGTATCACCATAGTATGTAGCAACAGAATCTGATCCAAACTTTTCCGATAATGTTTGTTGAATATTTTTAATATCAAATCTGTAGTTCGCCCAAATAATTACTTTGCCATCTACTTCATCAAGAATGTTGAGTAGTTCATTCATGCGATTACTTTTTATTTCTTTTGTTGTTCCATCATCAAATGTTATGTGCCCACAAGTTATCTGGTGTAAACGTATAAGTGCTGCCAAGGTACTAAGACTTGTCATTGTCTTACCATCCATCTCTGTAATATTAAAACGTCTCATCTCTTCATACGCTTTCACTTGCTCTGTTGTAAGAGATATCGTTCTTGTTGTATAAATTTTTTCTGGTAGATCCAAACAGTCCTCCTTTAATACCCGGTAAGAGTATTGATCTATAATTGTATTTAATTCTGGTAGCCGTTGAAATCCTACAACTAGGTTCGTGGACCGTGTTCCAAAATTCCTGCGTACCATCACCGCGTACCGAGATTTAAACGCCCAATAATTTTGGCGTGTAATATTAGGACTTAAAAATTCTAACTGCGCATACACATCCAATGGATTTTTTGTAACAGGAGAACCTGTCATGATGCGTCTTATCTTAGCTAACTTACTGATTTTTATAGCGTTTTTAGTGCGTGAAGCTGTTGGTGTTTTGATCGTTGTTGATTCATCAATCGCTAGTAGTGTGCTATTTCTGTGTAAGAACTGTGTCACATATTTTATCCCAACACTTCCACTCAATGCTTCAATGTTCATTAACAAAATTCTTAACTTACCGTTGGGATAAATTATATCTTTTAATTTTTTCTTATCGTCCTTTGTCATTTCACTTGGTGCTTTCCATGTAGCAACCGTGTGAGGTATTTCATTCGGTAAATGTGTAGGTATTTCTCCTCGTTCCCAGTTACGATACACACCTTTAGGTGCAATGATTAATGCTGTATCGATCTTACCTTGTAAAAAATATCCACCAATTTCATCTATCAATACTTTAGATTTACCTGTGCCCATTTCCATAAAAAAGGCATAGTATTCCTTGTTATATGCTTGTTTCAATGCCTCTAACTGATGAGCATAAGGCTTTGTTTTAAAATTATATTCACTCATTTTTTATTTTTATAGTTGACTATGAGATAAATTGCAAGTAGTAAATAGAAAAATATGGGAGAGCATATGAATAACATAACAAAATTATTTGAAGATGTATCGACAGAATCATTTAATAAAATAGATGATGAAGCTCTTGGTCAATTAGGATCAGAGATTGAACGTATACGTTCGGTGCAAGAACAATTAGAATTAACAGAAGTAAAAATAAAAAAATTAAAAGAGGAAGAACAAGTATTAGCTGATAGCATTACTGATCTTCTTCAATCAAAAGGTGTGTCTGAATTAAAATTAGTAGACGGATCTAAAGTAACAACTAAAGAACAACTATATTGCAGCATCAAAGAAGAAAATAAAGAGGGCGCATTTAATTGGGTGCGATCTCAAGGTGATGGTGATATAATAAAAAACATAGTTAGTGTGGATTTCAAAAAAGGTGAAGACAAAGTAGCCCAGGAATTCAAACAACTAGCAGAGGATTCGGGACTCGTTCCGAATGAAACCTCATCAATACATCCGAGTACATTACGTTCGTACTTAAATGCAAAATCCCGTGATGGGGTAGACTTTGATGAGAAATTGTTTGGTGCCTTTAGGCTTAATAAAGTCAGTATCAAGCAATCGTAACTTTAAACAATGAGGTATGAATTATGAATAAACAAGTTCAGAAAAAAGAAAGCAACAATGCTGTTGCTATTATGTCTCAATTCGAAGGAGTTGATACAGGATTTGAAGAGATGAGCGCAGATGATCTGCAGCTTCCTCGTTTAAAACTTCTACAAGCTATGTCTCCAGAGTTAGAAAATGATGATGCACTACGTGCAGGTCATGTGCTTAATTCTGTCACGGGAGATTGGTGGCCTAGTGATCAAGGGGTTAAGGTTATCCCTTGTGTTTATCATAAGACTTACGTTGAGTGGGCTCCTGTTGGTAGTGGTGCTAAAGGGCCTGTGGCCGTGCACCAATCAAAAGAAGTCATGAATAACACAATACGTGGTGATGATAATAAGTTTTATAAAAACGATAACTCAGGTAATTACATTGAAGAGACAGCTAATTACTTTGTGTTAATTCTAGGGGGGAAGGGTGAAACAAGTCAAGCAGTGATCTCCATGAAGTCATCGCAGCTTACGCCAAGTAGAAATTGGAATAGTAAAATGAAAAATTTAAAGATCCAAAATTCAAAAGGATCTTATTTTACTCCACCAATGTGGTCACATTCTTATCTTCTTAAATCAGAGAAAGCAAAGAATGGAGATAAAACTTGGTACAAGTGGAAGATTGAGCTGGATTCAATGTTAACAGACGAGGCACATGTCAGTGAGGCATCTGCTTTTTCTAAAGACATGGGTGTAGCGAAAGAAAAACTTCAACCAGAGATGGAAGAAGATAAAACGTCAATCGACAACCCACCGTTTTAATAGTTAGATTGTAGAAAGTCTGTCACGGGGCCCACAGGTTCCCTCGTTAGATCATGCAAGTATTTACAATCTTTATCTTGCAATTTGCATGATCATGAACCTGCATTTTTTATGTAAGGATTATGAAAACAGAAAAATTTAAAAAAATATTCGAAGGTTTAGATAGGGCGTATGGTCAATATACACCAGGTGATATTAAAAATGGAAAGGTAGGAGGCAATGCAATTACTAAAAGAGGTTTTGTATCAGATGCATTATGGGAAGATCATCTTGAGGGTAAGGCGCCTAGTTTGGGAAGCATCCCCATTAGAGATGATAGCACTTGTTCTTGGGGTTGTATTGATATTGATACTTATCCTTTAGATTATAAAAAAGTAGTTTCCAATATACGAAAAAACAATCTACCTTTTGTACCGTGTCGTTCAAAGAGTGGCGGTGCACATTTATTTCTTTTTACAGAGGAACCTATTACAGCAGAGATTATGCGAAACAAGTTAATGGAGTTAGCAGGAGGACTAGGTTATGGCAACTGTGAAATATTTCCAAAGCAAGTAGAACTTAATACGACTAGAGGAGACATTGGTTCTTTTCTTAATCTACCTTACTTTGATAGCAGTAATACTATGCGCTATGCTTTTCTTGATGATGGTAGTGCAGCTACATTGGATCAGTTCTTTGATTTATATGATCAGTATAAAATTAAAAAAGAAGATTTTGAAAAGATAAAAATAAAAACAAAGAAAAAAACATCCGGGTTTGATGGACCACCTTGCTTGGAAACATTAATGAATGTTGGTATTGATGAGGGTGGCCGTGATAATGTTTTGTATCATTACTCAGTGTATGCAAAAAAGAAATGGCCTGATGATTGGGAGAATAAGATTTCTGAATTTAATAATAAGTATATGAATAAACCTTTGTCTTACAGACAAGTTGATAAGACAGTTAAACAGCATCAGAAAACAGATTACAAATATAAATGTAAGGATCAACCAATGTGCAGCTTCTGTGATTCTGCTCAATGTCGTAAAAGAGAGTTCGGTATTGGTGGGGATTTTGAATTTGGTTTTGATAGTATAAAAAAATACCAAACAGAAAATTCTATTTGGTACATAACTATTGATGGCAGACAAGTTCGTGTAAGAACAAAGACATTACATAAACAAGATTTATTTCAAGAAACCGTTTATGATCAAATAAATATAATCCTTCCAGATCTATCAAGAAAAGATTGGAAATTAAAATTACAGGAAATAGGTAACAACGCAGAGATTATTGAAATGGGTGATGATGTTTCACCAGAGGGTAGATTTGATCAGCACTTACATGCATATGTAAATGACCAAGGAAAAGGTTTAACTATCGATGAAGTAAATTATGGTAAAGCTTTTGAAGAGAAAGATAAAATTTATTTTAAGATGGAATTTTTGCTAATGTATTTAGAGAAACAAAGATTCAAAGGTTTCGATGCCGTAAGAGTAGCTGCACGATTAAAAGAAAGAGACGCGAAGTCAGTTGTTAGAAAAGTAGAAAAAAAGAATACTAGGCTATGGGAGATTGATAATGAAAGTTTTAAAAGAATCGAATCACTACCCCTACCGAAGGAAGAAGATTTAAACAAAGAGGAGGATTTACCATTTTAAAACATTTAGATTTATTTAGTGGTATTGGTGGCTTCAGTTTAGGACTTGAGGCTACTGGTGGTTTTGAAACAAAAGCATTTTGTGACATTGAAAAATATCCAAGACAAGTGCTGCAAAAGCATTGGCCTCATGTTAAACAATATGAAGATATAAAGGAGTTGAACTATGAAAGACTTAAAGCAGATGGAATTGATTCCATTGACATCATCACAGGAGGATACCCTTGCCAACCTTTCTCCATCGCAGGTCGCCAAAAAGGTGAGCAAGATCCGAGACACCTCTGGCCAGAGTATTTTAGACTTGTCAAAGAACTCAGGCCCACTTGGGTTATTGGAGAAAATGTTAGTGGACACATTAAACTCGGTCTCGACACCGTTATCTCGGACTTGGAAAGTGAAGACTACGCCGTTAGGCCGTTTAGTATTTCAGCTTCGAGCATCGGTGCCAACCACCAAAGAGAAAGAATCTGGATATTGGCGCACTCCAGACGCTCACAGTGGCCGAGGGCCGAGCTCCGAGGAGAGAATGAAAATGAAACTAGAAAAGAAAATGCCAATCAGTTTGAACGATCAAGTAGCACATCCGAAGTTGATGTGGCCAACACCAACGACGAGAGATTACAAAGACAGTGGCAAAGCCGTAATCAATTCACACCGAGATTCAATTCTTCCCGTGAGAGTAGCGAAGAAGGACAAGGAACAGTGGGTCAAGGGTGGTGGGAGTCTGAACCCAACATGGGTAGAGTGGCTCATGGGATACCCAAAAGGGTGGACCGACTTAAATCATTAGGTAATAGTTTGGTACCACAGATACCTTACTATATAGGGAAAACAATTTTAGAGGTGATGAATGGAAAAACTGA
>WLWH01001800.1_pt1 | contig 13226 bp, 9 predicted proteins | sample 6712741 | NCBI WGS metagenome assembly WLWH01 (sample SAMN12718694, study PRJNA515312) | sponge metagenome | isolation source: marine sponge | host: Mycale hentscheli | place: New Zealand: South Island, Marlborough, Capsize Point | collected 2003-05-01 | reverse complement strand
TATACTTTAACGTCACGTTGTTCATCTTCTAATGTATAACAGAGAAATTTACGTTTTCCATCTGTTACATCAAATAAAACACCACTTGTAGAGTCATTTTGAGAACTTATTCTTAGTACTTCTAACTTCATTAGTTTCCTCTCTTTGGTAATTTAAATGTTGCATACCACGTTTGTGGACCGACTAATCCGTCTGGGACAAGTCCTGCTTCTCGTTGAAGCTCTTTACAACGCCCTACTGACAGTTTACCATATATACCATCACCACCCAACCCACCAACAGCATCTTGTGCTCCTGCCACAACACCATAATCTCCCCCGCGTTTTTGGGCTTTTACAGAAAGATCTGGAGTTTGTACTTGAGGTACAGTGCGCTCTTCGGGGGCAACTAATTTATCCATATCCGCAGTGAGATTTTGAATACCACCACGCTCAGGTTGTAAAGGAATAGGCTTAGGAGGAATAAGAGGCATTATGGAATACGCGTCTGTAAACGTATGGAAGTACGACCACCCATGTCTGGTATTCTGCCTCGACCAGACACAGGTAAATCCGCATACACATATGGTTGGAGTTCGGGTTCAGAAGTCTCACTTCCTTCTGGTCGTTTAAGAATAATATCGGCAAACACTGGGTTTTCATTCTCAACAAATTGTTGATATTTATCAGCTCCGGTCCTTTGACCCGCATTAAACGCTGACATAACCTCATCGTATGTTTCTAAGGTTCCGTCTGGTTTAAGCTGAGCAAAATCAACTACAGTTGCATCTTGTGGGGTCATTCTAACTGACCATGTACCTTCTGTTCCTTGCTCACCTGCAAGTGCCAGTGTTCTACGGATATTTTCTTTACTGTAATTTAATGGGTCAGCCTTAGTACCACCAGCCATGTATTCTATTCTTCCTGGAGCTCTGCCTTCCATTAAGGCTTGATCAAACTCATTATCATTTAGCATACCTATCATAATGGTTTGTAGTCGGTGGGCTTGTGCAGAAGGGTTTTCCCAAAACTTTGATTCAAGGCTAATAATATCATTAAGTATTGCTTGCTCACCCATCGCATATCTATCGCTTAATGCGTTTGCAGCTATGTATTTTCTTGCCCATGTATCTAATCTAGCTTTTGCTTGTTCTTTACTAAAATAATTAGCCCAGTCAGCACCAAATGTACCCAACCCGTGAGTAGCTATTGTTTTAAGTACGGCCTTGGGACCAGTTCCCAACTCTGGGACAGCCTCTCTTAACATGTTTTCTAGTTCAGTTATTGCACCTTGTCTTGCAAACATTCTTTGTTTGAGTTGACCTACATCTTGTTCTGACATATTCCCTACAATCTGAACAGGGCGAGTATTACTTAAATCAATATTTCCATCTTGATCAATTGTTGCTCCTTGTGGAGCCACATAGCTAGGGTCTGTTGCCTTTAACCTGTTGGGCAGAGCATTGTAAAGAGTTCCATCTTCGTTTTGAAAACCTGTCCACACCCTTTTAAGTTGACCTGTAATTGGGTCACTAATCATACGGTATTCTCTACCTATTCCATCATATTCAGGCATTCCATAATCTTCAAACAATTTATTAACTGCATCCATTTGAGCAGTATCCCAATCTAATCCTAGTCTCATTGTTGTTTCACGGATGTCTACTTCTCTTTCTTGTTCGTTTCTAGCTTGTAATGCTGCTTCTTGTATAGAATCAGAAACTACCTGTTGCATAAATTGTTGATTTCCTGCTGTTGCAGCTTGCACATTCCCTAAAGCTTGAATAGCAATTTCTCTGTCCTCACCACGTAACTTATCTGCTAACAAGATGTTACGATCAAATGCCTTTTGTTTTCTTTGTAAGTCAAACATTTGCTGTTCTCTAGCTAAAGGAGCTAACAACTCTGCCGCCTTACCTGACCCTGCTGCTAATGAACCTAAGAATTTTCCGGGAGTTTGTGCCATCTCGTTAAAACCTTGAGCCAAAGCAAACAAAGCCTCTGGGCGATTGTCTACTGTACCCACAAAGTCTTCTTCAGCCTTTAACAACTCTTCTGGAGTTTGAACTGGAGTAGCACTGGGCTTCAATATGGCTGCTAATCTTTTTTGTTCTGCGTCTACATCTAGAGTTGGTGAAAGAACGTCTGAATCTTCTATTAATTGTTGAGAGCTTGACATTATTTCTTCTGCGGTTTGAGGTGCGTTCAATCCTCGAGTCATTCTTTCTCTAACAGAAGCTTCGGTATAGGGGTTTTGCGATAAAACTTTGCTCAAATATGCTGATTGACTTCCTAACCCTTGATTAGCATACACATTAGAAGGGTGCATAGCCGCTTGTTGTGCCTCTATCTGGGCTTGGGTATTTAGCATTTGCTCTGTTTGTGTAAGAGGACTGGTTGGTGGTGGTGTGGCTGCTTCACTAAAGTAAGGATTAGTAATTCCCGCAATATTATTAATATCACCAGTGTTTTGAACCGAGTAAATATTACTACCCGTATAGATGTTTTCCCCCTGTGGAGAGCTACCTTTTTGCCTGTACACAGGGGCTTTAGACTTTTTTACAAGTCCTCCTCCATTGAACAAGTTTGGAGTTTCCATGGTTTCGGTCATTGTGGCTGTATCGCCCATTGGGGATTCTGTCATGGTTGCAGTCATAGACTCCTCCATGGGAGCTGCACCCTGTAACATATCACTGCCCAACATACCCATGCCACCACCCTGTTCCATTAACTCAAAGGTCGGTTGCACCAGTGTAAGAACTGATTCCGGTGTAGCAGTAGCGTCTTTCCTTCCCACGTAATTAGCAAGTTCTGTATACCTTGCATCCAGTGGTTGGTTATCGCTGCGAATAGCATTTATCAAGCTTGCAGTATCTTCTGCTGCATCTACTTGACCAAGCTTACCCGCTATATCTGCCATACCTTCGGTAATCATTTCTTGATCTTGCGGGGGAATCGGAGGCATTGCTTCCGGTTCGTTTAGGCCAAGTCCTTCCACAATGCCTCCCCCAGTTACAGAAGACGGCACAGAAGGAGTCGCCATACCGCCCTCTTGAAACATTTTTCGTCCCATTATTTTTTGAGAAAACATAACCCTTACCTAATAGAGAAAGAAAAACCACGAAGCATTGCGCCTTTACCTCGCGCTTTGCCCTTAGACATTTTACCCTTAGTCACTTTAGGGGTTTTAACTTCGTATTCATAAGGCAAAAACACCTCACCTTGATCCTGTATATACTCTACTTCCACTGGCTTGGGTGGGTCTTTAGGCTTGCTGCCAAAAATCACTCGCTTAACCATAATAGTCTCCTAGATTATTCCTGCTGTTTTCGCCCCTGCTGCGGTGGCCGCTAAACTACCTATGCCACCAATAGCTTGAGCAGCAGCACTTGGCTGTTGGTCATATCTTTTAGTCATCTGCATTTGGGAACTTGGTGCGCCACGTAACACATCACTCATAAAACCTACTCGTTGGTATGGTTCTTGTATGTCTTGCATACGTGTAGCTCGTGTTGCATCTAATGCTCTTTGGTTTGCAGCACGTTCGGCCTGACCTGCTGCTTCTAAACTGGCGATGTCGCGGATGTTTATGTCTTGGCCTAACCTGCCCATCTCTCCCTGATTAATACCAATCTGGCGACCCAAATCACCCATTTTAATAATGTCTTGTGTGGTTCTACCATACTGGTCTACACCCTGTAACCCTAGTTTACTGCGCGACTCACCCAACCTACCTGTAAGACCAGCTAAATTGCCTAGTACATTCGCACCTTGTAGCTGTGTTCCTGCACCCTGTTGACCCATTGTAGATATACTACTGGCAAAGTCACCTAACCCCCTACCTGCCTGTAAGCCTACCTGTGCCGCTTGAGTGCCCATACCCCCTATTAGCTGCCCTGCGCGTTGACCACGCTGCTGTGCGTTCTCAAAAGCTGTCATAGCATTCTGTTGGGCTTGCCCATAACCTTGTGCCCGTAACCCTGCTGCTGTCTTAGCTTGTTGCTCTAGGAGGTTTCTATCTAATTCACTCTCAGCTAAAGCGGCACGATTACCACCAAACGCCCCCGCTTGAACAGCTCTTGCGCGTAAGGCTTGTTTTTGCTGCTCTCCGGCTCGGGTTAAATCACCCATTGCTGCGTCAATAACCGCAGTTTCGTATGGGTTCATGTAAGAGGAAGTACCTGTTGCGGGATCAAACTGACCTGTAGTCCCTGCTAATTCTCTAATACCTCTGGCAGTTGTGGCATAGCCAATGTCACCTGCACCTCTTGTTCTTGCACGACCTTCACCCAACGAGCCAATACCCGCCAAAGCAGCATTTCGACCAAATTGACCTGCCTGACCTGCTTGATTCCTTGCTTGTAGCATTGTGCCAACGCCAGAAGTAACAAACGGGTCGTATTCACTTAAATATTTTTCTGTGCCGTAATCACTTATAGGTATTCTGTCACGGTAGGTATCTTGTAATCCTCTTTTAACTTGGCCTAATGTTTCTGCCCCTGCTAGTGTGGCGTTTTGATACACACCCCTATTAGCCTGTGCCATACGGTAGGCTTCTTTCTCTAAAGGAGATAGCCCCGCTACTTGGTAAGCAGGTAATCCACCAGCAGGTTCTTTTTCGGCTAGTGTTTTAGCTAAATCTATTATGCCTAATTTTCTAGCTTCTATTGCTGGTGCTTCGCGCTGTATTGTTGTTGTAGCACCCGTGGGAGTAGTTACTGATGGGTTGACAGGAGTGAGGTTTGTAGTAGGTGTACTACGCAAATAATCTGCACTGTACCCCAAGTTTGCAAGGTTTTGAGTAAGAAAATCTTGGCTAACCCCCGCCATGTTAGCCAGAGTAGACGTATCCATGTTTTGTTGTTTAGCCATATCTATCAAACTACGGGTGTCGGCTTCTGTAATTTGATCAGGTGCTGTTTTGTATTTACTAATCAACCCTGCAATTGTGGATGTGTCAAAAGTTTGAGTTCCTCCGCCTCCTGGAGTAACAGTTGGTGGAGTAACAGTTGGTGGAGTAACAGTTGGTGGAGTGACGTTTGGATCTGGAAGTGTAGGTGTTCCACCTCCTCCGATTTCTGGAGTAAAAGTTCCTTCGCCACCTGTCAATGTTCCTGCGCCACCTTCCATGTCTATAGTAAGACCATCCAATCCTGGAGTAAAACTACCCCCGCCACCTCCACCTGTTGGTGTCACCGGAGTTGGTGTTGGTGTCACCGGAGTTGGTGTTGGTGTCACCGGAGTTGGTGTTGGTGTCACCGGAGTTGGTATTGGTGGTTCGACGGGTAGTGTTCTATATCCGGGAGTTGGTGTTGGTGTCACCGGAGTTGGTGTCACCGGAGTTGGTATTGGTGGTTCGACGGGTAGTGTCTCATATCCGGGAGTTTGTGGTGGTGGTGGTTGTTGTGATAGTTCAGCAAAATTTTGCTGTATTTGTTCTACAGGAACCCGATAAATGTCAGATGCCTCTTCAAACGTCATCGTCCCATCTTGTAGCATTTGTGTAACTTGGGCTACTTGATCCTGAGTATAGTTTCCATCCCGCCTGAAAGTTGGAACCCTGTCCTGAAGCTGTGGTGGGTTTTGTTGAATTTCCCGTAACCTTTGTTGATTAATTTGATCTAAATTATTTTGAACATACGCAGGAGACACACCATACTGTCGAGCCACATCCCCCACCCTTCTTTGTCCAGAATTTATATCATTAACAACCCTCATAACATCTTCTTGAGAGAACTGTGAGGGATCAAAGCCTCCGGGAACCTGTGGTGGTGGTGTACTGATTGGTTGTCCGGTAGCTGGATCGAAATAGGTTGGTGGAACAGGGTCTGACTGTTCAGGAGGCCTTCCCTGTTGACCCGTTTGACCCAATGTGCCGATTCCCGTTGGTAGTTGTCTATCAGGATAATTTGCACGTGAACGAGCTTCAGAGTCGGCTATCTGTTGAGCCACCATTTCCTGTCTCTGTTGTGGCATAGGAGGTGGTGGTGGTATTGGTTGACCCTGTTGATCAGCCATTGTTCTTTCAGGTGGTATTGGTATTGGTGGCGGTGGTGGTTCTGGTTCGAATCTGTCCGGCCCAGCCATGTCTATACCCAATGCTTGTGAGGTAGCTGCTGCTGTACCTGCTGGCATACCAAACATAGATTCTAATTGTGTTCCTGAGATTCCTTGTCTATTAGCCTGAGCAAACACATCCCGTTGGATATTTGTGGGAACCGTAACTCCTTGTGCAGCCATCGCTTGAGCATTAGCTATAGGGTTTTGAGATAACCACTCTTGATACCCTTCATCTTGACCAGCGATCATTTGTATTGGACCCACCATTGGCATTGGATCTCCCGGACGGGGAGGGTTAGCCTGTTTATACTGCTGGTATAAAGTGCTAGTCACCCTACTCATGGGAGTTTGGAACTGGTCAGGTAAGGCCATTATGCTGCTCCTTCTAATCGCTTCATTGTGCGGTACATTTCCCTTGCACCTTTAATTCTATCGCCATCTCCTGCACCCCTTACGGCTTTGGCCGTAAATACAAACTCTCCATCACTTAACATAGCTGGTATGCTATCGCTAGTTCCTGTTCCTGCCCCGTTAATTGCTCCACCTGCTCTCGCATAAAAAGCCTGAGCCATAGGTGTGTTAGCCAAAATTCCAGGACTGGTTAAACCTACACTCGGGGTTGCAACCACTGGCGAATCATAAACAGGAGGTACATTAGCTCCAGGAGCAAGTGACCCAGCCCCACGTTGAAAGTAAGGGTTGCGCCCTACAAAATCTGCATAGTTATAGCCGTATTTTTCGGGTGGTTGTGCTAATAAGTCTTCACCTGTTGTGGCAAATTCTTCTTCTAGTGCGCCAAAATCCATGGGTTCTTCCTCAAAACCACCCATAGCGGCTACACCTAACGTACCTAATCCTGCTATTGGACCGTATTGTTTGAGAAGACTAACATCTTTAGGCGTTACACCATCTACATCGAATCGGCTTGGACTAATCTTTTCATCATAAAAATTACGGGCTTTATCCATAAATCCGTCAGGTTCGGGAGGGGTATAAGGATCTTTAGCAGTAACACCTGAGACTGGCGCACCACTGAGAGTAGGTACAAAATCACCTGTTGCACCTGCTATGCCGCGTAAGGCAGGTATATCAGCCCCTGTATACTGTGCTGGTGGACCACCCATCGGTCCTTGACCCATAATAGGTTGAGGTGCTGGCATTTGAGTTCCCGCACTTTGCGCTGCCGCTTGACCCATTGGGCTATTAGCAAACTCTACTAATTGTTGATCAGTAAACCCACCCGTAACACTTGCGCTTGGGTCAGCAGCACTAACGGCTTCCGAACCAGCAGCCGCAGTGAATGCCTGTGGTTGTGGCGTCAGGGGTGCAGTAATAGCATCCCCCATTGACGAGAATCCTGCACTTGCTCTTTCCCCTAGCGAAGTTCCAGCAGGTTGGTTTATTCCCGTAGCAACTCCTTGTGCAACTACACCCGTTGCATAACCAATAGCAGCAGATTTTAAGCCATCTTTAAAGCTACCACCTTGTATCATGGTGCTTGCACCACTGGTAATAGCATTAGCTACCGGAACAGGAACCCCCATACTCGCTAAAAAGACAGTAGCCACAATAGGCAATACTACTTTTGCAACCTTTTTAATACCTTTCCACAGCTTACTCAGAAAAAATTCAGGCATACCTGTTTCTGGGTTGATGCTGTTTAATTCATTACCTACAATGTATCGCTCTGGATCTAACCCCATTTCTCGGAGTTGTTCATAAACCATTTCGGCCATTTTAGGGTTGGCTTCCATTACCTCCATAGGGATAACAGTTTCACCCTCGGCAGCATGAACTATATAAGTATCTTCTTCACGCCCCATATCCGCCAAAATTTTGGCGGCATTGTGCATAGCGGGAGTTAATTGAATTCCAGAGAGGGGTTGGTAATGTAAATTAGAAATACCCTGCATTTTTAGCACCATTTTTTCACAAAATGAATGATTTTTATTTGCAGGATTAGCGATTTCCTGTAAAACGCTGTGTGCATCATACTAGGCTCCCAAAACCCTGACAACTACGTTGTAGTAACGGTAACACTTCCCACAGCTCCAGTAGCTGAGTTTCCTGCTAAATAAGACATGTTAGCTAAAGCAACATGAACAACACCTTCAACTTGAAATAACGTCCCTATTGCCAAACCCTGATCATTTGTTTGTAAATCCGTTAAAGTCAAGGTCGTTGCCCGTAAATCTCCGGGATTTTGTACCTGTTCTAAAAAGACACTAAATGCCTGTACAACACTAGCCATGTAAGCAGAATTATAATCTGCAGGAGCTTGGGGAAATAAAGGCCGTACAACTCTACGGGTCATCTTCTACCATCCTCAATTATTTCTACACGGGGAGTTCCTAACCGCCATTGCACCCCTGTCACGTTTGACTCAACTTTCAATGCGAAAGACCTACCCCGTAAACGAATGTTCTTTTGGTTAGTAAACTGCTGAACCGGAGTGCTGGCTGTTTTAGTAACCGCACTTGTGTCTGTTTGTAAGTAAGACCCTCCAGGATAGTTGCGAGTTTTTAACGTCATATCCACAGTAGCATCTGTATCAGTGCTTTGGTCAAAAGTTAAATCGGGTATCAATTTAGTAAGAAAAACAAAGTTTTCACCTTGACCTATATCCATTTGACTACTCTCGATATAACTGGTTATGGCGCTGGCAGGGCTGGTAGAACCATCGTCTAAGCCGAATTCATGGTTGTATAAATACCCATCTGTGCTTGCAGCAATAGGATAAGTGTTTTTTCCCCTGTCCATCCATGCACTACGAGAAAGAGTACCGTAATACCAGATGTTTTGTTCGTAATTAAAAACAACATAACTACTTAAACTAGTCGACCCAGCAGGGCAGTAAAACCACCATATCTCTCCAAAAGAAGAATTTAAAGCAGCCGTTACCTGTTGTATTTGTGAGTAGTTAAAATCATTAAAAACATAACTGAGTACATCACAAGGTAGCTTTTGCACTTGGCCGTTATAAACATAAAATTCTTCAACACCCATCCAAAACACCATATCATCAACAGCCTTAGCTGCTAACGGACCCGCTATGGTAGTGTTTTCTGAAATCTGGTCAATGCCAAACGTGAAAGGAGGACCAAGATATTGCATGGCGTGTACAGAAACATCGGTAAAAACCAATACACGTTCGCGTGTTTCTATTGCACAAATAAATTGAGTACCTGCACCTAACCTTAAACTACCAGCAGTAGAAGCTAGATTAGTCGTAGGATTTAAATTATCAGGTGTCCATACAGTTACACTTTCTTGGTCACTAAACCTAATAAGTAATGGATCTAAAACCCCTGTAGAAACATCATTGCTGTCCACATCGTCACAACCAAAACAAATAACGTGTCTATCTCTATCACTTAACATCACTTGTTTAGCTACAGTTGGTGTACTGGTTTGCGCCCCACTCAAACTCGAAATTGCAGTTCCTCTGTCTGTTCCTAGAGTATCTGCACTTGTGTCCCAATAAAAAATCCCACCGTCACGCACACCAAATAACAAATCTTCTCCAAAATTATCTTGAGACCAAATTCTTAATGTATTAGCAGCCGTTAAAGGTGTACCACCTCCCCAAGAAATCTCACCCCAAGAACCTGCCCCCCATCCTGTTCCTCCTACAGCCACAGCTAATCCTGTGTTTATCTGGTATGTTCCCACTACGCTAGAGCCACCATTCCCTGTATCCGAGGAATTAGCGTTGACTAAGGTAGGGTCAAGTTGACCATCTACAGTAATGCTTTGTATAGAAGTACCTGCTGCTCTTGCTTGAATCGTATATGTATTAACAGTAGGAACACTTACTATCTGATATTCTTGGTTAAGTACGGCAGCGGTAATATTACCTCCCAAAGAAACAGCACCAGAAAAAGTTACAAAATCATTCGATATTGCCCCATGTGTCGCATCTGTAATAGTAATGGTAGAAGACCCATTGGTAGCGGCAAAAGTAACATCCCCTGCGGAGGTAGTTGCTCGTATGGGGGTTATGTCGTAAAACACACCACCTTTTTCTACATACATTTTCCAACCCGTACCAACGCCCATGTATCTAGTTGAGGATAAATCAATATAAGAAAAAAGAGATCTACATATGCCTAAAAAACTATTAGTAGAATATTTAGCCCATCCTCCTATTTTTTCTGGTAAATTTGATTTAAATCTGATTTTATTAGAGTCAAACCAACCCCCCTCATTAGTATAAGAAGTAGTGTCCCTAACGACTCCCGGTTTGAACTGCAAATTGGCAAATGGCATTATTTATCCACCTTGTTTTCTAGTCGCTTAAATATCGCACCTAACATGTCTTTAATATCTCTAATGTCCTCGCGATAATCGTCCTTGGCAATGTATTTTTCAGGGACTGATTTGATATCTTCGTCTAATTTATCTAGAAGTGCAAAAACACGATTTACCATCCACCCCCCAAAAAAAGAAATAATTACAATCGCGATGTTAAACATGGTTTGATAATCCATAGCTATTGATTGTCGTTAAGAGGGTTATCTAAAATTTGTTGAATTCTATTTTCTAAATCTTCTCGCATTTCTCTAAGATCTGAATCCACATCTCTAAGTGTATCGTTTACCCGCTCTTCTAAGGCATACACATCGTCTCTAAGCTCGCGGGTTGTTTCTGCCACTGTATCTTCTGCCGTTCGCGCAATGCTCTCAGACTGCCTTACATCGCCTTCTATGGTGTCTATTTGGTCATTAATGTTTGCCAACATACGCTGGTTTTGGGCTTGCATAGCAGCGGTTTCGTTTCGTAGGGATTCTTCGACCGTATCAAGAATTCTGGATTGGTCTGTAAGCCGTGTTTCTAGGACTGCTAAAGCCTCGTCATAACTACTAAAGTCAGGACTGACATACTGGGTAATAGCAGTCTCCGCATCAATCAAGCGCTGGTAGACTTCAAAGCCGCCCCACATTGACCCACCTATCGCCCCCAACAAAGGAACTATGAGAAGTATCTTGCTGCCGCTTATTGTAGCTCCGCCAAACTCTAATTCTGTTTTTTCAGTCATATTGCTGCCCCACTAAATCTTGGAACCTTTGCGCTCCCTGTCCTTGCAAGGCTCTGACGTTACCATCTACAGGAGCATTGCCCCCGTATATTTCTCTGGATTGATACCACTGCTGTTGATCTATAAGGTCTATATTGTACGCTTCTACACCTTCAACCCTACCCATCAGGAGAATGGTTAAAGACTGATCGTCAAATCCACCAGAATCCTGCATCCCTTCTAGCTGAGATTCTTGCGCTTGTTCAATCTCTGCGCTAGTCATATTTTGTATAGCGTTTTCTGCTCTACGAACAGTTTGCTGCTCTTCTACACTAGGAGGAGCAACATCAAATTGCCCAAAGTCTGGAGCTTGCTGGCTTAGGAACTGCCCAACACTCTGACCTGCGCCTAACGCATCGTTAAAGTCTTGCTCAAACTGCATCTGTTGGGCTGAATCGCCTAAATCCTGCGTAGCTTCTAGCTCTTCAGACTCCTCGGCTTCCTCAACCTGAATACTTGATGTTTGCGTAATAACCTCTTGCTCTGTGGTCTGAACATCAAAAAAGCCCGTATCTACCTGCTGGATAACCTGTTGCTGTTGTTGCTGCTGGTCTTGAGTCTCCTGTTGCTGGGTCTGTTCTTGTTGTACTTCTTCCCGCCTAACTTCTTGCATGGCAAGCTGTACATTGCTTGTATCACCGTAAACCGCGTCTATCTCTGCCACCGCAGTAGAGGCAGCTTGTTCTGTTACTTGTAGTAGCTCAGATTTAATGTCTAAAGTGTCAACGGTGAAATTGCTTTGAGTAGTGCTGACAATGCCTACACCGCCATAGTTAAAAGACATATCCACCGATTCAGAGCTGGTAAAAGAGCTTTGGGATTCCATTGTACTTTGCGAGCTGAAAGAGCTTTGAGCGGCAAAAGCGCTAGTCTGGGCTACAATGTTTAAAGCAAGCCCAGTAACATCAAGGGGTGAGGCTGTAGGCTCAACTATTGCTGCTACCTCTTCTACTTCCTCAATAATCTCTTCTTCAATGATTTCTTCTGTTTCAGCGGCTTCTACAATCTCTATAACTTCTTCTGGCTCTTCAATAACTTCTTCTTCAATAATTTCCACAATTTCAATAATTTCTTCGGGTTCTTCAAAGACTTCTTCTTCAAAAATTTCTTCAACTTCTTCAATGATCTCTACCACTTCAATTGGCTCTTCAAAGACTTCTTCAAACACCTCTTCCTCAAAAACCTCTACGATAACTTCTTCAAACACTTCTACATAGGTTTCTTCAAAAACCTCTTCTATCTCTTCAACTTCAATAACTTCCACCACCTCAATTACAGGTAGGTCATCAATTCCATCATCACCACCAAAGCCAAAATCATCCCCACTAAAAACATCGTTATCAACCACAACAACAATAGTATCTTGCCCAGTATTATCTTCATCGTAACCATCTAGGTCATAACCGTAAAAATCTTCTTCGTCATAACCAAGCGCGTTATCGTCATAACCCAAGGAAACAATTGTGGTAGCGTCTGTAGTGTCTGTGTAATCTACCCCGTCATCATCGTCATCAACAAAGTAATAATCAGTTACGTCATCCCCATCCACAACGTCAGTGTATTCATCGGTAGCGTTTGAAGTAAGAACAGTGTCCCAATACCCAGAGCAAGACACATCATAACTGGCATCTGCCGCGCACTGCTGCGCTGTGTACGCTGCCTCATATCCGGTGCATTCAGAGCTATACAAAGTGTTAGCGTCACACTGCTGGGTTAAATAGGCCGCATCGTAGTTGCTGCAAGAGGTAGAAAAAAGACCATTAGAATTGCACTGACTAGCAAAAGAAGCCGAATAAACACCCCCCATTTCTATTTGATTTGTGAAAGTGGAATCCCAAGAATCCCACGTTGGATAAGCGTTGCTCTTGTCGTAGAAGCGATAAGTGCTGTGGTCTGAGCTAGTGTTCTGCTCTCCGATTAATACATCATGTTGAATAATGTCCAGCTCTCGGTATCTGTACTCGTAGCTGTCGTTTTCGTACAGGATAGCCTCAAAGCTGTTACTGGAGTTTCGGTAATACTCCCTCATGTGATACCAACCGAAAACCACATAGTCATCAAATGCCTTAAACAACATTTTGGAAGCATTCCCCGTAGTTGTTTGAGTGGCA
>WLWH01001799.1_pt1 | contig 13236 bp, 8 predicted proteins | sample 6712741 | NCBI WGS metagenome assembly WLWH01 (sample SAMN12718694, study PRJNA515312) | sponge metagenome | isolation source: marine sponge | host: Mycale hentscheli | place: New Zealand: South Island, Marlborough, Capsize Point | collected 2003-05-01 | reverse complement strand
GTAGTTACAAATGGTTATTGTCAAGATTACACGCAGCTGAAACCACAGGTGGTAAAGCTATCTTTGAGATGGTGTATCTTAACAAAGCATTTGTAGATGGTATAACAATGTTTGATGTAGAAGAGATAGATGTTTGTAGAGATGTAAATAGAGTTGTAGGGCAGGTACCTGCTGGAACACATTTGATAGCAGGACTTGACCCAGCTTCTACAGGTTATCAGGCTTGTTTCTTATGGGCTATAGATTCTGATTCAGGAAAACTTTATATGGTTGATATAGAAAATCAAGAGGGTGGTGGTGTTATACAAGCTAAACAAACGATAAAGAAATGGCACGAGATGTATAACTTATCACACTGGGTTATTGAAGAGAACGGTTTTCAAAGAGCGATACGACAAGATAAAGATTTAAAAGATTACTGTTCACGAGTAGGTATTTATTTAGAAGGACATCAGACACAAAAAAATAAATTTGACCCTATCTTTGGCGTTGGAAGTATGAGAGAATTATTTAAGGAACAATTAATAAGTTTGCCTTATGGTAGTGCAGAAAGCGAAACAAAGAGTAATATATATCGTAGGCAACTAATTTATTTTTCTACTGGTGCTAGTAAGCAGTCTGGTAGAAATAATAAGTCAGATGTTGTTATGGCTTCTTGGTTTCCAATGAAAGTTATAAGAAGAATGCAAAAAGAAAGATTAGCTGAAGTAGGATTAGATTATGAACCAAGTTTTGGAGAATGGGATATAACTGATATGAACGAAACGCCTTGGAGTTAGAATGACACCTGAAGAAATACAATATCAAGTAACACAATTACACTTTGACAACCAGAGTGCATACTCTACTCGTGGTCGTATTCGTGCCATTATGAATGGTGGACCAGATGGTATTCAGGCATTGCTTGGAGATAACCTTAAAGGTTTCCAAGATTGGCAAGTACCTGTACCAAACCTTATGATGTCTGGACTAGAACACTTGTCACAAAAGATTGGTCGTATTCCTAACTTAAAAGTTGATGTACCTAATGGTAAAGATTCTGACAGAGCAAGAATGAAAGCTGAAAAGATTGGCAGAATTGTTAATGCTTATGATGAGGTACAGAAATTAGATTTACAAATGCCACAAGTAGGTAGATGGTTACCTGGTTATGGTTTTGCTGTATGGGTAATTAGAGAAAAGAGAGATGCTAACGGAACACCATATCCTTGTGCAGAACTTCGTGATCCATACAACTGTTTCCCAGGTTACTTTGGTGCAGACCAACAACCAAAAGAAATGGCTATTGTTCGTAGAGTACCTAAAGAATCTTTGGCAAAAGTATATCCAAAGTTTTCAGACAAGATTATGTCTAAAGACCCTTATCAAACAAACACTCTAGGTGTTGGTAATGCTTATGCTTCTGCATACACAGATTCTTATAACGGCTCTTGGGCAAACTCAAATGGTGAGGGCGACTTAATAGCAGAGTATTACAATGAAGAAGGTACATACATTTTTCATATGACCTCTGCAACTATTCTTGACTTCATACCAAACCCACTTGATAGTGGACCTGCATTTGTTATTGCAAAGAAATTTGCTTTTGACAGATTGCAAGGACAGTATGACCAGATCATAGGACTTATGGCTTCTATGGCAAAGATTAATGTGATGTCAATAATAGCAATGGAAGATGCAGTGTTTACAGAAACAAACATTTCTGGAGAGATAGAATCAGGACAATATCGTAAAGGTAGATTCGCTGTTAACTATCTAGCTCCAGGTACACAAGTTTCTAAACCAGCATCTAATGTTCCTTATCAGATTTTCCAACAGATAGATAGAATAGAACGACAACTTCGTGTTGGTGGTTCTTATCCTACAACTGATGATTCACAGTCACCACTAGCATTTGCTACTGGTAGAGGACTTGAAGAGTTAGGTGCATCTATGTCGCTTATGATTAGAGAGTATCACACAGTTATGTCTGATGCTATAGAGATGATTGATGCTAAGAGATTAGAGTGGGATGCAAAAATGTATGGTGGTAATTCTAAATCACTATCTGGTTATATGGACAATACTTTTTATTCAGAAACATACGATCCAGGAAAAGATATTAGTTCTTACAAGACAAGAAGAGTGTATGGAGCTATGGCTGGATATGATGAACCACAGAAGATTGTGACTGGTTTACAGTTACTACAAGCTGGTATTATTGACAGACAAACTCTACAAGAAAACCTAGATGGTTTAGATAACCTTGTTAGAGTTAACGATAGAATTACAAAAGAAAAAGCAGACAGTGTATTGTTTGATACATTGTTAGCACAAGCCCAACAGGGCGACCCTAAAGCAACTATGGCTGTTGTGCAGATAAGAAAGAATCCAGATGATATGCAAAATATCTTAGATAAGTTCTTTACAGCAGAAGAGCCAGAGATACCACAACCAGAACAAGAATTACTTGGACAAGGTTTACCAGAAGGAGGTGCCTTGCCACCACAAGGTCCTCCACCTGGTATAGCACAAGTATTACAAGGATTAGGTGGATAATGTCAATTAATAAAAGGTTTGAAGAGATTGTAGATTTTTGTTTAGTAGATGTTGATGAGCTTGGTGATGACATAATCTTGGAAGAAGATGTTTTTAAACCTAAAGGTAAAATGTATATTGACCAGTTACCACCATTGGTGTTTCCATTCGGTTATATGGTCATAAGTTCTGCATTTCAGTTTTTTGAAGAAGAGGAAGAATAATGGGTAGAGAAGCAAAAAAGAATATAAGAAACAATTATTTGACAGACAATACTGGAAGAAATCCTGGAGGTATGGTTGCAGGATTAACTGCTGGTACAACATACGGTGAAGGTCAAGATATAAAAAAACAAGTTGCTGCTACAGGTGGATTACCTGATGCTTCAATAGCTAAACCTACACCACCTATACCAACTAGAGCTCAATCAGATATAGAAGCATTTGGACCAACTAAATTTTCACAAGAAGCTGTAACAAGTGGTATGCCAATAGGTCCTGGTCCAGGTCCAACACCAGCTACTAAATTTAACTTTAACGATTTTGCTTACGAGTCTTGGCTAGAATCGGGAGATGATTCATTACTGCAATATATAATTTGATATGGGAATCGGATTATATTCAGAAGACATCGTAAACGATTTACTTAAAGTAAAGAAAAAAGTTACACCTGAAGTTGCTAAACAATTTTCTAACCTAAATCAAAAAGCATATAATGTTCCTGGTCCAATGTTACGGACAGCAGCTGAACAAAACCTTGATGACAATGCTTTTAATGAGTTACAACAAAGAGTTAATGAAAGAGACCAAGGTACCTGGAGTAAATTAAAAAGTGCTACTTACGAAAACATAGGAGTTACTTCTGATGTAGGAGTTCCTACTTTATTACTTAAAGCAGTAGGTAGTGGTTTTTTATGGGCTTGGGAAAACACAATACCTAGAGCAGCTAGAGCTGCAGAATTATTGCAATCTGACAGGGCTGCAAATCTTAAAGAGGCTTGGAAAGAGGCTGATGTAGATGACCCTTTTTCTCGTTATGTTACTGCAAGAAAAGAAGGTAGAAGTGTAGATATTGGTGACGGTTTTCTATCTGTGCGTTCAGACCCAGAAGAGACAGCTACATATCAACAACTTATTGATGAAGGTGTTGTACCTGATGTTGCTAGAGCTATAGCATTACAACAATTAGGAAAACCTATATTTGAAGAATATATAGAAGAAGCAGAAAACAAAGTTCAATTTACTGGAGCTAGAGCAGAAGCGTTACGTAAAAGAGGTATTGTTCCTACTGTAACTCCAGGTAGATTTTTATTTAAACCATTTGAGTTTATAGCTAGTCCACAAACTGAAGCATACGATTTTATGACAGGTGTTGTTGATTTAGCACTTAACTGGTATGCTGACCCAGCTAACAGAGTACTTAAAGGAGTATCTGCTGTTTCAGCTAGAGCAAGTAAATTTGGTTTAGGAGAACAAAAAACATTTGCAGCATTAACTAAAGAACAAGCAGATTCTATGGGATTTTTAGAACAAGGATTACAAAAAGTAGCAAGACAAAAATCAGTAGAAGATTATCTTGCTAGTGAAGATATGGTTCCTTTTTTGTCTTGGTTGTTTGACAACAGAAAAAATCCAGCAACTATTTTGCAACAATCAAACTTTAGTTTAACTAGATTATCTGAAGCAGGTACAGGTTACGGCTCAAAGCAGTTTACTGATTTTTATAAAAGACTATCTACATTAGATAAGAAAGGTAAATTAACAGACGACATTGCTAAAGCTGATGCTGTAAGAAAAATATTAAAACCTAATGTTCTTGCTGCTGCTACAGATATGGCAGTTCCTTCTGTTAAAAAAGTTGGTAGGTTTAGAAAAGTGATGAGTGATACATTTGGAAAACAAAGCAGTTTTGGTTTTGACGGACAAAGACAATTTGGTCAAGTGTACGACAACACACAACTTGATGTCAATAACCTAGATTATCTTATGACTAACTATGTAAAGTATATGAGTTTTTCTGGTGTAGAAGAAAATGTAAGAAATGCAAGAGTTAATAATTTACTAGATGGGATTGCAAGAATCGGTGACAATCAATTAGCTAGAGCTAATTTTGTTGCTGGAGAAATTAAAAACGATATGCTTAAACAAAGAGATTGGAAACTAAAACAATTAAAAGCAGCAGGTGTATCAAATGCAGAAACAGAAAAGTTTGTAGAGCTTTCTACAAAAACAGCAGCTGGTTATTTAGAAGATGCACAAGATATAGGAAGGTACTATGGAAGTATAGATACCACTATGCCTGTTTCTTTTAAAAGTGATTTTATAAAATATCAAACAGAAACTTTAGGTGTTTCTGCATCTAAAGCAGAAGAGTTATTTACAGCTAGTTATCGTTATCCTACATTTGAAAATCATTTAGTTACATCAATAACGTTACCTGCACCATCTGCAGTAATTAAAGCAGATAGAGCGTTACAAAAAAGTTTTAGTAATCAAATAGGTAAAGCAATAGATATTATAGGTGAGTCAGCAGTATCAACAGTATTTGATAATTATTATTCAAGTATCTTTAAACCATTAGCTCTACTTAGAGTAGCTTATTTAGTACGAGTGCAAATGGAAGAACAGGCACGGTTAGCTGCAAGTGGTATAAATTCTTTGTACAAACATCCTATACAGTATCTTGCTAATTTATTTGCAGGAACTTATAAAGAAGCAGAAGGTTTTTTACCAGGTAGTCAAATTTATAAATTAGGGTTAGGAAAAGTACAAATAAATCAAGGATACACAGATAGACAACTAAGAAATGTAGGACGTAATAATCAACTTGCTGACGGGTATAAATTAAAAGGTAAGGAATATTCAGGTTTTAACAAAGCATTTTATGCTGATTTTCAAGGAACTGCGAGTGACCCATTAGCTAGAAGAATTGCCTTAATAGAATCTAGTGCTACAGAAAATAAAGAACTTGCATATACAAAATTAATTAAAGAACTTAAAACTGAAGGTAATGAATTAAGAGATACAATGATTGCAGTATCGGGTGGAGATGGTAACCCATTGTCTATACTAAGAACAACACCTGTAGATGCAAAAGTATATGATGAATTAGTAAGTGATTTTGTATACAAGCAAAGAGCAGAGTTACACTCTTTACTTGGAGGTAGGTTAATAGACAAATCTGCACAAGCTGTTACTCCAACAGGAGAATGGTTAGTAAGTCCTGCTAGTGACGAGTTACTACAAACTTTAGCTACAAGAAAATTTGTATCTAAGTCAGGTGCTGAAGTAGATTTAAACTTATCTACTATAGGTAAAGTTGATGAATTAACAATTCAAAGATTCAACAAAGGTGATGACACCGTAAAAAAAGCTATCAATGATGAAGTTCGTAAAGCAGAGATAGAAGCAGAAAAGTTATTTTTAAATAAATTTCCACCAAAACAAATACTGCCTGATGAGTATTTAGTAAAATCACCAGAACCAATTAACAAAAAAACACAAAGTAAATGGAATAAAGCTACTTCACTTGGATTTAAATGGTTATCACAACAACCAGCTAATCAGTTAACTAGGAGTCCTGCTATGTTTGGTTTTTATTATGAAAACACTACAAAGCTGATTGCTGTAAGTTCAGAAAGAGTTAAAAAAATAATAATTGCTGGTGCAAAAAAAGATGGTGTAAGTAAAAAAATATTAAAGCAAATGGAAAATACACCATCTGCAGGAAGTAAAGGCATTAAAGATGCAGAGCTTATTAGCAAATTAGCTACAGCTAAAGCAACAGAACAAACATTAAATCTTCTTTATGACATTTCTAAAAAAGGTGACTTCTGGGAAACAACTAGACTTATCTTTCCATTCGGTGGAGCATATCAAGAAATATTCCAAACCTGGGGAAGGTTAACAAAAGCTAATTTACAATTCGCTACAAGACCTACACAGCTATCTTTATCAGGAATTAAACCTAATCCTGTCTTTGACTCTGAAGGAACTAAAGGTTTCTTTTACGCAAACCCAACTAATGGAGAAATGGTGTTTGGTTATCCAGGAGAAGGACTAATAGAGAATTGGATGTTAGGTGGAGATAGTGAAAATGTTAAAGTTAATTTGCCTGTATACGCTTCTTCTGTAAACTTAGCTGCATCTGTTCTTCCAGGTGTTGGACCAGTTGTAAGACTTCCTGCTTCTTATTTATTTAAAAATTATCCAGAAGAAGGTTTTATTAATAAGATGATATTTGGTGACTTTGAACCACCTAATATAAAAGACCCAGTAGAGTTTGCAAAAGCTGCTGGTGCGTATCCAGCGTGGTTAGAAAAACTATCTAAAGTTGTTTTACCTAAAGATGAAAACACAGTCGGTGCATTTGGCAATACAGTTATGGACACATATAGAGCTATGATATATGCAGGTATTATTTCTGATAGACCTGAAGATAGAGAAGATGGTTTAGAAAAAGCTGTGCAACAAGCTAAGTATGTGTATTTAGTAAGATTTGCTTCTCAGTTTATAGGACCTGCTGGTACAGGTAGTCCATTATATGAACTTGAAACAGAGAATGGTGATTTTTATTTTTTCCAAACATTAGCTGATGATTACAGAGATATTAAAAAAGAAGTACTTGGAGATGATACTGAAGCTACAAGAATATTTATAGAAAAGTATGGTGTCAATCCGATTTCATTAACTGTTGGTAAAACTTCTACTGTGATGAAAAGACCTGTTACTAAAGAAGGTAGTAAGTGGCTACAAGCTAGTGAAGATATTTATAAAGAATATCCCCTAGTTGCTTTTTATGCTAACCCAGAACCTTCATACTCTGATTTGTCTTGGGGACAAATAAAAGATAATTATTTAGAAGGTGCTGCAGTTCCTAGAAGTCCTAGGCAACACGCTGCGTTACAAGCAAAGATAAAAGGATTTGTAGAGTTTACACAGTGGCAAAGAGATTTAGGTATAGAGAATGACAACTCTGTACAAGCTATAGCTTTAAAGAAGCAATACCAAGATAACTTAGCACAAACATACTGGGGTTATGGATTTGATACTATTGTTGGGTTACCAGAAAGACCTACGATAAATATGCAAATAGAAGAATTAGAGCGTATGGCTAAAGACCCAAGACTATCTGAATATCAAGCTATTAAAGGATTACAAGCCTATTTAAGACGTAGACAAATTATTATTGATGAAGTAGAGAAAGCTACAGGTAGTAAAACTATTTGGAAACAATCAGATAACTATGTAGGTATGAGAGAGTTGCTTAGAAAATATGGTGAGTATTTAGTAGTACAATATCCACAATTCAACTCTGTTTACCAAAACCTGTTAAAATCAGAACTACAAGGCGAATTTAAAGACAACATACTTGCCGGAGAAGAAGTTTAATGGACAAAGAAACATTTGTAGAAAATTTACTAGGTTGGATTCAAACACCTCTAAGACCAGGTGAACCTGCACCTTTCTTAACACAAGAACAAATAGATTTACTTCGTACAGCTCCTAGTACAGAAGAAGCAGCACAGTATGCTATAACTCTAGGTTTAGGAGAATATGTAACTATTGTTGGTAAAGGTACACCAGTAGAATATTTTGACGATGATGAAGCGTTTAGACAAGCAGTAGGACTTAGCATAGCTGAACCTACAAAATTTATTGGTGTTGACCCAGCACAACAAATTGTATATCAAGGTCAAGAAACAACTATAGGAGCTATCCCTAATAACTTTTATCAAGTAGGAGATAACAATACATTTACAGATATGACACCTAATGAGATAAGAAACTTACAAGCTGACTTAGTAAATGCAGGTTTGCTTGGTAAAAAAGTCGGTAGAAGTTTTAGACCAGGTTTCTTTGACCCCGAAGTAGATGGTGAAGCTATGAAAGATGTTATGACATTAGCAAACATTATGGGTGTTGGTAAAGCAGAACAAGGATGGAAACAAGCTCTAAAAAGTTATATAGACAATCCATTACCTAGTTTTAATAATATACAGCCATACTTACCACCTAACTACGATTCTATAGCACAAGATGTAAAAGGTTTATTTAGACAAAGATTAGGTCGTGACCCTAAAGAATATGAGATTGGTTTATTGTACGATGTTTACAATGCAGAAGCAAGGAAAGCATATGGTCAAACAATACCACAAGACTTACCTGATGCAACACCTGTTACACTGGATATGTATTCAACTGAGTTTGAACCACAAATGGATGTAGGAGAACAAATTGACCCAGGTGCAGAGTTATTATCAACCTTTGATAAAGTTACGCAAAAAGAACAAGAAGCGTTACAAGCTGGTGAAGACATACAAAATAGCCGTTTGCGTATTATTAATAACATTTCTAGGAGACCAAGGTAGTATTATGGCAGAAGAAATGAATCCAGATATAAACCCATCACTAATAGATACAGCTTTAAAAGCTATAAAACTTGTAGAAACTGAAGGTCAAAAGCAACCTTATCAGACATTGCATACACCTGTAGAGATTTACATTTATGGAACAGAGTCAGAAAGAGCATACAAAGTTAAACAATTTAACGAGTTAGGTTTTGTTACTAAAGAAAAAAATGGAAGACCTGTGGTTGTAGCACAAGCACTAGGTGCCTATGGGTTATTAGATATAGATTTTAATAAATTTGCAAAAGACGCAGGAATAGTTAATTTTGATTTTAGAAAAGATGAATGGCAAGACCCAGCATTACAAGATAAAATAGCTAAAAATTTAGCTGAAGATTATTTTAAAAGATATAACTCCTGGGATTTAGTAAGAGTAGCTTGGTTTGGTGGACCTGGTAGAGCTATGAAAATAAAGACAGGTGAAGAGACAATAGAGTCTATGCCACAAAACATACAAAATGATTTAAATAAATTTAAAAGTAAATTAGATAAAGAGATAGCTATAAAACCTGAATCTACAATAGGAACTACAAAAGTTATGGCAGATGATGCTCCTGATAGAGGTATACCTGTGCCAGAAGAAGGTTACATACCTGGTCCTTTAATACCTCAGGAACCTGAATTTGTTGCTAAAGATATTAATACTCCTAATCAAGGACCTATGGGAAGAGAAGAAAAAATGATTGCTAAATTGTTTTCTTCTTTAGTTCCAGAAGCTAACAGAGGTATTGTTAAAAAAACTCCTGGCTCAGCAAGGGAGATTAGATAATGGCATATAACCTACTCGGACAACAAGGAACTAAAGGTACTAGAAACCCAGACCCTAATCTATCTGATGCAGAAGCAACTTATTTATATGATAACGCTCCAGGAGATGGTGATAATAAAGGTGTAATGTACACAAGTTTTGGAAATCAAATAGTAGATGTTGAGGCACATAATAAATTAGCAGATGCTGTTGGTACTGAGCAATCAAGAGATTCTAAAGTAGAACCAGGTTCATCTGTAGATTTATCTAATACTTCCTTTGGCGAAAAAGAATCTGTAGATGCTGCCAAAGTATTACCTCCAATAACAAGTAAAGAGCGTAAGTCAATAAAATCATTTTCTGATTTAGCTAAATTAACATCATCAAAACGATTAGAAGAAAATGATATTACTTTACTTTTAGGTTTAAATCCAGAATGGACAAGAGAAGACATCAATCAAATAATTGCAGGTGAATCTATTCCTTGGTGGAAACAAATGGGATTTGATTCTATAGATGAAGCAGATTCTGAATTTGCTAAAGGTTCTTTAGATATAAAAGATTATGAAAAATTTAAAAAAGAACAAGATGAAATTGATAAAGCATTAGAAAATAGAAGTACAACTACCAGTACAACCTCCACTACTACACAAACTAATAACCGTGCGTATCAAGTAACAATATATAAAGATGGTGAAGAAAAAACATTAGATGTAAGAGACCCACAACTACAAAGTTTTATTAACAATAATTGGTCAACCGAAAAAACAGACAGTTCTAGTACAGAGTATGCACAATTTTTAGCTTCAACACAAGTAACAATATATAAAGATGGTCAGGAAAAAAATGTAGATTTTAGAACTGTAAGTAGTTATGTAGCAGATGGATGGTCAACAGATAAAAAATTTGCACCTGAACCAAGTAGTGGTCCAATAGATACTTCTACAACAACAAGTTCACAAGACTTTGTATCTGACCAAGTAATAGTTTTGGGACCTAATGGAGCTAGGACAACAGCTCAAAAAAACAAAAGACCTGGAGAAGATATGTCTGAGTATGACAGACTTATTGCAGGACTTATACCTGGTAGAGAAGGTTATAAAAATGCAGACAAAATAAATTATGTAGACACTTATGGTGGACACTCAACTGGAGAAAGTGTTACTGGAGATTATAAAGGTGACTATGGTGGAGAAGATGCTTCAACTCCAGATTCTGAAAGAGAGAGCGTAGTTGGTGCAGGTAATACAGGTTACGACAATAAAGATTATTCATTAGTAGAAACTGAAACAACTCAAAGTAATACATTTGTTCCTAGTAGCTTAGACCCAATAAAATTAAATAACATACCTGTTGGTGCTGAAGTATGGGATGTAGAAGGAACATTATATTTAGCGTATGCTGTTCCTGGTGCAGGAGACCTATACACAGGTAGTACAATATGGATGGCATATGATGTAGTAGGTAATGATTTGTTTGAAGCAGGATTACTTACAGAGGGATTTGAATACAAAGGACCTAATGGTTCTCCAAGTAAAAGTTGGTTTGATAAAACAGCTATATTATCTGGTAACACCAATCAACTTATTGGTATGGATAGTGACCCATTTGCTTCGTTTGTTGAAACATATAAGGAAGAGGCTTTACTAAGACCTTGGTTACTTGATAATCAATTTATAGAGTTACAAGCAGAAGCTGCTTTAGAAGATAGAGATATATCTGAAGCAGAGTGGAGAGCTACTACCTGGTATCAAACACATAATCAAGCAGAAAGAGATTGGATGGACATAGAGCTATCCGACCCTGCAGAGGCACAAAGACAAAGAGATGATTTAGAACTTTATTACAAAAATCAATTACAAGGTTTAGGTGTATCTAATGTCCCTGATGGATTGATACAGTGGGTAAGTAGCAAAAACATTACTGGTACTTGGTCAGATTTAAAAACAGCAGAACAATTACAGTTGTTTGCTGACCCATATAAAACTGGAGAAAGAGATACTGAAATGTTAAATCTTATATCTACATCTGGTTTTGGTGATGTAGATAGAACTGCAGCTAGAGAAAAAGAAGTTGTAGAGTTGTATAGAAAATGGTTAGGACCATCTTTAGGTTCTTTAACTCAGGATGAAGTTGCATCTATAGCAGGTAGATTAAGAGATGACCCAGACTATGAAGACGCTTTAGTTAACTCACTAAAACAATCAAGACTTGCTGCTTTTAGTAATTATACTAATCCAGAACTTACCTATGAAGATATTGCACGACCTTGGAGAAACTTAACTACTTCTGTATGGGGTCAGACAGCAGATGAAACACAAGGCTGGTGGCAAGAAATGGTTAAGAGTAATGATTACTCAACAGCACAAACTACATTAAGAGAAAAAGGTTTAGAACAAAATATTAATCAAGTAAGTGTTGATGCTAGTCAGGCATTACAAAATGCTTTAGGACAAGGCTCAGTATCACAGACAGGAGTTAACTTATAATGGCTACATACTTAGAACTTGCAGAAAGTTTATATCCTAATTTACCACCAAGCATATTAGATTTGTTTGCTTCAGAGTGGGCTAAAACAGGAGACCCTAATGTAGCTATATCTAATGTCAGAAAAACAGATGCTTATGCTGCAGAATTTCCAGGTAATAAAAGACCTGATGGAACAGTTAAGTTTGATGAAGTTACATACACAGGATTAAAAGAAAGTTATATAGGTACTTTATCTGAATATGGTATTCCTAGAGATACATCAGTAACGTTATTGCAAGATAGACTTACTGGACTTATAGATGGAGAAGTATCTGCTCGTGAGTTTGCACAAAGAATAGATACTGTTTATAAGGGAATACAAGAAAATATACCACAAGTACAAGAGTTTTATGCGACAGAGTTTGGTTTAGAGCTTACACCTGAATCTATATTTATGGGTGCTTTAGACCCAACAATAGGTGAAGAGATTGTTTCAGGCAGAATAACTACTGCACAAATTGGTGGAGAAGCAGCTAGAGCAGGGTTTGATATATCAACTGAATTTGCTCAAAGATTACAAAGAGCTGGTGTGTCACAAACACAAGCCAGACAAATATTTGCAGCTGCAGAAGCACAACTGCCAACAATACAATCTTTACAAGCTGAACGTGGTATAGAAGCAGAAGAACAGTTTGGTTTAGAAGAATACACAGAGGCTGCAGTATTTCAAAGTCCTGAAGAAATAGAACAAATAAGATTATTAGAAGAAGAACAAGCATCAGAGTTCTCACCAACAACAGGGGCTGCTAGAACTGGTCGTAGAGTTACAGGATTATCTGAAGTTTAATACTTGTACATACAACATATAGTGGTAAAATAAACTTATAGCCTGGCAAGAGTCGGCTTCAAATAGATGTTGCACCTCCAGCTTATTACAAGCGTGTAAGCTGAGTATTACAAATCGCTTAGTATCGGTACAGCTAGAAGTGGCTGACAATTCTCATTTGTACTTTAATTATAACTTGTCGCCTATCGCATTATTTACCCCAGGATAATGTAGTTAGTAGAAACTGGGAGAGGAGAGAATATGGAA
>WLWH01001798.1_pt1 | contig 13252 bp, 16 predicted proteins | sample 6712741 | NCBI WGS metagenome assembly WLWH01 (sample SAMN12718694, study PRJNA515312) | sponge metagenome | isolation source: marine sponge | host: Mycale hentscheli | place: New Zealand: South Island, Marlborough, Capsize Point | collected 2003-05-01 | reverse complement strand
TCCTAAAGGCATCCATTATCTGATCCATATATATATATTTAGTAAGATAATAATCTTTGTGAAAATAAATTAATTTTCAATTCTTTTAACGGCTGATTCATATATTTCAGGATCCATTTCTATCCCAATAAAATTACGGTTCATTTCTTTACAGGCGATACCTGTTGAACCTGAACCCATAGTAGGATCAAGAACAACATCACCTTCTTTACTGAAATATTTTAATATCCAAGACATAAGAGCAACTGGTTTTTCGGTTGAGTGTTTCCCACGAGTTGATTTAATCTCTAACATAGTTGTAGGTAGGGGAGGGTCATATTGTGATGAATGAGCGTCTTTACCTTTACCTGTTTGAGGTAATTCACTATATATTCCTTTATATGTTTCTTTAACAACAGATACAGGGAGGGGTGGGTCGTATTTTGCTTCATGGTCTTTTTTATCTTTTGATATTTTAATTCTCCCTTCTTTACCCCCACCATAAGCATTTTTATTTACATCATATTTACACATTTCTTCTTTAACAACTGATACAGGGAGGGCTGGGTCATAAGATGTTTGATGAAATCCTTTTTTCCTTCCAGCGTTTCCACTTTCTATTCCGTATAAATCATCTTCTTTCTTGTTAGTTGGTTCATTTTTAATATTTGCTTTAATAAACTTATGTTTATGAGAACTTAAATCATAAAGAGGTAATTTCTCATAAAACACATAAACCATTTCATGCTTCCTCATAGGCATTTTTTTAGCAGATAGAAATCCAGCAGGAGCGGACTTCACCCATACTAAATCATATCTGAAAGGACACTTCTTGGGTGCTGACTGGATAAGTGAAACCCCGAATTTAGTTGTAGTTGTCATAAAGATAGGAGTGTTCGTTTTTTTTATTCTCATAACTTGTATCCAGAATTGTTCTAAATCAATACAGCAATCCCATTTACACGAAGTTTGTCCGTATGGTAGATCACAAAAGATTAAATCAATACTATTATCATCAAGTCCTTTCATTTCTTCTAAACAATCACCGTTCAATAGAATGCTCATTTATATATTTATTAAGATAATAATTTTTGTGAAAATTAATACATTTTTTTGTTGATAAATGTCTTGCACGATGGGACATTGAATAACCTGAACCACAGGGACATTGGATATACATAGAATCATATATTTTTTTATCTTGTAATATCTTGTCTCTGTTTTTCAAATATAATAGTTTTCTATCTTGTTCTTTTTGCTCTTTAGATTTGTAAGAACAAATCTTATTCACTAATTGTCCTTGATGCCTATCTATCCATTTTTGCTCATGCTTATGTAATTCTTGTAAAGACTCACAGGGGACTGCTTCTACTAATTCAATCTTATAATCACCATTTTTAATGATATCTTGAGATCCACATCCATATCCATCTTTATATTTACGGGCATCGTGCTCGTGTCCACTTAATCTTTGTCTTAATGATTGAATCGTAGATCCGATGTATATATTTTGATTTGTATTATCAATGATTTTATAAATCTTACTATCAATGTATTTACTCATTTATTCTTAAAGATATAATAGTTTTCAATTTTAAACTCACGACATGACCTGAATGCCCCCAGATCCATCGAAGACTACAGTCGCCTTCGATTTGTAGTAAATAAATACAGACATAGGATGGTCAGTGACTAGTGAGTTTTCAATAGAAAGACCCCACTGCTCTTTACTGAAATCCTGCCCCGAGTTAAATTGTGAGTAGCGGATACCTAAACCGAAGAGAGGACCTCCATCAATCTGTGTTTTATAATCATTTTTACCTGATGTATTCACCATCTTGTAGTTGCGATTTTGGTTAAGAGCGGATAGAGATGTGCGACTTATCATATACTCTGGAATGACTGCCTCCGCAAACTGGAGAGCAAGTTGAGAATCAGCAGTGACAAACTCACCACCATACTCACCCGCTCCCGGAGGTAGGAAATCAGCATTCAATGCCTCAGTCTTATTAGTTGTAACATCATAATCTAATGGATATTTAGATCCACCTTTGAGGAACTGAATACGAGTTGTATGTACTAAATCACCAGGAGCTCCCAACTGACTTGGATAAGTTGTAGCAAGACCATTCGCAGCAAGAGTATTGATATTTTCAGAGGGGCAGAAAGTGACAAAGGCACTCTGTAGATTTTTAAGACCTACATCATACTGGATCTGAGCATTGCTCGTGTTAAAGGTCGTGTAGAGAGACGAAATGGTATTGAACTCCATAGCACCCGAGGTCTGGGAAGCCATCTCACCCATCTTGTCCTCTGGGATATCAAAAACCTCACATGTTAGAGATAAATCAGAGAGAACATAGTGAGCCTCTTGATTTGCTAAATTAGTCGTCCCATTCTTGGAGAAGAGACAATTACTATCCGGGGACAGGTGAAGTTCTACGCGAAAAGCCCCAAAAGAGGACTCCATAAGATTGATACTAGAACCTCCCATTATGAATCCACTCGGGAGATGACAACTGAACTGATTTTTTCGACCTGCTCCCGCAGCAGTCCCCGCTGGTGAACATACAACATTCTGGAACATAGCCTCCGCATTCGGCTGGATAAGACATGTCTCGTTTAAGTGTCCCGTTAAATCTTCTTTAGATGAACTTAATCCAAGGTAGGAACTCATATATCGGTTGTAGTGTCTGATGTGTTCTACAATCTGTGACGATTTTTGATGACGGATGACTAACTGATCCCAAAGGGCAAAGATACCCAAGCGATTGTCAGCAGTGATCGCCGTAGCACCATCAGCAGCGAGGACTGGTTCGCCCAGACCACCCGCAGAAAACCCCTTGTTGAAAGCCACCGACCCGTTGATGCGAATGCTTCTCGGATCTAAAATAGCATTCTGTGCTTGAACAGTAAAACTGAGGAGAGGGAATCCACCTTTGAAACTAATAGTAGCGTCAGAATTTACATTGTCGGGACGAAGCTCTATAAAACGACTAGTCATTATTTATATATAATGATAGTTAAAAAATAAATAGTAAAAATAATAATAGTTTTTTAGAAGTGATTTGCTTTGATTCGCAGTAGTATAATATATTTATAGCAGAGAGCATCTGTCTTTGATTTGAATTGCTTTCTTACTTGTTTTATTTTACTGATTGAAAATATCCAATGATTTTTATCCCTATTAGCATAACATATATATTTATGACCTGACTTATTACTTTTATATTTATGAGGTGGATTCTGATTTTCTCTTTGTTCTTTACTGGTCGCCCATCGTAAATTACATAATCTATTATCACCTCTAATTCTATTGATATGATCTACTGTTGGTTTATTCTCTGGATTTGGGATGAAATGTTCTGCTAATAGTCTATGAATAAATAAATGTTTCTTCTTCCCATCATTATGTAAATGAACACTTTTATATCCGTTTGTATTAATATCAATCTTCAAAAAATGAGGTTTAGAATATTGATTTTTAATTCTATGATTGCCTTTCGCTAAGATAGAACCATTTCTAAAAATTAAATAATTCGGGAAATCTTTGATTTCCATGTTGTTACTACACTATTACTATGTTATCAATTTTTTAAGTCATTACATCAAGACTTGAACATACCCCTGGCGAATTTGGATCCTACGTAAATGACAGACGAAGCTGGAAAACATTTTGGGCTTAGTCGGAGCAGTTGTTTCAGAGTAATCAAGATTACAAATGAGGTCTTTGTTCCTCAAATCAAACACTCCAGAATTTACAGCGAACCCGCGGCCGACACAAAAGTTGCTCATAAACTGGGAGAAGTCCCGAGGCATAATACCAGAATTATCTAATGTCTTCTCTAATTCAAAGAGATGAATAGCAGAGATAGATTTACGAGTAGCAACTTTGCGTGTGTCCACAGGTCTTGAAGGGACCATCTTACCATCTATCTGGAACTGTACTGAACTTAAGAAATCACAGCAACCACTGATACCCGAGCGTGCCGAGTTAAGTGTGATATCCATTTCATCCTGGGTGACCTCATAAGTTCCATCACTCGATACTAATGCCTGTTGACCATAGACACTTGAATCAGTAGGTAAGATAATTATTGATTTAGCACGACTATTGAGAGCATGGACTTGGAAGGATGCTTGCCTTTCACTTGCTAAGAGTGAGTTTTTGTAATTAGTCGTAGAATAAATATCAAACTCTATAGAAGACCCTTCACGTGCTTTCGCGAGCATCTGCTGTTTGTATCTTGGATCAAGTTTGACCTCTGCTACAACAAGATTTAGATTACTGACTGTGTAAGATAGAGTGAGAGATGTAGCATCACGGAAACCAGTAGAGATACCACATGACTGAGTCGCTCTACCAAGACCTGTCCCTGCTACTCCTTCAAGATTACCCACAGCATTCGCGAGTTGAAGTGTAGCAATGTCTGGGGTGACTTTAATGTAATCCCAAGTCCCCGCACCACCAGCAGGATTCCAAGCAAGATTAATCTTTTCAATCTGACCAATTCGGAAATCAGTCTGTGCTCCCCCATTCCCATTGGTGAATGTGCTTTCAAGTGCGGCAGCAGAATCATACTGAACAAACCGAATGACCTCACCTACGACAAAGGGGAACTTTTCTACCGATGAGCAAGAGTTCGCAGCACACATAAAATATACGTGATTCAGGGTTACATCACCACCATTAGAGATGAGGTCAGGACCATCAGCGGCTGCCCCACCAGCAGGGGTCGCATTCACCCCAGCAAGAATGGGATTTAGTGTCCTGCGGCGGTCTTTAACAACCGAGTCTAACTGACGGATAATACGAGGAGCAGGCATAAAATCAATTTCAATGTAAAGACCAGTCATCATATTAGGATAGATAGAACCAGAGAAAATACCAGATAGTTCTAGAGGAACACATGCTTTCACCGTATTCTTCATTGTTGTGTGAGAATAGGCAGTGTCGACGGCGACCCCTCCATCAGTTACTTTCTTGAACCAAGGATTAGTGAGGACATCAGCCATATCAGACTTAGACGCACCACGACTGGATGAGCAGGCAGGATGGTAATCAGTGCCTCCCTGAGTCAGTGCCTTCATACCTTTGATTGATTCATCTGTATCATAATCAGATTTAAGAGAAACTAATTGATTGTATCCTACAATCTCCTCAAGTAAAACACGATCATCTAAAGAATATATGCGCAGATTTTCAACCATCATGCCGCATCCCGCAGGATCAACTTGGAGGCGAGTGACCCCTGCCTCCCGACCGCCCCCGGAATGAGCAGCGACTGGGTCATCAATCACAGCATCAAACTCAAGATAACAGGATTTCCCATCAATAAACTCAGTAGATTTAGGGACTACAAATGAAACTTTCCGCGATGAAGCAGAGACTGTGTGAGTGAGACCCTGATCAGCAGGGATACTTATTTGTTCTTCGCCAATTCGTACAATATCACCTTCTGCTTCCCAATAACTTGACATTTTATGATTTAGTTTACAAATAAATTAAATATCTTAAATAAAAAAAAAAGATGTATGTTATTAGAAAACTATTATGGTCTTAGGAGCAGAAGTCCAAGATATGAGTGTAGATCAACTCGCTGGGGCGATTGTTCTCGTTTTAGGAGCAATTGGATCGTTGCTTCTGGTCATTTGGCAGAGTCGCTGTGCTTGTAGATGTCGCATAGGTATATCAGATAAATGTTATCTATTTGATTGTGAGAGAAAACCTCCGCCAGATGGTGAGAAAAAGAAAGAAGATAAAAAGGGCGATAAAAAAGGCGATAAAGATAAAGATAAAGATAAAGATAAAGATAAAGATAAAGATAAAGATAAAGATATAGAATCACAATCGCCAAAAGAGGAACTAGTCCCAACAAAATCTAAAGAATTAGAATATGTATCAGATCCAATCCCTTAAAGTATAAGTTAAAACTCAGATTTTAATATATCGAAGTTAATATGAGTTATGATAGATTGAAATGGTCAGAACCAGATATTCAAAAAGATGTATCTCTCAATCAACGATACAAGACCATCAATGAACTAACTCAATTACCCTTACCTCCTGAAATTATCCGTAAAATGATAATGCTTTTCAAGTATCAGTGTCTTGAAAAGCATTATAAAAAAAATTATAGAAAAGTATTATATCAATTAAAACAGAGATTTCGCATCAAGCGGAGGCTGCTTTCAAAGCAAAGTGGTGAGCCTTCTCCATCTCCTCCTGTGTTTTGTTGTGAAAAGCAACTTGCTTCTGATGTAGTCGATCTTGACTACATGCTTTGTCCTTAGCAAAATCAAGTTGACATTTCAATTTACTGATTGTATCTTCCATCGCTCGACAATCCCTTTCATGTTCTGCCTCTAGTTCTTTAATTTTCTCTTTGTGTTCTTTCTTCGTGATCATATTTCCATCATCTCGAAGTTCTTCAATCTCCTTTTGTAGTTCTTCAACCTCTTCTTCCCAGTAATCCCTCATCGCTCTGACGTGCTTCTTCCTTGATATAGTCGCATTAGGATCACCTATATATTGATTTGCTTGCTCATCCCAAAGAAAATGATAATGCTGGGCGAGAATAGCATTAAACAATGAATCACTGACCCCTCCTTTTTCCCAGTGCCTTCTATTCCTCACCATATTAGACCACTTCTTCTTATCCATGAACTTCATCGCATAGTGCTTCACAATCTTTAACTCTTTCGGATCATCACCAATCTTTCTCACATTTTCAATATAAGACTCCATAGTATACTTAATACAAATATCTTTAAATGTATACTAATGTTATTAATATAAATCATAATATGAGTAATATCACATCATCTGAAAAAAACTCTAAACTACTACTATTATCAACCTTCCCAAAATATTTTATATTATTCTATAGCAACGATTTTTTTTTCTAGAGCTTTTTCAAATATATAGTATGTGTCTACTATTAGTAGTTTCTAGTATTTTTATATCTCAATTACTTTGATTTATATCTCAATTACTTTGATTTAGATTTCTTAGATTTCTTTGAAGACATATCAAAGATGTCCTTTTCTTTGATTTTTGTACTCATTGGAGCAGGAGGTTCAGGGATCTCTACTCTATTGAAACTCTTTACAAGTGCTGACATGGGAAGTGCTTTCATTTTAGTATGAGGCATTTACGATTTGTATATATTTATACCATTATTTTTTTCTTATAATTTATATTCTAATCATATATATAAACATGTCGTTAATAATCTGTAAGAATAGACCCACAGAGGATGCGATTGTCTCGGAGGCAAGTAACATTAATAAACCTTACGCGTTTAGGAACTCTATGACTGGTAATATTGAAATACCTGCTAATGCTCAGATTGCTCTACAGAGTGCTAAGATTAATATGGACGGTTCTATTCTAGTAGGTGAAGATCGTAAAATATTTTATTACTATAAAGGTCCTGAAATAAATGAATCAGATGCGACTACCATTGATAATCTCGCAGAAAGTCCGTCCTATCCTCTTAAAGTCCCTTTATTTGATGGATCACGACTGACAAGGGTCACAACCTATCAAATTGCTCAGGAGATAGCAAAATCCCTCAATCGTGTTGCTTTCTCACCCAATTTTAAAAATAGAATCACTGTCGACGCAATTGTAGATGCGACTGGATTTAAGGGATATAAGTTTGACTTTAAAGAACGAATCACAGGCGGTGATGCTGGATTTGCTCCTACAAGCACTATACCTCCCGCGAATGTCTTAGGGACTCAAACTGGTATGATTGACGCAGGGAAAACTGCGATCCGTAAATATCAACTGACAAATGGGGCTGATGGGGTAGCACCCTCCTGGCAATATGCTGATGTTTTAGGGATCGGGACCTTTGAAGTGGATACTCAAAGAGCCATCACACGCTCGGCGATTGGAAATGTCCCCCCTCTCAATCAGAAGGGAGGATTATTTCAAGTAAATGTCAGTGAATGTCTTCAACAAGCGGCAGCACGTTCAAGAGCAAGATTCATGGTGGGTTTAAGTCGTGGATCAAGATCTTTACGTTTTGATAGTATTACAGGAGAACCAGAAGCAGGTCCCGTTAATGTGATGATACGTCCTGAAAACTTTCGCTTAGGTAATGGATCTTTAGGAAAACCATGGATGAATACCTTTGCGGATTATGCTTTTATGTATGATCCATCTACTTCATCAGGACTCAATCATCAGGATAGATTGAGATTGGTACATACAGTTGTGAATAGAACTGATATATCCGGTCCTAATGGACGAAGACCAACCTATGCGGATAGAATTAAGTTTCAAGAACTGAGATATGGTGATGGATTAAATGGGTCGGTGAATACAGGAGCAACTGCGGCAGTATCCGCGTCTGCTGGTTTCTCAGCTCTTTATGGATATGATCTAACTGGTAATCCGTTATCTATTGAGGTAGTTCAATTTAAATTGGAGGGAGGACAAATCACTGCGAAAATGATATCTGATGCTGCTTCAGGAAATAATGAATATGATTTAATCACTTATGATGTCACTCGAAATAAAAGAAGACTATTCAAATGTGTGAATCAGAATTGTGAATGTCTTCTACCCGTTCTCGCGATTAACAATAGAGGAATGCTTGATGATACTGGAAACCCTGGAACAGCACAGAACTTAGGAATCAATCGTTATGATGGGGTGAATTCGAACTGGGCCAACTTTAACTTTTTATCAGATGATACTTCTAAGAATGATTGGGTTAATAGAACTTATACAACTGATGCCTCGGCTATCATTGCGGCTCGGGCATTGGATCAAGAGAGAGATTTTAATGACTACACGACCCCTGGTGATGTTGCTTCGCCTATTGATTTCACTTATCCTGGATTACACGCGAATAGTTTTTCTGATCAGAAGAGTGTCCTCATCACTATGCCTGACAATTCTTACGGGGGACATAATGGGCTCGCATCTGAGGGTGCGAATACATCCCAATATTTAGGATTTGATCATCTCTCACATGTAGAAGCAAATACTCTTGCCGACCAATCATATCAAGTATCAAGTGTCACTGTCCCTCCTCTACTTTCAAGTAAATCAGTATTTGTAAGACTTGAAAACTTCGGGCAAGAGTCAGTTAATGCCTACCAGGGTCTTAGATCTAAAATCATCGCTCACTTACCAAGATTTGACGGAGTTAATTCAGTCGGACCATTATATCTGGAACCCAATAATATGATTTATCTTGATCTGAAGAACCCGCACCCGTTCAGGATTAATAGTTTTGATTTGTCACTGTGTTTCACCGATGAGACGTATGCTATTAACCTCACTGGCACGACAATCATTTGTCTCCATGTTCGCGAGAGACCAGAATCTGCCGTTCGTGTTAATTAATATTCATTGAATAGTCTTGATTACTTTGATTACTATTAGTAAGTATAACTATATGACTTTTTTTTAGTGAATAATTTATTATATTGCTTTGTTTATATGAAACTTGATTCAGCATTAAACATTGACATCGTAGATGATAAAAAACCTGAGCCTGAACCTGAACCTGTGGTGATAGATAAAGATGAATTATTAGCCGATGTCCCGCTCGATGACGGTGATATTTCTGAACAAGAGGTAGATCTTGGATTAGAGTTTGTACAGAAGCCCAAGCCAGATACTGAAGATATCTTCGATAATAAAATTGATGAGATAGTCAAGGAGACAAAAAAAGAAATGGAAGTTCCTCATGTAAAAGTAGTGAAAGAAGAGCCACCTAAGAAAAAGAAAAGGAAACCCATGACACAAGAGCATCTTGCTAAATTAGCAATCAGTCGGGAGAAGGCTATCGCAAAAAGGAAGTTCTTATCCGAGCAGAAGAAGATTGAGAAGGCTCAGGCTCAGCTGGTTAAAGACCAAGAGCAATTGCTTCGGCAAAAAGAATTAGATAAAAAGATTAAAGATTTGAAAGTGAAAGCAGATTCATTACAAGATACTGAACCTGTAATCCCAGAAAAAAAAGAAAAAGAACCAGTTAAAACACAGGGATTTACAATGGAAGATATACAAAATGCTCAACTGAATGCCATCATGGGATACGAGGCTGTGAGAAAGCGGAGAAAGGCAGAAAAGAGAGCAAAACAGCAAGAGAACAAGGCAAAAGAAGATATATTAAAAACTATTAAGACCGCCCAACCAGCATGGTTCATTGAAAATTCGCCCTTCAACGGATTGTTTTGATGTACTTCTGATGTTTGATTGTTTTAAGATGAGTTGATATTCTATTACTTAAATATTTCTGTTTTGTTGAACCAATATATACTTCATTAGTCTCAAGACACTGAATGAAATATATTTTACAAGTCATATTATTTACAATATGACATACTAAGAATAATTTTAAATCAAATTTTACCATAACCATCCCTGCTTTCGAGTCTCTTCCATGTCATTAATATATTTTTTGATATATTCAAGGATGTCTTTGATTTCTAAGATATCTTTTTTTAATTTTATGATATCTCCTTGAATAATATCAACAGGTTTTGGTGGAGGCATTTATATGTAATTAGATTTTATTTAAGCACTGACTTTTTGAACCACCCTCGAAGCCGCTGCTCTCGGTTCTCCGAGTCCCATGGAAGAGCGAGCGGATTTCAATGCGTCCGCTTTAACTCGGTCCGCATCTACAAATTTCAATTTATCCATATCAGATCTAATCTGTGATTTTTTATCTTCAAGAGATGCCTGTTCTTTTGCCGCTTTATCTTGTATCTCCTCCTCACCACCGATAGCCCCTGTGACTGCCGATGCTGCTCCTAAGGCTGCTCCAAGAGCAACGATCTCTGGCTGAGCCGTCACTACCCCGAGGACATCCGCAACCCCAGAAGCTATCTGGAGGGCATTTGATGCTTTCTCTAAGTCATTTGCTCCTTCAAGATGAAAATCGCCTTTAAAACCATCTGTATCTTTGTATAGATCGTATGCCCCTTGTCCCACATTCATAAATGTTCCCCCAGCACTTAATGCTTTACGGGCAAATTTGCGTCCTACAATTCGTTCCCCACTTTTAGCTACTTCACCTGCTGATTCGTCTGCTGCTTCGGTTGCGATTTGTTTACTGTCTTTATCAAGTGAATCTTTCACAACACTCTCAACTTTAGTTTTTACTGTGTCTTTAAGAGCCTCTTCAGCTTTCTTCTTGGCGGCATTCATGAGAGTGGTTCTTGCGGAAGTGGCATCAATCGCAGTAGAAATCCCCGCTGCTGATCCTGTGGCAATCTCTTCAACATTTTCCTCAGCTACTTCCTGTTTTTTATCTTCTGACACTTGAAGGATTCTCTGTGCTGCTTGTCTCCGCAGAGCCGTCACTCTCTCATTATGTGATAATGCTTCTTGATATCTAATAGTAGCATATCTGTTCGCTCTCGCTCGCTCATCATTCCAAAGATCCATATTTTTATATGATATATAATATATTATTTTAATCCTCCATATTTAAACTATCATCGCCATGCCAAACAACTTCTTCGAAGTTACGTAATATCCTACTCGGGTTATTTTGGAGGTCGAGGTACATAATCTGATAGGGTATCTTATGTATATCCTTATACCATTTGATAAAATTATCATATCCACCACACATCCCTGCGTATTCCTCGGCTATCTTATCCAGTTCAACTCGGTTCTGTTGTCGACAGATAAAGATACTATTCGCATTAGATCTAATCATACCAGATACTGCTCTGAATGACTGGGTTGTAATCACATAGAAATCAATGTAATGTCTAAATCTTGTAGAGAAATAACTCACAGCATTATTCTTACTGAAATCCTGTGTTAAGATATCATCAAGAACCAGAGCGAATGATGGTCGGTCATCACGTGGATACATAGACTGCTCCTCTTTGATAGCGGTAATCATCCAGTCTTCATAATGGTCTTCACAGTCAAAGTATTTGGAAAGAAGTTGACCTTTATTATCAGTATGTAAAGTATTACTGATTATCTTCACTGTGTCGAACAATCCACGATAGAATGACTCATTACAGAACATGTTCACTAGCAGATTACTCTTACCAGATCTTACAGACCCTATGAGTAATCCTAAACATGGCATCTTAGGTAAGTGATCATGTATGTCAGCAAATCGAGGGTCTTCATCTACATCTTTCACCTTCAGAATCGTGGGGACTTTCATTTTATCTTTCTTCGCCATCTTTGGCTCAGGTTTATCTTTTGCCTCATCCATAGTATACGTTATATACTAATATCATATAAAAATATATATATCCTAAACATAATATCAAATATAGACATTGTATTTGACAATCGGTAATCATTTAAAATTATCTATGATAAAGTATATAAAATATGAGCCTTGAATTAGATAGTCAGGAAATTGCGAATGTCTTGAAATCCTATAAAAAAAAGAGGGATAGAGAGAGAAAGATTTATCACCAGGTAATCAAGCATAATGATGTCTTGATGGAGCGGAGACGAGAAATAGCACGTGAGCATTACTGGAAGAACAAAGAGAAAAAGAAAGAGTATTATGAGAAGAATAAGGAACATATTAGACTTCAAAGATTAGCATCATACTATAAAGATAATCTTGAAACATTAAAAGATAAATATCCTCTTGATTATGAGGTAATGGTAGATTTAGAATTAATCACCATCTGAGTCCCAGCAATGCGCGCCGTCAAGAGCCTCGGTCATTTGTTGATCGACCTGTTCTGAAACATAATGGTCCCAAAGATATTTACGGATATCTTTCCAGGATTTTAGATCATCTTTTTTAAAAAGACAATCTTCACTTTCATCATCTACCCATTTATCCCTCATATCTTGATCTGATGGTATCACTTGTTTCATGGCGACATGGGCTTCTTCTATCACCTCGTAGCAGGTCCACCATAAATCTTCAAAAAACTCGTCTGTGCTTGTTGGTTTGCTCATTTTATAATATGAGATATAAATTATTTTATTAATCAAATTTTAGTATGTAATCTCCTTGCTCAGACTTTAATCCAAAAGAAAAGACATTTTTGGATTTCTCTTTCTCAATCAATTGTTTTTTTACTTGAGGACTTATGATGGGTATCCATTCTTGGATAGTCTCAACGTTTTTATTCATCAGTTTACAGGCACGTCTTACTGAGGGTAAATCCCCGTGCTGGATCACCCACTTCATATCGTCGTGAAGATCTTCTAGTGAATTATAGTTCGTTTTTTCAATGATATACTTATTCTTACAATACTTACATATCTCTCTACATATACCCATAACCGTCGCCTTATCTTTAA
>WLWH01001797.1_pt1 | contig 13259 bp, 27 predicted proteins | sample 6712741 | NCBI WGS metagenome assembly WLWH01 (sample SAMN12718694, study PRJNA515312) | sponge metagenome | isolation source: marine sponge | host: Mycale hentscheli | place: New Zealand: South Island, Marlborough, Capsize Point | collected 2003-05-01 | reverse complement strand
AAAAAAAAGGTTAAAATAGGATGGTTTAGTTGTGGCATTACTAGTGCCGTAGCCTGTAAATTAGCAGTAGAAAAGTATGGAAAAGAGAATGTAAGGCTTTTTTATCTTGAAATTGATTCGGCACATTCGGATAACAAAAGGTTTATTCAAGATTGCGAAGATTGGATAGGTGTTAAAGTTGAATACAGACGTAACCCAAAATACAAAGATCAGTTTGAAGTAATTGAAAAAACGAAATATGTTAACGGTGTAGGCGGTGCAAGATGTACCAAAGAACTAAAAAAAGATGTACGTTTTAAGATTGAAAAAGAAATAGTTTTTGATGGTCAAATATTTGGTTTTGAGTTTGCAAAAAAAGAAATAAATAGAGCTTTAAGGTTTAGTGAACAATACCCAGATTCAAAACCTCTTTACCCTTTGATTGATTCAAAACTAAGCAAAGAACAATGTGCAGATATTCTTTTGAGAAACAATATTAAACTACCTAGAATGTACGAATTAGGTTTTCATAATAATAACTGTATTGGATGTGTAAAAGGAGGTAAAGGATATTGGAATCATATAAGAAAACACTTTCCCGATGTATTTGAAAGAATGTCAAAAGTTGAACGTGATATTGGGCATACCATTTGCCGAGTTGGTGAGGATAGAATTTATTTAGATGAACTGCCTGATGATAAAGGAAGACACAAAGCAATGTATGAGGAAGATTTATTTTCACACGCTATGAGTTGTGGTTTTTTATGTGATGGTGGTTCTAAATGAATAACACAGAACTAAACTGGTTCTCCTGCGTCAGAAACAACATCGACTTAATTGAAGACTCAGTGATATTTAACCTCGATAATCCATTTGAAAACGAGGAACTAAACACCCTCTTGTTTTATTATCGGGATAATATCAAAAACTACAAGACTCTCAGAAACGCCTTAAAAGCCTCTTTTGAATCACTCTCAGTAGATTATCCCAAAAGTGAATTAAAGACAATCCTGCGCTCTGTAACGGCACTAGAATCAAACGTTAAGAGTTACGAAGAGGAACTAATTGACAAATACAAGAAAAGAACCGTTGCAAGACTCATTGATAAGCATCATGGAGTTGAGTATTCAGAAAAGAACGCTGATGTAATTGTTGAAGAGTTTAAAAACATTATTGCAATGATTGACGACACAGGAATATCAACCGATGACATCACCAAGCAACAAGCCATCGAGTTAATCACTGAAAAATGGGAAAAGCTATTTGAGAATGATTTCTCTGACTATATCCAAACTGGTATCAAATCCCTAGATGACATTATCATTGGATTTCAGAAGAAGACTTCTAACTTAATCTGTGCCCGTCCTGCTGTGGGTAAAACTGCCCTTGGTTTAACCTTCCAAAATAACTTTGTTGAACAGGGTTTAAAAACAGGTTTAATCTCAGTAGAAATGACCAAGGAACAACTCATTGAGCGGTTAGCCTATATCAATTCAGAAGTCCCTGCTGACACATTCACCAATGGGGATGACATAAACCCAACTGATTCAGCTAAAGTGGTTAAGTCATTAACTAGCATTAGAGACAATGATAATTACATCATTGAGGCAACTAATAACAGAACTATTTCAAACGTTGCTAGAATTGCCCGAAAAATGAAACGTGATAACCCCGACTTACAGGTTATTATTGTGGACTATATCCAAAAGATTGAAGCGGTCAAAAACAAAGGCGTTAAAACTTATGAGATTGAAGAGATTAGCGGAGTCTTAACTGATCTTGCTAAAAAGCTTGATGTGGTGATGATTCCACTGGCTCAATTAAATAGAGCTACAGAACAGAACAAAGAGGACTTACCCCAGTTAAGCAACCTTGAAGGCTCATCAGCATTAGAGAAAGACGCTCACACTGTTTTAATGATTCACCGATCTTACAAGGGAGCAATCGAAGCCTCTTCCACTGGCTCGACTAATATTGCAGTTTGGGGAACACAGGAAGAACAAACAATGGATAACCTCCATTCAATTTTATTGGTTGCTAAGAATCGTTCGGGTAAAACTGGATTAGCAAAAACAATCTATAACGCAAGATGCACTAAATTTTTGAATTATGATTTTACTCAGTCATGGGATGGTGGAAGCAATGACCCATTTTAATCTGACTGAACAGTATGAAGCTTTAGAACAGGAATTAACCGAAGCTTTTAATGATGGTGAGTATGATGATTGTGTTGATATAATAGTTGACATTGAGCAAGCTAGGAAGTTGTTTAATTCAAATTTACCCGATTGGCATAATGTGCGGTGGTCAACTGTTTATGTGGATAACCCTAAAACTTGGAGTGAAGCATTTAATCAATATCAATCCAATTTGACAAACGTAAAAACGAAGTAATAATGAGAAAACAACAAAGGAATAGAAAATGAAAATAAAAGACTTAACAGGCGATGAGTTAGAAATCAGCCTAAGAACAAATCGTGATGGCACAAAAAGACTTTGGATCTGTAATACTGATGTTGATTATGACAATTCAGTAGGAACGATATTTAACCCCAGTGATATTGATATAATCATTGAAGCCTTACAAGAAATTAAAAGGAGTTTGTAGGATGAGTAAATGCAAACACCCGAAATGTAGTATGAGGGGTACTATACTAGATAATAAGTATTGCTCTAGTCTTTGCTACATAGATGACCTCGAACGCCAACTTGCGGAGGCTAGGGAGGAGATTAGAAATTTAGCTGAACTAGCCACGAATTTTATAAGTTATTCAGTCAAAATAAAAGAATTTCAAATGAAGTGTTGGGATAAAAAATCATTTGTTTCTGTGGAAGATGTTGGATTTTCCATACCTATTTATCAGACTTTAGCACTTCAAACACGATTGAAGAATTTAGCAAGAGACACAGACGATTCTTTAACAGGAAAGGGATTGAAAATATTAGAACAACTAAAGGAGCAAGGCGAGAATGAGTGAATGCAAATGCAGTATGTCTATTTCTGTGCTAGGCGATGGTTGCAGATATTGTCAGCCTCAAGAGTATATAGATAGTCTTGAGAGAGTACACAAAGAGAATGATGAGCTTCTTGAAACGTGTGAAGACCTAGAGACTCAACTTGCGGAGACTAGGGAGGAAGCAAAGAGAGAAAGGAAAAGAATGTTTTTGCTTTGGTATGCTATAGGCTTTTGTTTGGATAACAAGAGAATAGCAGAAGTAAGAGAGGTTTTTAAAAAACAACTAAAGGAGAAAGGCGAGAATGAGTGAATCTTTATGCGGTTATTGCTTTAAGGAATACGCTCCGTCATGTTGCGAGAAATCGGAATACGAGAACGTAAAGCGCCAACTTACTGAGGCGAGGGAGGCAATCAAAGAACACAAGAAGCGCAAGAAGTCTTGGGGATTTGAAGGTTCAGATTATGATAAAGTTTTATGGGAACAACTAAAGGAGAAATAAAATGTATTGTTGTTTAGAAATTGGAATAGATGCTATGTGTGAAGATTGTCCTTATAGAGACCAACTAAAGGAGAAAGGCGAGTAATGGCAGGATACGGAGAGCAAAAACAAGACTTAGAGAATAAGTTGCTTAGAGAAAATAAGAAGCTTAGAATGAAATTAAATGAAATAGAGTCTGTTTGTAACAGCTACAAAGCTATGCAGTCAGAGTATGCAACTAGCACAGAAATTCCATATTGGGATATAATGAATATAATAGAGGAATATAATAAAGGAACAAGGTTGATGAGCAATATAATTTACACCAAGCAGGATTTTGATTCAGTTAAAAGGCAACTAGCAATCGTGACTAGGGATCTTGAACTAGCTCATTTAGAACTAGAAAAAAGAAAGGTGAAAAAAGCCTGTGGTAATTGTTCGGGTGGTTGTGTAGCTTCTGAGATTACAGGAATGCCTTGTAGTCCCAAATGATCTTATTTATCGAAGGAGTACCAAAGCCTAAACAGCGTCCTAGATGGTCGGGGAAGTTTATGTATTCCCCTAAGACAGAATGGGAGAAAATGCTTGTTAATTACTTTGAATCCTGTGATGAATATTATTACACCGCTTTAAAAGTTAGTATGACTTTTTATATGCCAAGACCCAAAAAGCATTATAGAACAGGTAAATACTCTGATGTCCTTAAAGATGATTCGCCAGTACTGCACACTAATAAGCCCGACCGAGATAATCTTGAAAAGGCTGTTTTGGATTGCATGACAAAGGCAGGACTTCTTAAAGATGATTCAATTGTTTGTGATGGTTTTATCAAGAAGCTTTGGGCAAATAAAAAAAGTGGTGTAAAAATAGAGATTGAGGAGATTTCAATTTGACAAGAGGATTACAGGTGTTAATATCCTAAACAATTCAAACAAGGATTTTTTATGGCACTAGAATATGTCATTACTGATGGTGTAACCACCGTTAAGAACAACGCAAGTTCCATGAAGGAAGCCGTTGAGATAAAAAACAAACTAGAAACCAGTTACAACTGGGTAATTAAAATAAAAAGGAAAGAAACATGAGTGATAACAGTTCTTCAAGTAGCGGAATAGGCTTTACAGGGCTTTTAACAATCCTGTTTGTGGGCTTAAAGCTAACAAATACAATAGATTGGTCTTGGTGGTGGGTTCTCAGCCCTATATGGATAATGACATCGTTTGTTATCGGTTTAGTAATATTAGCAAGTCTTGTTTCAAAATAATTAGGAGAGTAGAATGAGTAAAATCGGAATGAACATCAGCATTGATGTAACTAAAATCGACAAAGCGCACTTAATCGAAGGTAAGAAAGGTAAGTACTTAAACCTCACAGCGTTTATCAACCTTGATGAAGAAGACCAGTACGGGAATAATGGCATGGTTACTCAAGGGCTAACAAAAGAAGCTCGTGACGCAGGAGAGAAAGGCGCAATCCTTGGCAACGGTAAAATCTTTTGGCGAGAAGATTCCGCACCTAAACCACAGGCATCAGCTCCAAGTTTTAGTGCAAGCGAGATTGCAGAAGACACACCTTTTTAATCTAAACTAACCACTGGGGCTATTAACTTAGCCCTTTTTTTAATCAAAGGAAAATAGAAATGACACAAGAATTTAAAATATGCTCAAAGTGTTTCGAGAAGAAACCAAGAGAAGAATTTTACAAGCACAGAGCCTCATGTAAATCCTGTAAGATCAATTATCAGAAGAACCGCTACCATGATTTAAAAGATGGGAAGCGTGATATGGTTAGTTGGTATAATAAGAACCAAGAGATGACGAACGAGAGAATGATTGAACATCTTAATAAAGTCATGCAGGAGCGTAAAAAAACTACTCATACTGTGTTTGTACCCGAAAGAGAACTAAGTAATAAAAGTAATTACAACGCCTCAAGAGAAACAAGATTCATTTGTTACTTCTTTTTCTTGTTGCTTGTTTTGATCATTACTTATGTTGTATTTAAAGACTTGGGGCTAATCTGATGCTAAACCTAATTAAAGGCGATTGCCTTGAGAAGATGCAGGATATTGAAAGCGGAAGCATTGACGCAATTATAACAGACCCACCTTATAATATAGCAAGAGAAAATAACTTCTCTACAATGGGAAGAGCAGGGATTGACTTTGGTGAATGGGATAAAGGAGCAGATTTATTTACTTATATAAATGAGTGTTACAGGCTATTAAATAAAAACGGGTCTTTTATTGTTTTTAATGATTGGAAGAATCTAGGCGATATTGCTAGTTATGCAGAGTCAGTAGGTTTTATGACAAAAGATATGATAAGGCTAGAAAAAACAAACCCTATGCCAAGGAATAGAGACAGAAGATATATCACTGATTATGAGTGTGCAGTATGGTTCACTATGCCTAAAGCTAAATGGGTTTTTAACAGGCAAGATGAAAAATACCAAAGACCTAAATTTGTAAAATCAATAGAGAAGGGTTTTCATCCTACACAAAAGAATCTTTCTTTGATGGAGGATTTGTTAAGAATACACAGTAACGAAGGTGATACAGTTTTAGATTGCTTTATGGGCAGTGGGACGACTGGTGTTGCATGTAAGAATCTAAATCGCTCATTCATAGGCATCGAACAAGATCATAAATATTTTGAAATAGCGAAGGAGAGAATAAAATGCTAGGCTGTAATAGATGTGGTCATATTTGGGATAACTGCGAATGTTCTGACAAGGAAGTAATAGGAGCTGACAGAGATATGTTTGAAGATGATATTAAAGACCTCGGTTCACATTACCGACATTCATTCATGGGGCATAAGATAGATGTTTATCGAGTTATTCAAATATTTGGAGTAACTGACCCAGTAGCACAGCATATAGTTAAAAAGCTTCTCAGAGGCACTAAGAAGGGGCACACAGAGGGGTTTGTATGGCAAGAGGTAACACAGGCAGTTGAAAGGAAGAATGAAATGATAAAAGAGGATGAAAACAATGGATAATGTATTTGTGAAAGTTGGTGGTGGTTACTTGGTGAAGCTTGGAACTGGAATGTATTTGAACTCTTACTTTGAAGCAGGATGTAAAGAAACTGCTAAGATTTACGCAACTAGAGATCATGCTATAGTTGCGTTAGAGATTTGGTTAAGGTAGGAGATTATTATGTTTGTGAGTAAAAGAAAATATGACCTAGATATATTACAAATAGAAATGGATAAGGATTTTCTTAATTCTAAGTTATCATTTTATCAAAAGGAGTTAATTGAATTACAGAAAGTGATAAATACTAATGAATGTAACCATAAGTTTAATAAATGGAAACAGGTTAAAATGGATTTATCTGACCATAGAGTTTACAAAGATAAGCAAGTAAGAAGATGTAAGAAGTGTGGTTTTATGGAGTCTAAAGAAATCTAATGCATCAAAGTTATCAACATACCCCCGAGCCAATGTACCACTGTTACGAGTTTGGACACTGGTTCTTTGAGGTTTATCGTGTTGGTAACTTAGTCAACTTCTGTTGCGATAAATGTGAGATGTGTGTTACAATGTCTGACAACGCTATCGAGGAAGCTGATTATGGTATTAGAAAGTTCGGTATTAATTTGTGGGAATAATTGAATCAAGTCTTTAAGCATGTTATCATATTAAAGAAATTGTTTCGCTCGATTCATTTTTCTATATTCCTTTGGCTCTCTACCTTCACTGGCAGGGAGTTTTTTTTTTGCTTTTTTTCTAAAAACGATTTTGTGTTTCATTAGATGGTGTTATTATTCCTTAGCCCCCGATTCACCCCTAATTATAATAGAGGTATACAAAACGCCTCAAAATTATGATTTAATCTAAAAATTATACGATGACGGGGCATTTTAACTAAAAGGAAAATAAAAATGGATAGATCAGAAAGTATTAAGGAATTAGCCTCTGCGTTATGTAAGGCTCAAAGCGAACTAGATAACGCATCAAAGTCAACAAGTGGGCATGGATATAAATATGCCGACTTAGGTGAAATCATTGACATTCTAACACCAGTATTATCAAAACATGGATTAGCTCATATGCAGTCCCCTGTTATGGTAGATGGTAAAGCTTGTTTAGAAACTATCATTATGCACGAATCGGGTGAGTACATTGCTAATACAGCTCTAATGGCTCATGCAAAGCTTCATAAGGGCAACGAGGCTCAAATGATGGGTGCAACTATAGCTTATCAAAGAAGATACTCTTTAAAGTCCATGTTTGGCATTGCGGAAGTTGACGAAGAATCAAACTTCAAAGCTAATGAAACCAAAACTAAAAAGAAGCAAGAAGATGTTATTGCAGAGGCTAAAGACTTACTAGATAAATGTAAGCAAGTTGAAGAACTTGGTATGCTTTGGGGTACACTTGCGCCTAATGTTCAGAACTTGCTAAAAGCTGAATTCAGTAAGAAAAAAGATCAACTTGAGGAGAAGTAAAATGAGTTTACAACAAAACGAAGAGTGGTTTCAAGCTCGCAGAGGAAAGTTCACAGGAAGTAACTTTAAGTTAATCCTAAACAAAGGCAGAGGCAAATTATTCACAGATCAAGGCTTCTCTTACATTCGTAAAGTAGTTGCGGAGAGAATGGGATCTTATGAGTTCCCGACTAGCAACAAAGCTTGTGAATGGGGCAACTCCAATGAGCCTTTAGCGGTTGAGCATTACGAAGAGGATACAGGCTATACAGTCGAAGAAACTGGCTTTGTATTACACTCTAAGTATGACTTTGCAGGGTGTTCAGTCGATGGTCTTATCGTTGGCGAGAGTGGCATTATTGAGGTAAAGAACCCTTACAATCCTGCTAACTTTATTAGATACGCAACTGATGAGGCTTATATCCTCAAAGAGCATGGCTCTCAAATTTACGGGAACATGTGGGTCATGGAATCAGACTTTTGTGACTTTATCGCATATGACAAACGTAATGAGCGCAAACCTATTTTCATTAAGCGTTTTTATCGTGATGAGGAAAAGATTGCACTGCTTGAGGAACGTGTGTTACTAGCTGAATCAGTAGCCAATCAAATGTACGAAGAGATTTTGAACCCTAATTGCAACAGCGAGTTTTAAGATGCCTTATAAAATGAAAAACACACTTAGACCCGCAACCGATCATCAGAAGAAGCTAGAAGCAGAGGAGACTGAGTATTGGATTAAATACGGGGAGCGTCCCAAGAATATCAAAACTGGTGCAGAAAAAAAAAGGATAGATAAATGAAATACCAAGAAATAAATTCTGATGAGATAAGCAAATTAAGTAAACTTGTTTTATCAGAGGAGCGTGATTGCGATAAATGTGATTACAAAATTCAAAGAGGTGGAACAATATGGAGGTTTGTTAATAAGAACACCAAGCCTTTTAATATCTCTTTTGTTTGTTGTAACTGTTCTAAATTAGTATAAGGAATGTAAAATGGCTATAGACGTTAAAGAAATGGCTTTAGATGACACTAGATTTATCATCAAAAAACTAAGGGAAGTGATGGAATTACCCGAAAAAATAGTAAATCTAAGATTAGAATTAGATATGGATAATACCCCAAGAGTTACAGTTGAATTTATACCAGAAATAAAAGGAATGTAAAATGAAAAAGTTAAGAGAAATGTTTGAAGGTTATCTAATGGTGACAGTAGCAATGATGTCAACCCTGTCGTTTTTAATAGGCAACGATATAAGTGGCAGTATTCTAATGTCAGCGGTTTTAATGTCAGCTTGTATATTAAAAAAGAGGTAAATAAATGAAATTAACTACAGAGCAATTTAAACAGTTGCTACCATATTGTAACACTGAGAAGCAATTAATTAGACTTAAAAAAGTAATTGAATTTAATGGTCATCAAACAAAAGCCTGTGAGGCACTGGGAGAGAACAGGTCTTCATTCAAGAAGTCCATTTCTCAAATAAGGAAACACGCTAGAGATCAAGGTTTTCAAGTTGGTGGTGAGAAGTTTAAGCCAATCTTAGGGCATATTGTTAAAGGTGAATCTGCTTTAGTTGATTCAAATGGTGAAGCTAAATTAAAATGGATTAAGACAGATGTAAACAAGGAACTACAATTAGAGCAACTACATAAAGCAATATCATCATCCTTTGAGGAATACAAAGGAAAGTCTTTTGAAGTATCTGAACCAAAACATACAGATGAAGATTTGTTGTGCTTAATTCCAATCGGTGATGCCCATGTAGGTATGATGGCATGGCATGAAGAATGTGGTGAAGACTTTGACTTAAAATATGCGGAGTTCTATTTAACTAGAGCAATGGAAAGATTAGTTGAGTCAGCTCCAAATGCAGAGACATGTATAATTGCAGATATGGGTGACTTTCTACACCGCCAAGATAACAAGAATCAGACTCCTAATTCGGGTGCTATACTTGATTGTGATAATAGAACTTTGAAGATGATGAGAATAGCGGTTAAAATATTAATCCATGCAGTGAACAAGGCATTGATTATCTGTCAGATATTGTAAACAAGCATGGTGAACAAGAGTTCGCAAGTGGGGTAGTAAAAATAAAGCCATTGATGCAACCAGATATGGTCACTGTTGATTTGCTTATGTATGTTAACCCTAAAACCAGTACATTTACAATTTTCAGTTATCAAAAAGTTGGAGAATATAATGTTGCATGTGTAATTGCAGGAGGTACTGATTTTACACCATTCTCAGGAGAGTATAGAAAGAATGATTGACGTTGCTGATTTAGATTGCATATACCTGAGCTATGATGAACCCAAAAAAGAAGAGTTTTGGGTAAAAATACGCAACATGGTTCCGTGGGCAAAACGTGTAGATGGAGTCAAAGGTTCTGATGCCGCACACAAAGCGGCCGCTGATGCAAGCGATACTGAACGTTTTATACTGATTGATGGCGATAACTTGCCACAAGAAAGTTTTTTTAACGAAACAATAGAATATAAAACTGAACAGTATGAACAAGCAGTGTACAGATGGCGTGCCCGTAACGATATCAATGGACTTATGTATGGCAACGGTGGCATTAGTTCCTGGACAAAAACGTTTGTACAAAACATGCGTACACACGAAGCCTCACAAGGTGCAGATGAAACTGATGTGGAGTTTTGCTTTGATGATCTATACTGGCCAATGTACAACTGTTATTCGACTACCTATCCTGGAGAAAGTGCAAAACATGCTTTCCGTGCAGGCTTTAGAGAAGGCGTAAAAATGTGCCTTGATAAAGGCACCAAGCCCAGTGCAAGCGAATTTCGTGAAAGTGTACATAATAGAAACTTAGATCATTTAACCATATGGCACAATATAGGTGCAGATACAGAACATGGGCTTTGGGCTATTGCAGGATCAAGACTTGGAACATATAAAACAATGTTGCAGAAGGATTGGAACTATAAAGATGTACAAGACTTTGCAAAGTTGGATGCTATCTGGGAAGATGTAAAACATTTACAACCTGGTGAATTAGTAAGTATTAAAGCCGATGATCTTGCTAGACAACTTTCTTTGCCAATGAATATCCTTACACCTGTACAAAGCAAATTCTTTAAGCATCATTACCGCAGTAACTGGCACAATAAAGATATCATGACCCGTGAAATTGATGTTATTAGGAGTCAAGAAGGTTGGTAACTGCAATTGTAATTAATACCGATGGTCATGTATGGAATCTTCCTGAAGTTGTGGCAACGATTGAACTTGCTAAATTCCAGAATGAAGATCTGATACTGGACCTAAACAACGAAGGACCAGACTTTGAAACTCTTGACTTAACAAAATATATTAGCACCTGGGACCATCGCACGATTGTTAAGACTCGAAACGCAGTACAATCTTCGGTAAAAGATATTACATTTAAAAACTACTACCCACATTGGATTGACAGTACAAAAAATTCTTTAAAAGGAGTTACAGTTGATAAAAATATTCACAAAACAGTTGGTATGTTTGTAGGTCGTAGCAATGAACATCGGTTATATTTAAGTAGTTACATATATAATAATTATTCAGCACACCAAACTTTTAGGTATGAACCTCAACTGGATTACCACAAAAACAATCTTGGCCTTGAAAAATTAATTGAAAATTACGGATTTACAAATCTTGTTAGTATTGCGGATTTTTTATCTAAATCTCCACTTACAGTCAATGACGATCCTGATGTGAATACATCAATAAAAAAAATTAGCGGGGGTTTAAGAGAAACTGAAAGCGACGTTAAAATAGTTTACAATTTACATAAAGAATACAAACATTTTTTTGTTGAGCTCGTGTGCGAAACGTATTTTAGTGGAAGAACATTTTTCCCCACAGAAAAAACTTGGAGGCCTGTAATGTTGTTAACGCCATTTATAGTACAAGGACCTCAATGGTTCTTACACCGGTTACGTGATATGGGTTTTCAAACATTTGATCGTTGGTGGGATGAAGGTTATAGTGAAGACCCGGCTGACCATCAACCACATGAAATTATCAAAGTCATTGACTATCTAGCACACAAGAGCACTAAAGAACTAAACATAATGTATAAAGAGATGCAACCCATACTCCAGCATAATAAAAAACGTTTTATGGAACTTACCAGTAAAGATTTTGAAATATTTAAAAATGACCGATACTAAGCAAAACAAAGGCGATGGTGTTGATGAGAACTTTAAAAGCGACTTCTTATCTGACGCAGAACGTGCCCAACAGAAGTTAGACACAGTTTCACCAAGTATGTGTCTGGCTAAATGGAAGCAACTAAGTTTACACTTAACAACCGGAATGAACAACAGTTGTTATCATCCTCCACTGCACAGAGCAGATGCTGATGCTATCAAACTCGACCCTAGTGCATTGCATAACACAGAACACAAAAAGCAACAACGTAAAATGATGCTAGAAGGAACACGCCCGCCAGAGTGTAGTTATTGTTGGGCTATGGAAGACAACGACAAACTCAGTGACAGACACTATCGTTCAGGCGAGCCTTGGGCAATGAAGGACTTTGAAACTATAAAAAATGCACCATGGGATAAGGATATAGTTCCTAGTTATGTTGAAGTAGATTTTAATAGTGCTTGTAATCTTAGTTGTAGTTATTGTTCACCACAGTACAGTAGTAGTTGGATGAAAGAAACAACACGCGAAGGTGCATGGCCAACCTCAACACCACACAACGACCCTAGCCACTTTGTAGGAGAACGCAGGCCCATACCCGCAAGAGAACACAATCCGTACGTTGAAGCATTTTGGAAATGGTGGCCTACATTGTATCCTGAGCTTGAGCATTTTAGAATGACTGGCGGTGAACCAATGATGGATAAAAACACATATCGTGTATTTGATCATGTATTACAAAATCCGTCAAGTAAACTACATCTAAGTACAACTTCAAACTTCAGCGTTGAAGAAAAACTTTGGCAACGCTACAAAGGTTATGTTACTATGCTTTGCGAAAAGCAGGGTACTGTAGAACACTTCATGCAGTATGTCAGTCTTGATGGAATGTTTGAACCAGCAGAATACATGCGTCATGGGCTTGACTTTAATCTGTTGTGGGACAGAGTAAACCAGTTTCTCAATGACATACCAGAGCGTAACAGTGTAACATTTATTATAACAATGAACAATTTAAGTGTGACCACATTACAAGATTTGTTTGCTGCTATTTTAGGCTTGCGTCAAATATACAGCAAAACCTACCAAAGAGTTTGGTTTGATACACCTGTGCTACGCACACCAACATGGCAAAGTTTACAGTTATTACCTGAGAGCTATGTACATGAACTGGAGATGCTTAAAACTTGGACACAGCAGAATTTAGAGACTGAATCTACACGCTTCAAAGGATTCAAAGACT
>WLWH01001796.1_pt1 | contig 13260 bp, 18 predicted proteins | sample 6712741 | NCBI WGS metagenome assembly WLWH01 (sample SAMN12718694, study PRJNA515312) | sponge metagenome | isolation source: marine sponge | host: Mycale hentscheli | place: New Zealand: South Island, Marlborough, Capsize Point | collected 2003-05-01 | reverse complement strand
GCGTGCGCCACGAAAGTTCTGTAGAGCCCAAGCAATATGTAACCGACTGGTGGGATTGAAGTCCAGCAGCTTAGTCATAGGAGCACCAGCTACATAACCTTTAGTCTTGTTTGCACGCTTGGGTGTATAAACCTTGCCTGGTACATAAACAAAACGAGCAGCGATAGAAGCTTCTAAGTCAGCAGTCTCTTGCTGTAGTTCAGCACGCACACGCTCAGCAGCATTGACGTCAAAGCGAAAGCCACTGGCTTCTTGCTGAGACATAATCTCAGCCATACGCATCTCAAGGGATACGCAGTCAATAAAATCACGCATAGTCAGCCATTCTCCTTAGCATCAGTTGATATAGTTTGAGCGTTACTTCTGTATCTTGAATACAGTAGTCAAGCATTTCTGGTGTATAAGTATCCCAAGCACCTTCGTGCTTTGAGTAGTCACCCTTGAAGCACTTTAGTCTGTAACCCCACGCTTCAAGTGAATGACGCCCGTACAGCCGTTGGGGCATACCGTGGGGACGGCGTTCAAAGTCACGGTCACTAATGTGGGGATAGAACAAGCGAGACAGCACAAGAGTATCAAGGGTTTGTCCCTGATAATTGAAGTCAGGAAACTGTTCTTTAAGTAGTGGAATGTCATAGCCAATAATGTTGTGTCCAATAAGTACATCTGCGTTTTCAAGCTGCTTCACTCCTTGTATGAGTGCTCGCTCAGGCTGATGATCAAACACGTGAGTGCTGCTATCGACAGCATCACGCATAACAATGCAGTGGATAGTTGAGCCTCTACGTAAGAGACCTGTGGATTCAATATCAAAGAGTAGTTGTGTCTTCATCGTGGGTAGTGATTGCATCTGTTGGATCATATTCATCCTTTTCAAATGGGCTCTGTCCAGGGAAGAGCTCCGGGTCAATGTCTTGTTCGTCATATGTATTTTTACTAAATCGTGGATCTTCGTTAAAGAAGATTGGTTCAATAGCGATTGACACTTCACGTGCTAATCGTGCTGCTCGTCTGAATTCATCTTTATAAAATGTTTCCCATTCGTGTGAAAGTATAACGATACGTCTGATGCCCATTAAGTGTGCCTGAAATACAGACGAAGAGAATGGGTAGCGGGTGCTATAGATCGTAGATCCAATCGCCTCAGTACCAGACTTAGCTGCTGCTGCGATTGCGTAAGACAGTGCGTCTATCTCAACTTTGCTATCAGTTAATAGAGCACGTCCATCGCCAATGATCTCTCGACCTCGCACAATAATACAACCACCTGGAGCAGTTGGGTGGGTAGAACCCGCACCGATTGCTTGTGCTACAGACATAAAGAATCGATCTTTATTTTTAATATAAGTTGGATCACCTTTAGGACTAGTCATACCTCACATATCAGACTCTTTGTTTCTATATTAGGTAGTGAAACAGCTATATGTGAGCCACAAATGAATAATAAAGACAAGTTCAATAGTGATTACCTGTCATTCACAAGTTACTTTCCAGTCAAAGAATCCTTTCCAGCACCTGAGTGGGGACAAGAATCAGAAGATGTAATTAGCTTCAGTCCGTACGGAACATCGGATGCTGTAAATAGCCCAGCTCACTACACTCGTGGTAAGCAAGAAGCTATTGAAATCATTGAGGAAGCTATTCAAGACGCACCAGATGTTAAGTGCGGAATGCTTCAAGCACAAGCACTGAAGTATCTCTTGCGTGTGTGGCTAAAGGATAATTCAAAGCAGGATCTAGAGAAAGCACGTTGGTATTTAAACCGCCTTATTGATTCTCTATAATGGGAAAGCCGCTGATAAGCGGCTATAACGTCAGCATCGTTGGAAATATAGATACTGATTACATACATCTAGGTTCTCATGAGAAAGGATATGTGATTTAAGTGAAGCATAAACACTATCAATATCTTTAGTAGTGTGCTTAAAATAAACAGAGATACCTTCACTTAACTCAGGCACACCAGGTACATACCAAGCGACGGGCAGTAAACATTCCCACGCTTCTAAATCAGCAGACACCCAACTGTTCAGTTCCTCTAGGCGCTGAGCAGTTTTTATTATGTGCTGCTCGTGTGCTTCTGTTTGAGGTATGGATTCAATATTATGTTGAAGTAAAGCGTGCTTCCACATCAATGAGCCATCCTTAAGGATAAGACGACAAGGGTGAACTTGCGTACCGGAAGGTAAATTATAAAAGAAAGAAGGTGTAATATGCTTACTCATTAGATTTGACCTTTGTTATCTTCAAAAAATTCAAGGTCTTTAGCCCAGCTATCTCCTGCATATTCATTGTAAATAACACGACCTACATCACGGAACGTGTTATAAAACAAAGTAACTTTATCGATATCAGTCAACGCCTGATCAACTGGAGGGGCATACACCAGTAAGTTCCAAGTAGAAGGAGAGACTGGTTCAAATCCTGTAGCAGTAGCACGCAGCTGCTTTACACGTTTGAATGGAATACAGACTGGATAATCCCACAGGACAGGAGCGCCGCGTAGTAACTCACTAGCACTACAGAAATAAACAAAGCTATTGATATAACCATTACGGTATTCATTGATAGCTTTAGTGAGCCAGATACGGCAGTCGCGTACAGCACCTTTAGGTGATAGCCATACGTTACCGTGCCAATGTTCTTTCAATGGATTGACTTCAATCGACGGTACAGAGGTAGCATTCACTAGCACCTGCTGTACTGGATCTGAAGTTGGATCGAAATCAATACTACCCATTACAGATCTAGCACGCTCAATAAGTTGTGGCGTGGGATACAACGGTAGCTTTAATCCTTTAGCGGCAAGTTTATCCGCTAAGTTTTTCTGCGAGCGCTCTAAGGCTTTCTTGGCACCCACCTGCTTCGACTGCAAATGTTCTTGTTCCAGCATCACTGATCAATGTAATTAGTACGTTTTTAGACCAGTCATTCTCGTCAATCTCTGACATCAGACCACGCAGAAATTCAAGGATTTCGTCGTCTTCTTCTCGCTCAGCTACGTGAATATCAAATTCAATAGAGCTGCCGGACATAAAAGTTGTAGAGTCGTTCATCAAATTAATGACAAGCGCACCTGCTCCTTGCTTTTCTACACCAGAGATAGCAATGTCTACTAAGTCAGAAAGAATCAACTCAGCAGTTGCGAGCAAGAACTTTTGCTCTTGATCTTTCTCTTTGCCAAACTTGTCGGAGGCAAGGAGCTGTGTAATTAAATCGTTTCTTCTAGACATATAAAAATGACTCTTGTAATAAGATAAGTGAATTAGAATTCATCTGTGGAATTCTCGTCGATATCAGTTGGCTTTTTAAGTGTATCTGGATTAATAATGTTTGATTGACTAGAGTGTCTGCCTGCCAACATATCTTCTACGACAGCTTCAAATCGTTCAGAGAACTCAGAGTCTGGAGCAAAGATAAGGTTAGCTCGTTCATCTAGCTCTTCTTGATTAATCATCTTCTCTTGTGCTGCTAGCGCTAGCTCTACGTTGTACTCAGCAATCTGTTGCTTAAGAGTATGGAGCTGACACTGCAGTTCAAATGACTCAGCATAGCTATCGTCATCTACAAAGACACCAATCTTTTGTGGGATTAAATGAAACGGATTACAGCAATACTTATTGCCGCAAGTAGTTTTAACACCAGTGAATCCTAGGTCTCCCCAGGTGTACCACATAGCAACACGTTGAGGGTGGTGCTGTGTACTAGTACTGATTCCGTGCCGCCTCCAGGAAAACTGTGGCTGCTTAGTACGTTTGTTGATACATCCTTCCCAGTTCCAACACTCATCTGGCTGACGAATATCAACCTGTGACCAGAATCTCAAAGCACGTTTGCGTTCTCGCTTAAGCAAACGATCAATGTCAAATGACATACGACCTTCACGAGCAGCAGCTACGCATCTAACGCAAGCTTGGTGACTATCAAAGCGCATTGAGGTAGAACTAAATCTACCGATAGAGTGACCTGAATAAATACAAAGCTCGCCTTCCTCAGCTGTATTAGACAACTGAAGATTGCGTCTGCCATATGCGTGACCACCAACTCTTTCGTTTGGTTTTGCTTCAGCCATTAGAACTCACCCTCAGCACGCTTGTGAGTACCACCGTGAGTGGGGTACTGCTCTTCAGTTGAGAGCAATTCAAGGTTGTTGTTAATCATATACTCGTAACGAGTAGAGTTTTCGAACTTAATACGTACAAGCTTTGATCGCCCTGTGTAAAACTCAGGACGCCCAACAACTAAAGCAGTCATATTGTTTGTCTTGACCAGCACTCGTTGGCCGATCTTGATATCTTTAGCAAGCATAATATACCTTTTACTTAATTAAAGTGTAGTGAATGTGTATGTTTTTTGTGGACTTAAGTTATTAGAAATCGTTGAGAACGTGATCCTCACTTAAAGGATCATCTTTAGGTCTCTGCCAAATACGTATTGACTTTGACTTACCAGTAGCAGAATCACGCCTGCTTGTTACTAGACGACGCCAGCCCATAGCCTGGAGTACATCAGCAACACGTCTACCTTCACGCCTTGATTGACTACGAGGGTCAAGTTCTAGAGCATTAGATAGAACTTCAGCAGCTGTAACTTCTTCACGTATAGCAACGTAACCAGCAACTTTATCCATCCAAGGATCGGGGTCACCGAACTCTTGAATGTAGTCAGCAATAGCAGCGATTTCACCGCTATTAAATTCGTAACCTACATCATTTCTGTAGGCTTGAACTGCTGCCGCCCAAATACTATCACGCTCAGCAATTAATTGTTTCCAAGGTATTTGAAACCCACCACCAACTTCTAGTGGTACAAACCTACGGTTACCGGTGCTATCAACCAGAAACTGGTTACGATTAGTAGTACCAATAAGAACAAACCTACGCTGAAGCTTAGAAGGTAATGAAGCGTAGGGGAAACGCACCTCGTCAGTGCGTGTAGTAATGAGGTTTTTAAAGTTCTCAATGTTCCTAGTGTTAAAGTAATTATCAATCTCAGGTAACTCAAGTAGCCACGCTACGTGTAACCTGTACTGCTCTTTCATCAGTGTATCTAGTGGAGTAGTAATCTCACTGAACAACTGATTAGGAACTAAGTTACGAGCGAACATAGACTTACCAACACCCTGTGCTCCAACAAGGATTGGTAGCCAAGACATAGAGCAACCGGGGTTATAAGCACGAGCAACAGCACCAATCATCATTCGCTGCATAGCAAGTGTAGCAATGTTGTGCTTATTACCTAAGAAGGTTTCGCCAATCTTGTCCCAATCTTTGTGAGGCTTAGCGTGAGCAGCACAGTGATCTAAGTACCGCTTGATAGGACAGTACATATTTTTACCAGCTGCATATTGAATAGCAGACTTGATACGTTGCTCAGGTATAAACACACCGTGCTCGCAGGCAAGCTTAGTAGTCATCAAGTCAAGGTCATTACCTTGAAGTGCCACGGTCTTGCCAAGACGATCGGTGTATTCAATAGCACCAGTCAGCTCATTCTTACGTAGATCGCTGAGGATCTCTTTGACTTTATCTACGTCAGACTCTCGCTGTTTAGCAAGATCATCGTCAGTCTTTTTAGGACGACCTTTCTTTTTGACTGAAGCCGTATCAGGCAACGGCTCAAGCTCAATTACATTATCCATAGGCTTCTCCAAAGCTTTATTAATTACGTCATCAAAACTAACTAAAGGATCAAACTCTGTATAACCAGCGGCTGAACCTGCTGCCCCAAATCGTAGTTCTGATGGCAGATGTTTAGTCCAAGAGGGGTCTTGTTTCTTGGCTAATGAATAGAGTGTAGTGTGTCCGGCATAGTTACCGAGACCACGCCATTTAAACGGTTGAATGTTTTCATTTTTCTCACCGTGATGACCTTTAAGTACCCAGTCAACCCAGGTATCAAACAGTGCTTGACCTACGCCAGCACAAGCAGCCATAACAGGTAAGAAGTAGTCTTCGTACTCGCCGTCTTCAGAAGGCCGTAGGAAGTTATCTAGTAGCCACTGACAGCGCTTTACATCGATATCAGTGACGTCAGATGCGACGAAATTTTCTTCGTCATATCCAATGTCTTCAAGGAGAAATTGGGGTACAGCTTCTACTTCTTTGTTGTACTGAAAGACAGCAGCAGTATTACCAAACCATAATCTTTCTGGTTTTTGACCGCAGTTATCTTTCAGTCGCTCTAAGTCAAGGTCAGCAAGCAGTCGATTGACGACAAGCCAGTACGCTCCTCTGTGCTCCGACACTGTCTGAAGCTCCCGACCTAACGGAAACAACGCACGGAAACGATGCTCTTCTTCTGTATGACTAGATGATGTGTAAGTAGCAGAGCACCAAGCACGAGCAGTATCTGACTGCCAGAATCTAGCCAACGTGGTATCGCCATCAATGTCAATGACAATGACGTTGCTACCACAGCTATTTTCAGTAAGACGATGGCGACCAGCAAAATGTGTAGAGCACCAGCCAAAGCCAGCCTTAACCCAACCCTCTAGCCACTGGACATCTTCATTGATATTAAGCCAACCCTTGGCTACTTTTTGTGGATTTGTTTTATTCTTACAGTCACGATGAACCGCAATCTTCAACTTCGTCATTAGTACCTTCAATATTATGGAATTGTTCGCAGCGTTTTAAGAATCTGGATTCGTGCATATCCATTTGATCGCCATCAATAAAAATGCCTTGTGTAGTTTCTGGTGTAGAAACAATGATCAAAGCAACGTCACAATGATAACCAGTTCTTTCTTCAAGTGCAAGGCGATATGCCGCCATTTGTTGTGCACATTTAGTATATTTTCTAAACCCACCAAAGCCAATACGATCACCTTTAGCGGGGAAGTTCGCACAGTAAGGAGCATTGCTTGTCTTAAAGTCAGCGATGACACGTACGCCGCCAATCTCTCCGATTAAGTCAGGGCAGCCAGCGTAGAGGTGCTCTGTACTCCATACATAAGCAACCTCACGATCGTCGCTACGTAGGTGGTTCCAATCTGGCCTCAGTGGTCGCTCAGACCAGTGAAGTACATCAAACCAATCAAGGTAAGTACTGATGCCGTTCCAGAACTCTTGATACTGTTCAGGCACACCTGGATCAATACCACGAAGGTAGTTCTCACAACCAAGGTGAATAGCAGAGCCACGAGTGCTTGCTTCTTCTAAGGCACCTGGATTTTTAACTTGCCATTGCCTGAGACCGGCCTTTGATTTCTCGGATTCGGTCGCACTCAACACTGTTGTAACAGATGGCATGTAGAGGCCAGAGCATAAGTATTTGCGATAGCCAGAAGCAGTTTGTATCCGGTACGGTTTATTTACCGTAGCTTCGGAGGTATTAGACATAATTTTTCTTTGTGAATTAGTGTATGGCAGTTAGCGCACACAGGTATAGTTTTTAAACACTCATCCCAGAATCGTTCTTCACCAAAGCCACCACTAAAAATTGTGTGATCTTTGGTTGATTCATCGACATGGTGCCATTGAATTAAATCTGGATTTGAATTTCCACAGCAAAGACAGGGAAATTCAGAAAGAAGCTTTTTACGTACATTTGTAATTCGTTTAGTACGAGCAACAGAGTTACGGATAATTTCTTCTTTATTTTTCTGATAGTACCTTGTCTTTGCTGAATTACACATTAGTAATCATCAGTTAGACCCGGCTGCGTCTCTTCATACGAGCCGCCGTAATCTGTAGTGCTGGTTTGCTGTTGAAACATTGCGTACAACGAACCTACAGCCTGACCTACAGCTTCGACTACTTGACCCATAGCAGCCACTTGCTGCCTCATTTGATCTACCTCTTGCCGCAAAGCAATGGTGTGATCCATCAAGGAAGGAGGGCGTACAGGAGCCGGAACATTAGGTACGTCAGGCCTAACAGGCCCAGTAACTGGAGTAATAGCATTTGATTTAGCTTTGTCGATAATCTCTGCGATACGTGCCTGCATTTCAGGAGGCAGTCCTTCGGTATTAATGTTAGTCATTAGAATTCAGTTTCAGTTTCTACTTTTTTAGTTTGTTTAGCGGGTTTAACGTATGCTCCGCGAGCGTCGGATCCACCAGCAGGAAGACCTTTTGAGTCCACTTGCTTACCGTCGAATGGATCCTTTCCTTCAAAGAAGTTAGGGAGCCAGATAGTGTCTTTCTCTTTTTCCCAAGACGCTTTAATTTTATCTGGTACCTTACGGACTTTTGGTAAGATGCTGTATGAAGTTTCCAGACCAGCTCCCTTGCGGCTAATCTTGATCGAAAAATTAGCAAGTCCTTCTTCGGTCCAAGTGTAGTCCTCAGCTTCTTGAAGAATTTCGGTGAGTTGTTCTCTAAGTGATTTTTGTTCAATGAATAGTACCTCTAGACGACCACGGGCAGCGCTAGTTGCTACCCAAGCAAGGAACCTCCGTGGCTTTACAAAGGTGCCATCAATTTTGGGACGGTCAGGTTTTGACCAGTCGGTTTCACGGGCAATGTCTTCTGGTTGACCAGGGTGACTGCGAGTAACGACGTAACCAGCAAAGCCAAGTTCACCATTATCACGCCGCTTTTCAGACGCGTATTGCCAGCCGACGATTGAGTGTCCTGTTTCATAACACCCGAGCAAACGGAACTCTTCGGATTCACCATCTTTAAGGCTGCTTGGTTTCCAGTAAGGTTGCGGTTCTTTAGTTTCAATTTTATCTTTTGGTGCTTCCAGTAGTTCTGGAGGCAAAACTTGTAGGGTCATATTATTTAATTAGTGACCTCCTAAATATAAGTAATACAATAGATAAATGTGAGATATAAGCTAATGCGTTTTGCAGGTGATTTGATTAGACAAGGCAACCCTAACGATACGATTTCTCCTGAGTCAATGGATGAAGTGTATCGTTTTCAGGATAGGCTGAGAAACGAGCCAGAAGTTCCTAAATTTAACTCAGAAGATTTACAGATGACACCAGAGATGACACCAGGTAGATCATTCGACAGTCCATTTGAGCATGAACATTTAAGAGATAAATATATTTTGCATAATCCAGGAAGTGGGGTGGCAATGCTTCCAAATGGAGAGCAAGGTCCATCACAAGGACCTAATACACCAATTAAAAATTATGATGGACAATTTATGCCTAATGGTTCTGAACCATCAGGTTATAAGCCAAGTCCTAACAGTTTAATGGCATTTAATCCAACAATGCTAAAACTACAATTACTTAAACAAGCACTACAGGGTCAACCAGTAAATCCTGGAACACGTATGTCACCAAAGACATACCAGGAGATTTACGAGCCTGAGCTAACAGAACCTCACAAAATTGAATCACCAATTGATAGAAATTATATGGAAGTGATGAAGTCAGGTTTCGTCTAAATTTTTGGCATTAAAAAAGCTCCACACGGGAGCATTTGGGGTACAGCTAGCGATCGTAGATTGGACCTTTCCAACCTTGACCACCGTTGAGGTGGTAGTTGCGACGTTTAATAGTCTGGCGTCGGGTCAACCTCCGCATATCCAGCCGCGCTACCGCTCGTTTGTGGATTAGATCTACCTTTAGCTTGATCTTTCCTAGTAGTGAAGTCAGAAGCGACAATGGCACGGTAAGGACTGTCACTGTCATCTTTGCGATACTCGCGCAGATAACCTTGAACACAAATGGGGCGTCCTTTACGGACTCGTTCAGTAAGTTTCTTTTTACGGGATTCATGGGTTTCTAGGTATAGCCAAGTTGTGACATCAGAGTTGTCAAGTGTTGTTCCGATCTTGATGGCAACAACATCGTTTTTACGCTCACGGATTTCGTCGGATCCAAAGAAAGCGTTACCCAATACGACTTGGTTACAGTACATTTCTTGGGGGACATTAGTTTCAAGGGTTGTAATGATGAGATCTAACGGCTTGCTTGTATCTTCACTGAAGACAAGATTACCAGTAATCAAAGCACGATTACCTTCTTTCCAACTGTTGAATGCCTCTAGTTTTGCTCCGGCACGGTCATAACAGAGGACCCGAAGACGGACCTCTGAGTTACCGTTACCACCGGGCACAACAGCATCAGCACTGCGATAAGTGAGCCCGTAAGCATTAACCGGATCTGTGGAAGAGGACTTAAGTACAACAGTTGCAGCAATGAAATTCATTATTATTAGTCATTTATCAATCCCTAATATAAGCACTTAACCCCACATTGCGCGAGCAATATTTGGAAGTTGAGTATCAAGAATTTCACCAACACTACGAGCAATTGACATATGCTCTCGTTGCGTACCGTTGTCACCACGTAGATCAACGTAATGCAGCCAGCTACGAATAGTGCCTGACATATATAACCTAGTCACAGTATTGATAGGCAGTACTGAACGAGCACATTCTTTAGCTACACCTGAGTGTAGTAATGATTCGTAGAGCTCAACGCCTTCACGGAAGTGTTTATCAATACGGTCTTCGTAGTACTCAGCAGTCTCACTAGCGAGGTCATCAATTGAGTTCTGCCTGTTCTCTTCATCTTGACGACGGAGCTTTGGAAGCACAGTTGCAAAGGTATCAGTAGGGATTGCATACCGTTGGCTGAACTCTTGGAAGGAGAAGCTACGGTGACGCAGAATTTGTGGAGAGATAGCACGTGTAGTGTGAATCTCAACGCACATAGACGCCATTTCGAATGGACTCCAGTGCTTATGTTTAATCAGATAACGCAGAAGCCTTTCGCTATTAGGGTTATCTTCGTTTTTAGGATTAGAGACACGGGCAATCTTTGCGATTAGTGCCTCAGCGTCTGGTGTTACCCAGATAAGTTTAGCATCGTGCATTATTTATATGAGTTAATTAGTACTCGTAATTGTTTAACAGTGCAGTGTTCTGCTTTCTGCTTAACAATAATAACGAGTTTATCAATGTAGTCTTGTTTAGTCATCAGATTTAATCTTGCCGTATAGGTTAGGTCGTACATTTCCATAGCCAGAAGCTATCTTAATAACCTTACCGTGACCTTTGACCTTATCGTGATAAGCATCAAAGATATCTACCATCGTGTAAGCACGGACAACGTCATATTTAGTAACGCTGTCGTACTCATAGGTCACAATGTGAGTGTCTGATGGTAGTCCTTTATCGTTAAACTTATCTAGGTCAATCTCTTGTTCAAGGATTTGAATCTGTGCTTTTTCTTCTTTAGTAAATTCCAAACTAGGCATACTGGGGTAAATTTTGATTAGCGGTCTCAAAGAACGCAGGCATACGTGAGGCACGGGTCTCAGCTAGACCTTCTGCTTTGCCACGGGTGTAAAGCGAATCAGAGCTTGCAAGCCAGAAGTTGCTCGACAGGTGCTTATGTTCTGCTTCTCCTTGGAGGGATTGCAGGCACCAAGCAATCGTTGCACGCCTAAGGCTATTCAGCTTCTTATCAGACTTAAGTCCAAGTGCTTCACACACAAGAGTGTTAGCAGCTACGTGGGTCTGTTCGTCTCGTGAGATGTCGGCACTTGTCGTTCTTAATCCTGTGTCTCCGAGGAATCGGAAGATAGGTAGCAATACAAAGAAGACGGATCTTTCCAATACCACAGCTTTAAGAACTGGATGACGGTCCAGCTCAAGCCAGGTCTTGCAAATGTGTGCAGCTTCCTTCTCAAACCGGGGGGAAACTCCATGTGCAGCAGCTGCGTAGTTAAGAGCAATATCATGGTTCTCTTCGTCAACAACGTTAGAAGCAAGCAACTCCTTGCAGCCTTTGACATCAGGTAGGTCACCTTTCATAGCATCGCTAATGAAGTCACCCACAGGAATTTCAAGGCAACGGAGTGCCAGTGCTCGTTGAATGACTTCTTCGCCACCGCTAAGTAGCTGACCAGCAGATACTTCGACTGGTGTCCAAGTACGCTTGCGCTGGTGAAGATGAATGTAAGGAGTTTCTGCTTTCATTGGATTAGTTATAGGGTTTATTCAGCGCAGCCAACACAGGCTGCAGGGTCGTTAAAGACATTGATAATGTCATCATCGGTTTCGTCGTCATTGAAGCCGAACATCTCACCGAAGTTACCGTCAAGTGCAGCAAGCGCATCATCTTTTGCTTGAGTGTTTTGCATAACTTGCAAGCTGTAGTACAGCGAAGTCTGCGGTGAATCAAGCCAGTTCTCTACAAAGGCGTTGTCGTAAGTAACAACATCGCTCCAAGAGTTGTAGCTGTAGCCATGCGCGAGGCCGGTGCGATTAAGCATTTCCATAATGCCATCGACTACACGTTTGTAACTGTCCCAGCCGACTGATTCAGCTGTTTCAACATTACCGTAATCGAATGTCTCGACACCAAATGTAGAGCTGTCCCTATCTACTGTGCGCCCGATTGGCGGTGCAATTTCGGGGGCCGTAGTATAGCCAGCTCGGTCTGTATAACGATAACTACAAGAGGCAGTTGGTGCGATTGCAAAGGCACGGTCCATGTTGGCGGCTCGTGCTACTTCTGCTGCTGCATCAATTCCTGCTTGAAGCTGTGTAACTATCTTACGTGCAGCTGGAGTCGTAATGTAATCACCTTCAGGATACAGATGAGCAGTCAATGCTTCACCAAACTGTTCGTATGTAACTGCTTCCAGCGCAAGGAGATTGGCTAGTCCAAGCATACCAAGACCTACTTGACGGTCTTTTTCTTGTGGCAAGTATTCACCTGTATTTTCAACACCAGTTGTTGGATGCAGAGCACACAGTTCAGCCATACCTGCAGTGAATGCACCAGGCAACTCTTCAGGAGTACAAGCACCTAAGTTGATGTGCTCTAACAGACAAGTTCCACGACTACGCAGGAAGACTTCCAAGCACACGTTGGCATAGATACGTTCTCCCCACTGGTCACGACGAATCTTTGCAAGCCAGATATCACCACGAGCAATGCCCTTGAGGATTGCTTCTTTGACAGCAGGGATAGCCATATCCCACATCACAGGTGAGAGGTTGACGCAACGTTTAGCCCAAGGGATTTCTTGCCTAGGCATATTGACAAACTCAAGAATGTCAGGATGGTTAAGGTCAAGGTGCAGAACTACTGCTCCGTTTTTGTAGACACCACCTCTGCGTAGCTGCTCGTTAAGACAGCTATAGATTTTTCCAAATGAGCACGGGCCACTCGCAACGAGTCCGTTCCCGTTATCAGTGCCAGCGCTTCTAATCTTAGAGAGATGGACTGCAACTCCTGCTCCAAATCGTAGACCATGGCTGACGTATCGCCAGCTGGCTTCAATTCCGTTGGGTCCTTCCATACTGTCTTCAACAACAAAGACTGTGCAGCTGACAGGCA
>WLWH01001791.1_pt1 | contig 13293 bp, 11 predicted proteins | sample 6712741 | NCBI WGS metagenome assembly WLWH01 (sample SAMN12718694, study PRJNA515312) | sponge metagenome | isolation source: marine sponge | host: Mycale hentscheli | place: New Zealand: South Island, Marlborough, Capsize Point | collected 2003-05-01 | reverse complement strand
AGCTGGTGATTTTGTAACATTTAGTGGAGCATCAACAACAGCTAGTTTAGATATGAACAAAGAGTTTGAAATAACTCAATACGTTGATGCTAATACATACAGAATAACTTACACAGGGAGCACGGCTAACGCAACAGGTAATGGAGGCGGAACAGTAACAGCTACCTATCAAATTAGTGTAGGCTTATCTGAGTCTGCTTATGGGTATGGATGGGGCACAGGAACGTGGAATACAAGCACATGGAATACACCAAGGTCAACATCTACTGTTACGATTGATGGACGCAACTGGTCATTAGATAACTTTGGTGAAGATTTATTAGCCACTGTTTCTAGTGGAGCAACCTATGTATGGAATACGTCATCAGGTTTAACAAGTAATAGAGCTGCCGTTGTTAGTAATGCACCAAGTAAATCAAGGTTTAATTTAATATCTATGCCTGATAGACACGTCTTTTTATTTGGAACAGAGACAACTATAGGGTCTACGTCCACGGCTGATGATTTATTTTTACGTTTTTCTTCACAAGAAGATTACAACACATGGACACCAACAGCAACAAACACCGCAGGTTCTTTTAGAATACAAGATGGATCAAGAATTATGGATGCTATTCGTTCTCGTAATGCTGTATTGGTTTGGACAGATACAAGTTTACATGCACTACAATTTGTTGGTGCGCCCTTTACGTTTAGTTTATCACAAATAGGTGCAAATTGTGGAGCAGTATCACAACATTGTGCAGTCGATGTTAATGGCACAGCCTTTTGGATGTCACAAAATTCTTTCTATAAATTTGATGGTGCTATTTCTAAAATGCCTTGTAGTGTACAAGATTATGTCTTTGAAGATTTTAATATTACACAACAACCAGAAACATATGCAGCCGTTAACTCAGAGTTTAATGAAGTAACGTGGTTTTATTGTAGTGGAAATGCACAACAAATAGATCGTTTTGTTACTTATAATTATTTAGAAGATTGTTGGTCTGTTGGAAGTTTAGCTAGAACAGCATGGACTGATTACGGTGTCTATGAAAAGCCATATGCTGGTTACTATTCTACAACAAACGTTGGAACAACCCCTGTAGTGTTAGGTGTAACAGCAGGAGCTTCTAATATTTATCAACAAGAAACAGGAACAGATGATGTAAGTGCTGCTATCAATGCGTTTATTGAGTCAGGTGATTTTGATATTGCAGACGGTCAACCATTTTTACATATAGGAAGAGGAATACCTAACTTTAAAGGACTAACAGGATCAGTAGATCTTACGCTAAAATTTAAAACATATCCTAGTTCTTCAACACCAACAAGTGTAACAAGAACAATTGTCTCGACAACAGATAAATTTGATTTAAGAGGTAGAGGAAGACAAGCAAATATAAAGATCGAAAGTGATGCTACAGGTGATAACTGGCGTTATGGTACATTACGATTAGATGTTCAACCAGATGGAGGCAGATAATGGCTAAAATAAGTACAACAAGATTTCCGCAAGCAACACCGCAATACGAAGCATCACAATTTGATGTATTAATACGATTGCTTGAACAAATAACGCAACAATTAAATTTTGGTTTTCAACAAGATTTAAAAGATGAGTCAACAGCAAGGAGTTGGTTCCTTGGCTGATGCATTTTTAAGTTTTTCTAAGTCAGGTTCTGGTACTGTATATACGGTACCGACAGCTAATGAAGGAGCTATTCCTCCTGTTTTACCGACAACAACATTAGTTAAAAGTATTTATATATCTAATGAATCAGGTGGTGCAGTAACAACAACCGTAGCTGCGGTAGATTCTAGTGCTACAGTAACTACTGAATTGTACAAGGATAGCATGGCTGACGGTGCTCAACTACAATTGCTGGATCAACCAATTGTTTTAGAAAAAGCAGATACCATAACTTTAACAGGAGCAGGTATAAAAATTTTAGTAAGTGTAATGGAGATAACATAATGACATTTAAAAAAGTACAAGAATCAAAAGAAATTGGTAAACAAATTATTGATGGCCAAGAACTTCCTATCATTCAACCAGAAGTACATATGGAAGTAAAAAATAAAAAAACAGGAACGGATTACGAGTCAGAGGAACACGCTCAACAAGACGTTGATAATCCATCTACTGATACAACATCAGATGATGTAGAAAAAAATATAGAAATTAAAGTTGTAAAATTACCTGATGTATTTGGTAAAACTAAGGACGACTAAGCTCCACAGTTTTCACAGAAATCATCACAGATACATTTTTCTTTTACGCACCCACACGCAGGACAGTTAGGATCCATTTGCTGCCGCCTTATGTTTTGCCATGTTTTCTTGTACAAAGATTCTTTCATCTTCTGTTAAAGGTCTACCCATACTAGGAGGTTTTGATTGACATGAACAGCCGTCTGTATGTCTTTTGTGATCTCTTTCTAATGCTAATAAACGTTCATGATAGCGGCTCACCTTGTCAGCGAGGACAGCTATAGCTTTCAATACTTCTTGATTATCCATAATATCTCCTGATTTATAATTTTGGGGTGAGATCTAATTTAAACACGTCTGTCATAATTATCAAGTAATCTTTTTATAATTGTTTTCTTGACAACTTATTTTTGTTCTGAGTAGTCAACAGATAAGTATTCTATTTTACTTACCCAACCTTTAGGTATAGCGATAGCACCACCACCGTGATTGTCGTCTTTATCCGTGCACCACGATCTCATCATAACTATTTTTTCTTCTGTATTAACAACCATCCACCCTACTTCTTGACACACGGCTAACGGAGCACCAATAATATCCTTTACAGGCAGCCATCCTGTCTCTGTATCACGGGCATCGAGCCACGTAACACGGACCATCGGCACTTTCTTTATGTCAAAGCTCATATTTCTCATTGCACATTACAACAAATATGCCTATAAATATAGAATAAAATAGGTTTATCTATTCAAGGCTAGCCTTCTTGCAAAATCAGACAATATCATGAATTGCCAAGGAGTACATGTTTAAGAAGTTTTTTAGAAAAGTTAGAGATACCGCAAAAAAAATTGCACCGATTGCAGCCCCTATTGCAGGTATGGCTTTTGGTCCGTTAGCTGGTGCAGGTATCGGAGCATTACTAGGACAATACGGAGGAACTAAAGGAGCACTACAAGGTGCTATGCTTGGAGGTATTGGTGGACTTGCTGGTAATTATGCAGGTGGTCAATCAGGCATGGGTTTATTAAAAGGTGGTGGATTAAAAGGTAGTGGTTTAACTGCAAAAGAAATGCTTTTAGGCAGGTCAGGAATTGTTGATGGTAAACCATTTTTAAGTAGTATGGGAACAGACGCTCCTGGAATATTAGGAGCTATTAAAAAAGCAGGATCTTTAGCAGCAAAAAATCCTTATGTAACAGGAGGACTTATTAGTGCTGTTGCAGCAATGATGAATAAACCTGAAGAAGAAGTTACAAGAGAAGATATAGAAATAGGAAGCCAAGGACAACTTGGTGGTATGAAAGTTGCCGATATAGAATATTTACCAGCAAACGTTCCTGCATTTCCTTCAGGTTACGCGGGTTACGCAGGTTACGCGAACGGTGGTATCGCTCGTTTAGCAGAAGGAGGAACACCTACTCCAAAAAATATGGATGACTTTCCACGTAAGAATGGTAATATAGCGGGACCAGGAACGATGACATCAGATGACATTCCTGCAATGCTAAGTGACGGCGAGTTTGTTACTAAAGCGGTAAGTGTTATTGGTGCGGGTGTCCGCGAAGGAGCAGACACTATAGAAGAAGCTAGAGAGATGGGTTCTGATTTCTTTTATCAACAACAAGATGAATTAGCAAAGCTAGGAGAGAGATTAGTCAATGGCAACTGATACAATGATACAAGAACAAAGGCAGGCGCCCTTTATTGAAAAGCGTTCAGAACAATTATTAGCATCTGTATTCGGTGATCCTAATGCCGTACAATCACCAGGCGAAAGTGATGCAGCATTTCAATATCGTAAGTTTGGATTATCAGGTGTACAAAATCCAGTACCAGGTCAACAACTAGCGGGGTTCACGGCTCCCCAAACACAAGCATTTAATTTAGCACAACAAGGTATAGGTGGGTATGCAGATCAACTAGCAAAAGCTGGTTCAATGACAGACATGGGTGGTATTACAAGTGCCCTAGCAGGAACGTCATTAGCTGGCGGTACAGATAAGTTTGATCCGTCAATGGCTGATCCTTACATGAATAAATATAATGAATTTGTTACAGCAGAAATACAAAGACAAGGAGACATGGCTAAAAATAAATTAGCAGGTCAAGCAACAAAAGGTGGTGTTTTTGGTGGTTCTAGGTACGGCGTACAACAAGCAGAATTAGATAAAGGTATTGCATCTCAAATTGGAATGCAGTCAGCAAAGAATTTTGAAAATGCATTAAAGGCATCTATGGGTGCTTTTGAATCTGGAGAGAGAAGAGATCTTATGGCAGGTCAACAACTAGGTAATCTTGCTAAAACGCAAGGTCAATTAGGAGCGTTACAAGGCGGCCTTGGACAATTAGAACAAAGTTTACTTGGTCAAGATGTTAAAGGTTTACTAGGTATCGGTGGTATGCAACAACAAATGGCTCAAGCAGGATTTGATATTGCTAGAAAAAATCAAATGGAAGCACAACAAGAACCGTTTAAGCGAGTTGGTTTTGCAAGTGACATCTTACGTGGTGTTCCTAGTTCTGGTACAACATATACACAACAACCAGCAACGAATCCGTTATTACAGTACGCAGGCCTAGGAATTGCAGGACTAAGTGGTTTAGGAGCATTTGGTGAAGCGTTTCCTAACAGCCCATTTACCTCATTTCTTAGAGGTTCTTAATGGTAGAAAAAACTTTTAATTTAAATTTAAATACTCAACCTTATCCAACAAGTAAAAATAATGCTTTTGGATATAATGTTCCTAATACATCAAGTCAAAGTGACTATGTGGGTATTTATGATTTAGCTACGAAAAATCAAATTTATAATGACCCTAATGATTTAACATCACAACCTTTTGTAGAAAAAGTAAAAGTAGAGGAAGAAAATGTAGTAGAAGAAGACGGCATTACAGGAGTGGCTGATACTGAGGTATTAGAAATGTATCCTGAGTTAAAAGGTAAACTATATAAAAGTAATGCAGATACAAGATTAGAAATTTTATCCAATGCGTCACAAGAAAAAAATAATTTATTGGCATTAGGACAAATAAAAAATGATTCTTCAAAACTAGAGAGTGCAAAAAACAAAATTCAAGAAGATCTTGAAGCTTTTATGGAAAGAAATAAAGCTAACCCTTCTAGAGATTTAGATGCTATTAAATCTTTTTATGATGAGTCAGAAAAAGAACTAGATGCGTTGTATAAAGAAGACGATATGTCTTTTGAAAAAAAACTTGCATTAGCGCAATTTGGTTTAGAGCTTGCAGGCGGTAGATCATGGAACGGTAGAGCGCTTCCTATCTTATCAGAAGCAGGACAAAACTTAATTAAAAATTTAGGTGCTATTAATGCACAAAGAAAAGCTAATGCAAAAGACAAGAGAGTAGCAAAAGCTACCTTAAAAAGAGAAGAAGGCAAATCGTTATTAGACGCGGCACAGAACAATGCGGCAGAGGCAGCAGCTCTTGAATGGGATATAATGAAAACAGGTTTTCAAACTGTATCAGACTATGATGACATGATTAATGCCAATGCTGCTAATGATAGAAAAATATATAACGAAACATTTGCTTCTCAACTTCAAGGAAATTTTGATTTATTTGAAACATACGTAAACGAAAAATATCCTGATGGAGAAACAGGGGTAACACAATTTATTTCTAAAACATCAGGTCAAGTAACAATGCCTCGTTTAGCAATAAGAAAAAACACAGGAGAAGTATTTGTATTTGCTGATCCAAAAATACATCCTAAATTAGTCGATGAAAATGGACAACCAGTTATGGTTAATGCTGATTTATACGCTGATACATCAGTAGATGGAGGCGGTATAACGTTCTCTTCTGGTGGTATGATGCCAGGTGCTGAAGGTTTAAAAGGTGGTTTTAAAGATTTAAGTAAGTTTTTTGAATCACAAGATTCTCTCAATCAAACAGCAGCAGTGTTAAACGGCTTAGGTTTAATGAGACAGTCTATTTTTGAAGATGGTACAAGAGTTGGTTGGGCAGGAGGAGCAAGAAGTGTTTTCCAAAACTCATGGAGAAATGCACAAAATGTATGGCAAATGATTGCAGGTAAAAAAGACGACATAGGATACTCAAAAAATGCAGATAGCCCTATGTATTGGGATGGATCACAGAAACGATATTACTTAACCGATTTATTAGGAGGAGCAGAAGGAACAGAAGCAAATGAATTTGCAACTATTACAACCGAAGATGAAAATGGTAATAAGATACAGACAAGTATTTTAAGTAAAGCTCAAAAAGAAGGTTTACAAGCAGCAGTTAACCAAGGCACTGTCATGATGGTAAATGATTATGACAAATATATAGCAGCTAAAGCTGCAGGAGAAAAGTTTGTTGTCTTAGGTGATGGCGATAGTGTTCCTGTTTCTGATTTAGATAGTGTATTTACAAAAGACTTCTATGATCCTGAACTTGAAAAAAATGAAGTTAGAGCGCAATCTTTAATTTATGCGTTGGCTCGTTCTCGTAAAGCATCTGGAAGATTAAACAAAGATGATATTGAACGTGCGTCCTTAACATTAAACTTATATGGTAAATCAGATTATGGAATTGATGCTTCTTTAGAAGTTGTGCAAGGAGAACTCCAAACATACTTAGAAAACGAAGTATCAAAACTTAAACAAGGTTATTTTAATGCAAATAATACAAGAGGAGATGATCCTTTTACTACGTGGGCTATGGATTGGATTGATAGAGGAAATTATTTACCAACTCCTTATGAAGGTTGGGCTATGGAATATTTACCTGAATCTTATCAAAAAAGAGCAAAATTTAGAAGAAGAGATAATTTAGAAATTATGAGATCAGATAGTTTTGAAGAATATAATCCTGGCTTTGAACCTATAGGTGGAACAATAATAACAGGGGAGACTCCATAATGGCTGAAGTTAAATTTAGATTAAACGAAGAGTTTACACAAGGTTTAGGTTTTAAAGAACCTTTTGACTTTATGATTGAAGATGTCATTACAGGCCCTGATGGTAGAAAATACAACATAAAAAATTCTGACTTTCCTCGTAATGACGTTGAAAAGCAAATGATTATGGCAGAAATATTTAAACGTGGAAATAAAATACAACAAAACACAGGATCTTTTCCAAGCGGTGCGATGGAATTTTTAAGCCAGCATGCAGGTGGAGGTCCGTCTGCTCAAGCAGAAGCTGAAATTAAAAAAGTCATGGAGACAACAGAAAGAATGTATGATGATCCACTCGGAACTAAATCTGCTTTAATGAAATTTCAAGGACAACAAACTCCTTACAAAACAGATTTTATGAAGTCACAGGAAAGAATATCAGAGATTCCTGTTATAGGTGGAGGAGTGGCAATGGCAACAGCTATTCCTAATATGTTTGCTCAAGGAGTAATTCCAGCAATAGCTGAAGCTTGGATACCAGGAGAAGAAGGAGGTGGTTTACCACAAAATTTAGATAATATTGTAGAGGATGCTATTACTTTTGCTAAAAGAAGATTACCTAATGATCCACAACAATCAGGCAGAATGGCTTCAATTATTGCTGCTGATGTAGGTTTGATGTTAGCTTTAAGAAAATCAGGTGTACAGAATATTTGGCACCCAGCTTATCAAAACTTTTTAGGTAAAAAAGTTATTGATGGATTAAATAAAGTTCAAGGATCAGGCGTGGTAGGAACTACAGCAACAGTAGGTGGTGTAAGTGGTGCTGCTAGTGCAACATATGATATGACATATAGTTGGTTAAATAGAATGTATCGTGATGCAAATCCTGTAGCATTTGAAACAAAAGAAAACGGTGAATTTAAATTAGATAAGCAAGGAAATAAAATTCCAAAGCAACCTTCTGTTACAGAAGATGTATTAGCAGGATTAGAGACAGCAGCTTATGAAGCATTGTTTTCAGGTGGAGCGGCCGCATCTATTGGTATGGGTGGCAAGTTATGGAAAAACTTTGTAAAAAAAGGTACAGGTTTTGGAAGAGAAGGTGCAAGAGATGCACAAAAAATAGGAGAGCTAGCAGAACAATACAATGTACCTATGTCTATTATCGCAGCAACACCAAGTGAAGCTGTTAAAGGTTATGCAAGAATAATTGGTATTTTTCCGTTTGTTGGTGGACCACTTCGTCAGTCACAAGATGCTTCGAAGATGGCAATCAACAGAGAATTAGAAAAAACATTTTTAGAATTAGCTCCATATCAAAAAACTTTGGACACTACACAGGGATTGAGTGAGCAAGCGTATAAAGCTTTGAAACAAAACTTTGAAAATTTTTCAGCGATGAAAGCAATTAAATATGAAGCGTATGATGATATTGCAGAACAAATTACAGAACCTTTTATTCCTACGTCAAAACTTAAAGATTATATTTCTTCTATTACAGGTCAAAAAAGAACAGGCGTTCCTCTTCAAGAGTCAGTATCCTTAGATGATGGTCGTTATGTACGTTCTGTAAAAGAAGCCTTTGATCAATTTGGTGTAGATGATGCGAATACAGCAATGTCTGCTATTAAAGTATTAAATCAACTTCCTGATTATTTAACTGCTTCTGATTTTAGAGAATTGCAGTTTATGATTAACAGTAAAATAAATAAACTTAACACCGCTACGGGTGGTGTTACACAAGGATCACAAGATGCTGTTAGTAAAATGTTAGCTAGTGCTTCTAAAAATTTACGATCAGATTTAGATAATACAATGGGCTGGAAAGCTATGTCAGGTAAAAACCAGATACTAGCAGAGGTTGGTAAAGAAAGATTACAATCAGCAAATAATTTTTTCTTTGCTAACAAAGATGACTTTGCTTCTATTTTTGAAGGAGCGGGTACAACAAGAGTAGGTAAACTAATAGAAACAAAAGTTGATTCTCGTGTTTTTCAACCAGGTGCACCGAAAGCTCCTGGTGAAATACAAATTGATGAAATATTTGATGAGATTATGAACAGTGATGTTATTCAAACAAGTCTTAAAGCTCAAGAAGAAATGTATAGACAGTTTGGCCCAAAAGCATTTAAAAACTTAACAAGAGGCTGGTTAGATAAACAAATTTCTAAATACACTACAGTGTACAACATGCCTATTATTCAACGAAAAAATATGAATCTAACACAAGGAGCAGTGGACGACATTACTGTAACGCCAAGAAGAACTGGAGTTTCAGGAGCAGTGACAGAAGCTCAACCTGGTGTTTCTGCAGGAGTTCCTATTATTGATGTAGAAGGTTTACGCGCTGCTCTTGGTCTAACAAAAAATATTCCTAATGTTGGTGGTTTAGAAGCAAGATCTACAGCTCAGGCCATGGAAAATATGTTTAAATTAATGGGTCCAGAGGGTGTTCAAGCTTATAAAAAGATTGATGATTTATTAACATTAGCAGAGAGAACACAAAGTTTTGATGTTGCTGATGTATCTTCATTTGTACAACGTCGTGGTGTACTCGGTGGTGCGAAAGCAGCCGCTGGTGCATTTACATTTGGTATGGGTATTGCAAATCCAATCAGTGCTCTCGGCACCGTATTACTTGCAAGAGGAATGTCAAAGTATTTAACAAGCCCTAAAGCATATAAAAATTTAATGACAGGATTAGATGATAGTGTTAGCCCTGCTCTTCGTCGTAATGCAATCTTTGAAGTAGTCCGATTAGTAGATGATCAAGTAGGATTTGATAGCACCAAAGGTCAAGTATCAACCTCTCCTATTATGTTAGGTAATATGGAAGATCAATACATTACAAGAGAAGCACCTGAAGGAGAAGTTTTTAGAGATAGAGCAAAGAAAAGAATTCTTGGTGTAGAAGAATATTACGGTAAAAAATTAGACGCGTTAACCGTGCCTGAAGTATTAGATTATTTTGTTCACAGCACTGATTTACTTCAAAATACTGCACATGCTGCTACAGTTAAATTAGGTATTGATCCTAAAACAGGACAGGTGGTAACGTTGTCAAAAGGTGGCGGACAAGGAGGAACTCAGTTTGATAAACAACAACAGATGTTAAAAAATATTGATCCAACTAAAAAATTAGCAACAGATGTATTTGGCTCTGATGGTAATCTTGTTAGTGACTACGCAAAACAACAAGTAGCAATAGATGAATTAGCTAGTATGCAAGGTGCACTACAAGGACAAACAGGTCTTGTCACTGATCAACGAATAAATCAAAGAGCTGGTAGAGACGCTAGCACTAGAGAGATATACACGCCAACAAATAAACCTAATCCTTTTTTACAAGGTATGGGCAAGGCATTTAATTTTATGACAGGTAATACACCTAATCAAATTGCTAATACACAGGCTATGCAGAACAGTGCAATTAATCCTTATCTACCTAGCACGTTAGCTAAACAAGGTTTTAACAAAGGTAAAAATATAATAGGTGGCTTGTTTAATCAGGCTAATACTAATCGATTAAATGAGGCACAGAGACAAGCTTTGGCGTCAGGTAATCTTGATGCAGCGATCGCGGCTCGCGGAACACGAAGATTTAAAGATGGTGGAATAGCAAACATTAAAAGAAAAGTTTTATAATGGCTAAAGATAGTATTTTTAGTAAAATGAAATCTAAGATTATGGGTGGTATTAACACTGGAAATAAAGATGCACAAACTACAAAATCTTATAAAGCATCAGGAAACGTTCCTGAAAATCAATCTAACCAACGAACACAATTAGATCGTTTAACTGCAAAGTATGGAGAAGGTTTCAGAGACACTTCTCAAGGAAAAATGTTACAAGATTATTTAGACGGCGTTTCTGTTAACCGTGGTGGAAACATGGGCGCTGATAACGATAGTTTTTATGATACAGGAATAGGTAACGAAGCAGCGGATAGTTATAGAAAAAGTTTAACTAACAAAGCTATGGGCCCTGGATATAATAGAGAAGAATTAATAACAGGAATAAATACTGATTTAGCAAGACAAGGATTATCAAGTGATGATTATTACAAATTTAATCAAACTTTGAGAGAACAAGATGCAAATGCTTATGATGCCGCTAGACCTTTTAATAGTGGTCAAACAGCTAGAAACTTTGCTCAAATAGCACCAGGTTTTGGAATGGTTTCACGAGGAGTAGAAAGTATATATGATAGCATAAAAGATTTTGCAACTGCAGGACCTGATGAGACTTCTGAAAATGATAGTTTAATTGAAATGACAGAAATAGAGAAAATGAAAAAAGGCGGTATTGTTCACGCTGCTGACGGTGTGTTTGCTGAGTCTATGATACAAGACATGCCATTAACAATGACAGAAATTAAAAAACAAAGAAAGAAAGCTGAAGGAGAAGGCATTGCAGCTTTTGATACAGGATTAAATATGTATGGTGGCGGTCAGTTTGCCGAAGGTAATACACCTGAAGCTAGACAAGCATTAGAAGTACTAAAAAGTATAGACCCTAATCAACCTGGAAACTTTCACATGCAAGGTGGAACAGCATTAGATTACAAAGCTAATGGTGGTTACATGAGTTCTTTTCCTAATCAAAATTTAAACACAGAGTCATTGTCTGCAAGCGATAACATTGACGATCGTATTATGAAAAATCTACAGTTTGAGAAAATGTCTCCTGGTATGATGGGGTACAATACAGGAGGTATTGTTGAACCAATGGCACCAGATTTTAATAGTGGTTTCTAATGGATAATAGTCTTAAAAACATTATCTGGGTCGGGTTAATTTTAATAACTGCAGGCGCAACTTACGGAATGATGTCAACAAGATTACAAGCAGTTGAATCGAAACAAGTACAACTAGAAGCGATAATATTATCAGACATCCCAGAAATAAAAGAAAGAGTAATAAGACTCGAAGTGTTGCTCGAACGAGCATTAGCCGAATAGAATTTTTTTAGGATCTTCTCCCATAACTTGACTAGCAAGATCTATTTTAGCATTCAATGCTTTTACAATTTTTTCATCTATAGTATGGTCAGCAATTAAATCTACATATGTCACTTTATTGGTTTGTCCTATTCTATGCGCTCGGTCTTCTGATTGTAACCTTACTTCTAATGAGTAATCATTAGAATAGTACACAACAGTGTGACTAGAAGTAAGAGTGAGACCATAGCCTCCTGTCTTGGGATTTCCGACAAAAAATCGTAGATCATCATCAGCATCCATAAACCTATCAACAATAGACTGACGTATACTGTCTTTTGTATCCCCGTAATATGTTGCAACACTTTCCTTACCATACTTCTCTCCTAACGTTTTTTCTATCTCTTGTATGTCATAACGGTACACGGCCCAGATAATAACCTTACCATTTGTTTCTTCTAACACTTCTAATAATTCTTTTACGCGATTACTCTTAATAGATTTGACTTCTCCGTCATCAGTTTTGACATGACCACAGATAATTTGATGTAATCGTATCATTTGTGTCAAAACAGAGGCTGCGGTCATCACATTTTCTTCAAAGAACGTTATTGCCGCTTTTTTCATCTCTGTGTAAGCTTTTACTTGTTCGCTGGTCAATGACACAGAGCGCTTCGTATAAACCTTCTCAGGTAGGTCTAAACAGTCACTTTTTAAGACACGAGTCGAAAAATTTTGTATTTTTTCCTGTAATTCGTCTAATCGTTGGTATTTGACAATGTGCTGAAAAGAATGCGTACCGACACTACGTTGAACGATCACAGCATACCTTGCACGAAAACTATAATACGATTGTTGATCCAACAACCACGGATCAAGGAACTGAACTTGCGAAAACAAATCAAGTGGTGACTTGGTAACAGGTGAACCTGTCATGATACGTCTGTACTTTGCATGCTTTGCTAATTTTAAAATGTTTTTTGTACGTTGTGCAGAATGATTCTTAATTGTAGTTGACTCATCAACACAAACTAATGTTTGATTCTTTAATAAAAACTTATACGCAAAGTCATAACCACGTTTAGTTGACAATGCTTCGATGTTCATAATAAAAACGGTTAAGTCATCAGTGATCACGGACAACTGCTCAAGCTCTGTCTTCTCTTCTTTCTTAGGAGAAGCAGACCACACAGCTACTCGGTAATTAATATGATCGGCTAAGTGTATACCTAATTCATTACGCCAGTTACGTTTGATACCATTAGGTACAATAATCAAAGCTGAGT
>WLWH01001790.1_pt1 | contig 13302 bp, 8 predicted proteins | sample 6712741 | NCBI WGS metagenome assembly WLWH01 (sample SAMN12718694, study PRJNA515312) | sponge metagenome | isolation source: marine sponge | host: Mycale hentscheli | place: New Zealand: South Island, Marlborough, Capsize Point | collected 2003-05-01 | reverse complement strand
TCTAAATTCATTGTTTGGCATGCCGTCTGCGTTGGGGAAGGAGTATTGCCCAAGACTTCTGCTGAAAGGCTCTTCCCATGACTTCCGCTACCAGACAATACAGACGCCGTCTATCAACTCAACCAACCACACTTCACAACGAACAACTTGAACCACGCCATCTCATGGCAGCGGTTGCTGATGGCTGTACTGAGTGTCAGAGCGAGCACACCAATGATATGTCTGTTCAATCTTTTACGGAGATAGCCTCCAAAGTGTTCGGTGACTCAGGAGCCAGTGGACTCGGCGGAAAGGAGCAGTCAGCGAAGCCTGGAGTGAACATTGGAAAAATACCACTTGATGAGATGATGGATCATCTTGGAGATAGGGGAATACGCCCAGATTTTTCAGAACTCGTAAAAGGTGTGCAAAACCTTCTTGGTCGACCCGGTGCACGAGCAGGATTTCCAGGCATTGGTCAGACTGGTGAGCTTGACCCAAATGATATTTTTGGAGGCAATAGGGATAAAATTAGAGATCTGTTGGATAGTCGCGGCAGTAATGGTCTCTTCCGTCCAAGTGAACGCACGTATCAGGGAGACTCCCAGAGGGATTGGTCCGCTGCCGGCTCAATGATCCCGGGTGCATCTACCGCCGCAAGAAAGTTGCAGAGCCAGGCGTCCGATTTTTGTGCAACGGCAGGCTTTGTCTTTGGTGTCGGTGCTAGAATGTCATCGGCCCCACACCCAGTCGTTAAAGGTGCTGGCTTTGGTTTGATGGCTGTTGGTGGCGCCATAGGAGTGGTTGGTTGTGATGATGTATTCGATTTATTTGATGATCACGATCAATCACAATCTACGGAGGATTCTTCCGCAGAGTCATCATCGGATCCCAGAGATGCTGGCTTACCAGGTGGTGCCGGGGAACACGGGAACGCGGATGAATCGGAAGTGATCGTACTCGATGAAATCGTAATAGGACCCACTCAGCCTGTACTAGTCTCGGAAGAACTGGATGAAAATGGAAACGTGGTGCACATGACTTTTGCTTTTCCTGAAGAACCAAGCGGTACAGGGGGAGACGATGGCCAACCGAATGAAGAAAATGGATGGGGGGGTGTTCCTGATGTGGCTATGGGTGATGGCAAACTCGAATTCAGAAAACCACGTGAAGGTGTCTACGACCTTACAAAAGCTGAAATGTTGAGTCGCTTAAAACCACGGGAGCGAGCCTTTAGTATTGATGCTGTGATAAATCCTGTTCCTGATGAAGTAGGTGCCGCATCCAACGTGAGTTACCAGATAAGCGAACAAGCAGGATTGACACCACCCATTCCAACAGATGGTACGTGGAATACATTTGGTGCAGGATCTGCCGTCAGTGAAAGAGCCGGATATACGCCACCAATTCCTGTTTGGAGTGCATTTGGAACTGACAAAGTGCAGTGAGATGCGCAGAATATTCACTCGATTCAAGCCCGCCCTATCTGTTGGGGCGGGCTTTTTCTTGCCTTCGTTTACCTTACGAAGCGAAGCAAAAAGAGACTCAGGAAGACGTGCCAGGTATTGATTCTCGATGTCTATGAAAAAGATCTCTCCTGTCTCTCGGCCCATGAAGCATGAGTCCAATCCATGTATATCGAACAAATAGTTGGTAGGTCATAAGCAGAATCAATGTTGTACCCGTACAAATAATGCTGAGCTTTAAAACGATTGGGAGTTTCCATGTCTGCATCAAGCATGCGAGTGTGATTACAAGGGGGATGTGCATTAGGTAGAGCCAGTAGGACGAGTCAGAAATATATCGCATGACTCTACTTTCCGCTGAGCACCATCTTCGAAACATTCCAATGAATCCAAAACACATCAACCATGCAAAAAGTATCTGTGGAACTGCAGTGAGGACTGGGTTTGCCATGGTGGCGAGGGCGGCAGGAAAACAGAGGCATGCTCCAAGAAGATGCCAGGGCCACCAACGACCAAGACTGTCAGCTTTTTGACCCGAGATGAATACCGACATGCCGAACCCAAAGAAGATGGCGTAGTACACAAGAAGATGAGGCTGTGGAAGAATCCCAATACTTGTATCCGGTCCAAAGTGCATTCTGGGCGACATCGTGCCCATAAGTAGCTGCGGAAAAAGTGTGAGTGGAACCATCCACCAAATGGACGCATTGAGCTGAAACATCCAAATTTTTTCAACGGAAATTCCAAACCAACGAAGAAGTGACTCGGCGGAGACAAACAACGGAATAAGCCAACATAAGAACCACAAGAACCAAAGGTGATCAAACACACGTGAAAGGATCAGATGACGAGGTTTGAGATTTCCAAAGATTCCTTGATCACGTGATTCTTTTTTATCAGTACGTTTGAAAATAGTTTGAAAGCGATCGGACTTGATCCAACTGGCGTATCCAGAGCGGATTTTTTCTAAATTTTCACGGAACCGAGTTTTTCGCACGTTGCGGGTTTCTTCATCCGCGGAGCCGTCATTATTACTTTCGGAATCGGATAAGTTTTCTTTTGATGGCGTGCCTGCCTCACGAAGAAGCTTTCGTATTCGTTCCCGACCCGATTCAACCCGTTTCTGGTCGAGCGCCGGTACTTTCAGCCAAGAAGCGATACCCTGAGTCATCTCCCAGTCCACGTTTGTTGAATCCATCGCTGTGTCGTCATCATCCCCCCGAACACTGACATCAATGCCACGATCCAGGAGAAGCGTGGCAACACCTACGCGACCGAGGAACGCGGCACTGTGCAGCGCTGTACGGTCGCCATCGTCTCGTTGCTGGACATTCGCACCTCGTTTCAAAAGAAGTTCAACCACTTTGGTTTTACCGAAGAGTGCAGCGAGGTGGAGCGGTGGCATTTTGAACTCTGGATCAGGAGTGTTGATATCAACTCTCTTCTTCCTTTTGTCAAGAAATGACTTCACCGTCAAAAAGTCACTGCCACGAATGGCGTCGTAGAGGTTGTCTGGTTTTTTCTTGGTTTCAGACGTCTGCTTTTTCTCCGCAATTCTCTTGCCGTAACTAGCAGCCCACCGGCCGACGTAACTATCGAGCGGAACAATAGTGACAGTGCCAAGGAGACATGGCAGAAGAATACGCACGCTTCGCTGTCGAAGCATGGTTTGTACGCCTCGCTTCTGCCAGAGCATGGCAGTGAAAAATCCACTGACAAGAAAGAACAACGGCATTCGAAAACCGTGAATACCAAGAAAGAGAATCCATACCCAGCCTGCTGTTTGTGTATCACGAATCACGGATAACCCAGGCATAAAAGGCATTAATCCATGGAGGACGATGCCAAGAAGCATGGCAACAGCCCGTAGGGCATCAAGATCATGCCTGCGAGCAATTATTTTCGATGAAATAGGTTCAGGCATGAGTTTTTTCATGGTGACGCGCTAGTGCCTGCAGGGCATTGGTTTGTCGAGTCTACCGATCGGACGAAAAACAAGAAATCGTGAGAGGTACCAGGGATGTGGATTCAAGAGTGCAGCGTCTTCCGGTGCACCTTTCTTTTTAAAAAGAATAGCCTCAGGTTGTTTCGACCGTTTGTATTTTACAAAAAGGTTTTCCCGCTTCCGAGAAGAGGTGATCCTTCGAAGTTCAAACCAGGTGAGAAGATCCTTCGTCTTCACGTATTGTTGAAGTTGCCGATCGTTTGATTCAAGTATCTCCACAAGATCATCCTGATACCCAAATAGTCTGAGTCGAGGCATGAAGAGATGATTGGTGCCGGTTCCCTCTGTGCGAACATTCGAAAACATTGAAAAGGCAGTAGTTGTCTTCAAGCTGAGGTACGGTGACAGGCCATTGAAGAAGACAAGTGTTGGAAAAATCAGGAGAAGATATATGGGCCGTGCCATAGGATCGGGTGGCGTGTTCCATACGTGTCGTCGAATGGCAGGTGTATAAATCACCACGAGCCACATTGCAAAGACAAGCCATGTATAAAAGCCAATTGCATTAGCCATCAAAAAACCATCCCCATTTTTGTATGCACGCATTTGTAAGAAGAGTGCGACGCCAAAAAGAAAGACAGCAGCCAGCTTGATGGCCAGAATGCCGAGGCGAGGAATGCTGATCCTTGTAGTAAAAGGATTGTCCTGAGATGAGAAAAGAAAGACGGTATAAAGCACGTAGAGCAAGTGTGAAAAACTGTAAATTCCACCGTGTGGATGGAGAGCGAGAAACCAGTGGAAGAAAAGGCCTACCAGAACAGCAGCAACGCGAGTCTTCCGCCACCAGAGGCCAAGCGGAATGATCAGCTCGAAAAAGAGTGTGCCGATAATGGTTGGCCAGTGTGTCCATGTGCCTGACGGAGCAACGGGCACGGATGCTGCCAATTCTTTGTGCATTGATACGGCACAACTGACAGCAGGATTGAAGAAGTCCCAGTTGAGCTTATGGAGTACGGTAAAGAAATACATGATGATGAGCGCACTCATCACAACGGGTCGCATGTGCTCATAGATCAAACCACGAAGTTCCTGAGACGAAAGATCTCTTTTCCATTGGCATATCGAAACCGCCAGAACAGTGCCTAGCATGGATGTGTGCACAAGAATCTCAAAGAAAATATGATTGGGTACAAAAGGAAGTTTTTGAAACCAGAAAAAAAGACTTGTGAGAAGAAAGAAAGAGAGGGCTGAAATTGATCGGGGTAAAAAAAAGAGAATAAGTGTTGATGCAAGCAATATTTGCCCAGAGAGCATGCTTCTCCACCAGGGGAACGAAAGCATATGAACAAAGCTAGCCGTTGCTAATCCAAGGCTTACGAGACAGAAACTGTGGTCGTTCACAGGTTGAGGAGAAGATTGAGACGAATGTTTGTCAATCGTGTCACTCACTCGAACAACCATAGTAAGAAATGTAATTGAAAGTGAGTAAATGCCATTATTTCAAAACGAAATAGTACGTGAAGAGAAACGAGTATCATGGAATTTATATTTATTGTTGAGCACTATTCTTGATTTTTGTTGGATGGGTGAAGGAGCTCAATCTCTGTAAAATAGGCACCGCCTGCTGAACCGGTTCCACTCCAGAGTTTTGTTTCAATTTTTGTTTTTCCGGCAGGTAAATCTATAAAGAAATCGATGTGTGATGCTCCAGTTGGTACGTCAGCCTCGTGTGTTATGCCGGCAAGTTTCAAAGAAGCCTGTTCGGCAATAACCGGTTCATCTGCTTCTTTGGGAAGTTGCCGCAAGGTGATTCGGTATTTCCCTTTTTGTTGAACCATGACGTGCCACGGTCCTGTTATGGGAACTCTGCGATTGATTGAATTAAAATTCCATGGCGGATTTCCAAATGGCAAATACCAGTCTTGAGAGCACAAAGTAGTTGGGTTTTCCAGAGGGTTGCCGACATCGATAGCAACGGGTTCCATGCGTGGTGATACAGATTGCCAGAATATTTCATAAAGATTACGAAGTTCAGCAATAACGTCTGGATGATCTTCAGCAATGTCTTTCTGTTGGGAGCGATCAGTACGGAGATCATAAAGCTCAGTGCCGTTTATAAGCCGCCATGGTCCTTTGCAGACACATGATGTATCCCACGGTTCTTCCGGATGGTGAAACCCGGCACCGCCATGGAGTTGCGCAATGTAGTGGTCCCGATGTGCCGGCATTTTTTCATCATGAATGTGTTCTGCGAAAGAAGATCCGTCGGGGTTATGATCTTGAGGGAGTTGTATCTCACACAGATCGAGAAGAGTTGGAAGAAGATCAAGATGAGCCGTCAGTCCATGGAAGTCTTTTCCTTCTTTGAGCCCACCGCCAGGCCAATGAAGAAAGCAGGGGACTCGATGGCCACCCTCGTACACAGTCGACTTTTTTCCCCTCATGTGTGCATTGAAGCCCCGGTAACTTTCTGCTGGCAACTCACCTTTCGGAATACCATTGGAGGTGCCATTGTCTGTCATGAAAACGAGAATGGTATTTTCAGCAAGTTTTAGTTCTTTGAGGTGTTCGCGCAACAGGCCTACGTTGTGATCAATATTTGCAATCATGCCATAAAAGTTTGCACCGTGTCCCCAGAGGACGGAATCTCGGTATGGTTCGCTCCACTCTGGATCAACCCGGTATGGTCCATGTGGAGCATTCGTTGCGAGATATAAAAAGAAAGGTTCTTTTTGATGACGTTCAACAAAGCTTTTGGCTTCGTTGAACCAGATATCTGTGCAATACCCAGTAAATTTCTCAAATACACCATTTCGTTCATACGTATCGTCAAAGTAATCGTTTCCGTAGTAGTCAGAAGCTTGGCCAACTCCACCACAGCGGTGCCAGAGAACTTCTTGAAACCCGCGGTCTTGCGGGCGGTGCGGTGCGTTATCTCCAAGATGCCATTTTCCAATCATGCCAGTGACGTACCCAGCATCTGAAAAAATATTTGCAATCGTCTGCTCATCACGATGGAGCATTGTACGGCCACTACTCGTACGATACGCCCCGGTGCGAGCAGGATAGCGACCTGTCATTAGTGCGGCACGAGTTGGTGTGCAGTAAGGACTCACATGAAAGTTTGTAAGTCGAAGCGATTCCGCATGCAACTGATCAATACAAGGAGTTTTTATGACTGGATTGCCATGACACGCTACGTCACCGTACCCCTGATCATCAGTCATAATAAGAATGACATTTGGATGAGCAGCATCTGCAATTATTTGAATTGCCACTGTGTTGCACACCATGACAATCAGGAAGTACAGAAAGTTCTTCATGGTGGGCTTTCCTGACAGATAGTGCTCTATGTGAATACCTCGTTACCGTACGACGGCATAAATCAAGGAGCCGGAATCAACTCGACGTAATCATCATCAAAATTGACACCATTTCTTCATACAACACCTTACATGGATGCTGAGGTACTCGTCTAGTTGTGTTCTCCGAACCAACGCTCTTTGATCTCATCGAGTCGTCCTGCTTCGCGCATTTGTAGGATTGCATTATTCAGTGGCTCACGAAGTGTGCTCCCTTGTGGAAGCGCCAATGCGAAGTCAAAAGAATCAAAGATGCCTGGTACCAGGCGAAGATTATTCGCTCCGGAAGTATGCAGAGCAAGCATGAGAGTGTGCGATTCAGAGACGAGTGCGTCGCATTCCTCACGCGATACAGCAGCCATCATCTCTTCAAGATCCGGATAGAGCACGGGGCTGCCTCCGAACTCTTTTACGGCATCAACAACAACACCACCTTCTTGACAGGCAACGGTCTTGCCGAAGAGATCACGAGGGCTCCGAACGGTACCGGTTACCTGATCAACCGTCATGGTAGTAGTGAGTGTACTAGTGAGGAGTGCAACAAGCACAATGCCACCAATCATCGATGCGGTTGCAATAAATCTTCCGGTAACAGTCGAAATTACTTTGTTTTCACAGCCACCAGTAATGATTGTGCTTACGCTCCACCAGACGGCTTCCCAGGCGCCCCGCGGGTAAGGAGTGGGGAACGATTCTGCATTATGGCGTCGTTCGAAAATCCAGAGAAGGTGTCCGGTCAAGACTATCGTTCCAATCACTCCAGCAAGAATAGATACTAATTCCCATGAAATTAAGTTATTGAGAGCTGTAAGCAGGCGCCCGTCACGCTCGCGGGAAACAGCAATTTGTAGTCCTGAATGCACAACCGGATGTGTGAAATCAACCAGCTTCTCTCGTTGCTCTGTCATTGCAAGCGGCCCCAGAAGCACATCAATATCACCACGCTTTGTAGCACCAAAAAGAGTTTCAATCGATGGTATCGCAACCAACTCTGACGACACATCGATACGCTTAGATAATTCATTCCAAAGATCAATGGAGTAGCCACGAGGTTTTTCCCCGACATATTCGGCAAGTCCCTTCATCGGAAAAACTCCAACACGCAATCGCTGATTTTTGTCTTGTGTGCTTGGTTCTTGTGCCAGCAAACAGTTCGACTGACCACCAGAGAAACAAGAGACCGTCAACAGGATCAATGCCGCGACCTTGGCCATTGAACGACTCACTCGAAGGTTCTTGGAAACAATAAGAAGAATTGCACCGAGTACAACAACGCCCCCCGCTGCGGCAACGGCAAGCGGTGGCAGCGACAGAGTAGCTACGTCGGTTGCCACCGATTCGGGGAGAGAGTCCTTGTCATGAATGCCAGTCATATAGAGCAGGAGAAGTGGCATCGAGTTATTTGCAATGTGACACAGTATTGCAGGATAGATACTTTTCGTTAGCAGCACGATTGTGCCAAGTGCGATGCCAAGAAGAAACGTTTGTGGCATCCGTTCAGGGAGAAGGTGGAAGATTGCGAAACAGATAGCTTGCACAAAAACAGCAATAGCCATTCGTTGTTTCCCGGGTTTTTCACCACAAAACGCAGAGAGAACCCACCCTCGAAAGAGTAGTTCTTCAAGACATGCCGGAAGTATGGCGATAAGAACCCAGGCGAGCCACCAGGGTTGGTCAAGCATCAGAGAAAGTATTTTTTCTGAGAGTTGCTTCATTGCCGGTGACATTTCAATAGTCGTAAGTTCTAGCAGGACAGCGGCACCAAGTATGAAAAGTCCACCACCAGTCAGGAGGCCACCAAGCAGTGCACTGAATCCACCAAGAAAAGATCGCCAACCCGATCCAGCGCCCGGCCAATAAAGTGAAAATGTTTTTTGAATATTGACTCGTTGCCACCAAAGAAGAATGACGAGAGGAGCAATAACTGCGAGTTGTTGTACGGGTATCGCTAACACAATGTCCTTGGGGCTGATGCCTTGAACGTACCAAAGCCCAGCAAGGCCAACGGCAAGAGCAAGACCACCGTGAATGACACCGGGTACAATTCGAGGCGCCGGTCGACCAAACCCGCTTGCAGCATCTGGCCCACGAAACAGGATGTCTTCGTCAGTAAGCATGATTGCTGTCCCGCGAAGCAGTACCCACGTCACTGCAACACTCGACACCATCGTTATCAGGAGTGGCATAATCCCAGTAATTGGATCGGCGATTATGAATGACGAAGAGCCTCCGCCGCTTTGGCGTGTATCAGTGAGTTTCTGCTGTTCAGTAGGTGGCGGGGTTAAGGCATCCTGCGAAACAACTATTTGGCCAGTAAAAGGTACTGCAGGTACAAGGCCGTTCTTGCTGATACCCGGTAGTAGTGCGACACCAGCAAGTGCACTGATAAGCAAGATAACAGGAGTTAGTGTGTTCTGTGCTTCTTTCACACTTTTCGAGGCAGTTGTAACAGCGAGACTCATTGCTGACGCTACTGAGGAAAGACCAATGAATGAAAGAAGAGTAATGAGAGAGCCTTGTCCAATATTTTGGAGATAGTAATTGGTGGAACCATCTGGGAAATATCTCAGAGAGACAAGAATCGTGAGGAAAATCGAAATGACATTCGCGGCTAGAGTAGCAAGCGTGACACCAAAAATGGCAAGATATTTTCCAAATACAATGTCTTGTGTTCGGCATGGTACGATGAGAAGTGTTTCAATTGTGCCTCGTTCTTTTTCGCCAGCAATGGCATCGATAGCTGGATAAAAAGATCCGGTCATGGTGAGGACAGCAAGCAGAACAAGTATTGCTCCAGAGATAGGAGTAATAATACTTCGATCGGCAAGTGCTTCTTCTGGCTCCTTGCCCTCGAATGTTAACTTGATTGGATCAAAGAGGCTCAAGGGAACTCCAGCACGCCCCATTCGCTCCTCACGGACCTGCTCAGCGAATGTTTCGATAAGAGATTTAAATTGTTTTCGTGTCTTATTACTCGCAGGGTGTTGTTCTGAAACATGGGCCGTGAGATTGACCGTATCGAATTCTTTCAGTCCTTGCGTAAATCCCTCTGGAACATCCACCCAGAGATCAACTTTCCCGGCATCGAGCAGTTGCTTTGCTTTCTCGGTTGGTTCAATTTCGGCAAAGACGTCACTCGGCCATCCGGGTAAAGGATTCTCTTCTGATTCGTGGAGGATCATGCCGAGACGAGTGGCTAAACGAGGAGATTCAGGTCCGCTGAGAACGAGCGAAAGTGATGTGGCGGACTGTTGTTCTTCTGTAGTTTTCAATCCTGTTCGAACACCAAGAGAACTTGATAGAGCAACCAATGGATACGTGATCATTGGTAAAAGGAGTGTGACGGCAACTGTTCTTCGGTCTCGCAAAAATTCGAGCAAATCACGACGAGCGAGTGATAAAGCGGCCCAAAGAGAATGAACGGTACGATTCATGCGGAAGCCTCCCGGTCAATCGCATGAAAAAATGCATCTTCAAGTTCTCCAGAATTTCCAACGAGTTCATCACGTGTACCGACGGCGACAATGTGTCCTGTGTTGATAATGACAAAACGATCGCACCTATGTTCTATTTCATGCAGGCGATGCGTCGATAACAAGATTGCATGTCCGCTTTCTCGAAGATGATCCAGTGTGTCAAGCAGATCACGCGAACCCACAACATCAAGAGCATTTGTAGGTTCGTCTAAAACAAGTGCCGGAGGATTATGAACAAGCGCTCTGCCGAGTGAAATTCTTTGGCGCTGTCCAGAAGAAAGCCTTCCCGCAGGACGATCTATGTAATCACGTAGGGAGAGTGTCGTAATCAGCCAGTCGAGACGGTCTTTAATGGCATCTTCTTCAAGACCATGAAGCCGTCCAAAAGAAGTGAGTAATTCACGTGCCGTCAGCCGATCGGGTACCCCAGTTGTAGCGGATACATAGCCCAGCGACTGCCGTACTCCAACAGGGTCCGTAATGCTGTCATGGCCACAGACCTCTGCGCGGCCAGAAGTTGGTCTTAGAAGAGTTGCAATAATACGAAGAGTTGTCGTTTTCCCAGCACCATTTGCACCGAGTAACCCAACAATTTCACCAGCTGCAACAGACATCGAGATGTTGTCCACAGCCCGAATAATTGTTCCGTCACTACCTTGATATTCCTTTACAAGGTTTTCAATTTGGATAACAGGACCATCCAATTTTTTGGGTGTTCTTTCCATCAATCAGTTCTCTACACTTGGTGGAAACTGTCGGCGATTGAGAATGAAACCAGCCGTTGTAAGGAGTATAAATACAAGAATGCAAACAGCTACTATCTGGATGGGAGCCGAATAATCATCAACGAAAAGAGTCATTTCAATCGGTAAACCTTTGCGCCATTCCATCCATTCAACGAGCAGGCTGCGTAGACGTAAACTGACTGTAACTTGATTCACAACAGCCGGTAGTAAACCGGCAAAATACTCAACAACCAAGGCGACGCCAACGCTGGCAATAAGGGCCCGCTTTGGCAGAATAACGGCTGGAAGAGCAAACAAGGCTGCCCGCCCAACGCAGGATATTCCAATGAGAACTGTGAACATCACAACAAGTCCAATTGGCTGGGTTGGTTGGGCAATAAGGAGCGCCAGCATAAGCGCTACGAGAGAAACACCCCCAGTCCAAATGACTGCAGCTGCAAATGTGCCTAAAAGTAGGCTTTGCCGACCACCTGGTCGTACGGTCACATGAATCCATGTACCCCGCTCAAGTTCATCAGCAACAACCGGACACATTGTTACAAGAAGCCCAAGGACACAAAGAGCCTCAGGAATGAGTACGTATAGTATGGCAACAGTCATGTCTCGGTTGATCGGCGCTGTGCGAATGACAGCGAACATAACTGCCGCCGGAAAAAGTGCGCCAATCAGTCCCATAGCAAGGCGAGGTCGCGTCATTAACCGATTGAGCTGAAAGCCGGTGACAGCCCGAATGGCTGCAAACCAATTTCGCTCTAAAGGATGGCTCTGTGGAAGATCATGAGTTTCAGCTATTTGTGGAGAATTTTTCACTGTTCAACTCCCCGGTGCAGTTTCATCAGCCGACTGAAGATACCTTCGAGTGTTCTGTCTTCAGCAATAACTTCACGGACAACAAGACCGTCATCAACGGCTTGAGCAACCATGTCTGCAAGAAGACCAGCTTGCCTCGTACCGATAACGAGTGTGTCTTCATCCGGTATACGGAGTGTTTCAACGACACCAGCTGCACACGCTATCTGAGCGAGTTTGTTGACAGATGATGTTTTGAATTTGACCTCTGTAGGCAGTGCGTCGACAAGCTCACGGATTTCGGATGCGGAACCGTTGGCAACAAGCCGTCCTCCAAGGATGACAGCGAGATCTGCCCGTAAGGTCTCTACTTCGTGGAGTAGATGGCTGGCTACGATGAGACTTCTAGTTTGAGACCACGTTCGTATGAGATTAACGAGGTCGTGCCGAGCAACAGGATCGAGACCATCAAACGGCTCATCAAGAACCAGTAAGTCTGGGTCGTGGGCAAATGCACCAGCTAGTTTTGCACGTTGTCGCATGCCTTTTGAAAGGGTTGACAGTGGACGGGTGCATGCTTCACCAAGGCCGACTTCGTCGAGCGCGCGTGCAGCTCTTCGGGGAGCCTCGGCTGTGTCAAAACCACTTAAGCGCATTAGGTATGTAACCCATTCTCGTGGTGTTGCATTCCGTTCTGTGAGATCGGCTGCTGGACAGTATCCAATTCTGGAGAGAATTCGCCTGTTTCCAAAAGGAGCTTCTCCAAAAACATTTACCGATCCAATAGTTGGGCGGAGCTGACCGGTGATGAGTCCAAGCAGCGTTGTTTTTCCAGCACCATTTGGACCGAGAAGTCCGTGAGCTCCCTGCCCAAGTTCTGCCGAGACATCGTTGACGCCAATGACAGTGCCGTAGAGTTTCGTTACGTTCTGGAGAGAAAGCATAGTAGTTGAATGGGTGAAATATCTTGATTAACTCGACGCAGGAGCGGTTATCCTCCACGCAAGAATAAATAAACTGCCAACACTCATTACAAGCAATGTTATTGATGATGGCCACCAGGAATGCAGTTTCGTATCAATTCCAAATATTGCTGCCTGGACGGCACCAAGTGCATGATACGGAGAGACCCAGGCCCACCGATCGGGCGTGGTATCGATACCCGCAGCACGGGCAAACCAACGAAAGTTACGCCGGACTGGAGAGAGTCGTGCTTTTGGAGTACCGTTCGCCCCCCCCTCGTTCGTAGATTTTATCGAATAAACGCCGCCATCCTGCGTATTGGCAACAAGATCTGCAGTTGTGAGAGCACCGTGCGCAATCCAGCATGCAACCCACGTGGCAAACCATGCAAAACTAGCAATTCGACTTTCAGTTGTGAGTGATGAATAAGCAAGTGCCAGCAAGACTGTCGGGACGGCCAGGATGAAGCTTGCGGTGGCAATTCGAATCGGTAGATCCCATGTCTCAACCGCAACTGAAATGCTTGGACTTACAAGAACACCAGTAAGCCATAGCGCAAGTGCCGGCAGCATGGTG
>WLWH01001789.1_pt1 | contig 13308 bp, 17 predicted proteins | sample 6712741 | NCBI WGS metagenome assembly WLWH01 (sample SAMN12718694, study PRJNA515312) | sponge metagenome | isolation source: marine sponge | host: Mycale hentscheli | place: New Zealand: South Island, Marlborough, Capsize Point | collected 2003-05-01 | reverse complement strand
GACTGGCTGTCAGTTGCTCGTACCGTCGAAGAACCTTATAACAGGCGTCGACAACTCTGAGATGTACTTCGGAAGAGTAGCTGATGAGATAGTGAGATATAGTAGAATAAGGTCATTTATATTCGAACCTAAGGCGTTTCTATCGTTCTCATCTGTGAAGTACAACCTGCGCGATGACGAGGTGATATTGTTGCAGTCTCTGTTAAATCAGGACTATTTCGACGATCTAGTACCTAGAGTAGAGAATCAATATGTTCATTCCGACACTTACGATACTGTAGACCCACTTAATTCCCAGGTATACAGCGACCGTATCATAGCTACAAACAAACAAATAATCGAACAGTGTGATAAGCCGAAAATCAGCAAGATTGCAGGAAAATGGGCAGAAGCATTTCCTCGGGATGGTCGTGAGCTTGTCTTCACAGACTCGCCACCGCGATGCACGTTCGACGTTGTTCAGACGATCAAAGAGGCCAATTCCCCATCTGATAAAGGACATAGCTTCAATGAGATAAAAGAGATGTTGGCAGATGAATACGGTCAGCTATATAGCGAGTATCCCCAAGGAGTGATCGATACCTGGAAAGCGGAAGGTAAAGTAACGATGGCCAAACAAGTGGAACTTGCGCAGATAGTAATTCAAGACTTGGTCATGAGCGAGGATTACTACGCAACTCTATTGGATGTTTGGATTCTTGCAGCGAGGCTCAACATACCGGTAGTGTTCTATTCTCCCACAAAGCTTCCTGAGAACCAGAAGCCGATGATGCTTGGTCACTCGGATGGTTCTAACTCGTTCTTTTTCGTGAAAGTCCCGGGGACCAGAACGAATGGAATACCCAAGTTCCGTTTACTAGTTGCCGGGAACAATGCCAAAATCCCCATAGGCGATGTAAGCACGGAAATAAGAAGTGCTATACAAGATGCTCCTACTACGGACGGTATTGCTATGTTCCTTAGCAACTTCAGGTTGAAAAACGTCAGGCGCAAGTTAGTCGTTGTTGACTCCATCGAGAAAAAAGAAACTGCCCCAAAGAAGAAGAAGGCAAGAAAAAGAAACCGCACAAAGAACGAAAAGAAAAAAAATAAATAATATGCCAAAGTTTGATGAAAACACAGGATTCAAAATGCCTGGCGTAGGATCTAAAGAAATAGATTCACCAGGTAATTTTAGAGATGAACATCATGTAGACAAAATGGGGTATTGTGACAACACGCCTGATGATATGCTACCAGAAGGATCTAGTCCTTTAAAAGCTAGGTATACATCATCGGGTTATTTAAAAGATCTTGATGTTATAAGTCTTCCAAGGGCATCTAAAAAAGAATGTCCAGAAGGTTCAGTTAAGAAAGACGGTAAGTGCGTACCTGTAGGTAATACTAAAAAACCACCTACAACTGAAAAAAAAGGAGGTTTTGTTTTTGTTCCTAATACACCAAAAACAGATTTTCATCCAGATCTTAGCTTAACAGTAACAGGAAATAGTAAAACAACAACTACACCGGGTAGCAAAAAAGGAGGTACTGGGGTAAGTTATGCGGATAAATTTAAAACATTATCTAAAGCAAAGCAAAAGGAATTTGGAACTGTAGAAAACTTTCAAAAAGCCGGTGAGGAATGGTGGAAAAAACAAAATGCTACAACTAAAACTACGGGAGGTGGATCATTAACTGGTAAAACAATATTATAATTATGGCATATTCATGTGGATACCCAGATACTATGAACAAACAAGTATCTATGAAAACAAACGACAGAAGCCCATTAGCTTGCTGGGATGGTTACGAAAGAGTTCCTGGAACTAAGGAATTTTCTAAAGGTAGCTGTAGAAAAAAATAAATTATTATGAAACTTCCATCTAACGGCGTAGCGAAAGAATTAAGACATTATATTGGTTCGTTATTTATATTTCTATTCGTAATAGGAATAATAGTAGTATTGATACAATTTCCAGTACTAGATACAAACAAAGAGGTGGTGATGATGCTGATAGGTACAATAAGTGCTAGTATCGGTATAGTGGTGGCAACCATAACAGGGGCCAAACCAGACGATGTGACGGCTTTAAAAACGTCATTAGAGAAAAAAGAACACCATATAGAGCTCTTAGTGTCTGCAAAAGACCAGTTAGAGCAAATGGTTATAAATCTGCAGAAGCAGATGCTAGACAATCAAGATGCAGTTATGGATAAAATAATATTGAAAGCGGCAATGGATTTCGACGACAAGAATAATCCGCCTAAATGTGAGTGTGGAGAGAAAGATAAAAATGAATGTGAATGTTAATCACAATAAGTCAGAAGGCAAAAGCCTGAAAGGTTAAGAACAGAGGGTTCATAACAAAAAACCTTGAAGACGGCTAGACCATCTGACATTTTAAAATAAAAAAACAAAAAACTATGAACAAATATCAAGACAAAGAGGCGTCTATGGACGATTACTCTCACGAAAAGAAATTAAAAGCTGATGGTCGCTATGAAGCGGCTAAAGGAAAGATGGCTAACGCTGAAAATGACTTTGACCATGCACATGCTTTAAAGAAAGATGCTAGTTATGATGCTGCATCTCGCAGAGGAGGTTCTTTTTTATCTAAACACTGGATGAATAATGGCTAAGATGGAAAAAAAAGCAAACGAAATCAAACAAAGAGGTCTAAAAAAGCTTAAATTAGGCGGCGGAGAGAAGATGCAAAAAGCAGCTTACAAACTTGGAGATGGTTATCATGCTGATATGCCAGGATCTACGCCAGAATCTGACAAAAAAATGTACAGATATCAAGAAAGCGCTGATAGACTTGCAGGAACAGGGATAGACCTTGATCCAGATAAAACAACACCAACAAAAATGTATAGTCCTATAAAAAAAGCTTTAGTAGGTGATCAAGATCAACTTCCAGAGCAACTTCAACAAGAAATATTAGATTCTCCAGCTAAAATGTACGATAGTCCTACTAAAATGTATGACAGTCCTACTAAATTTGTAGATCCAGGTATGACGCCTATGGCTACTGGAGGTGGTTTTAAAATGAAAATGGGTTCTAAAGAAAACTTCTCTGGATCTAATTTTAGCAATAAAGACCAAGGCACTATGGCTGCGGCACCTTCTATTATGAAAGATAATTATGGTGGCGAGAGTATTGAGCTTAAAGATCAAGGGCAAAAAAAAACTGACGACGGTACGCCATTAAATTATGGTATGAGATCTCAAGTTGCAAAAAAAAGAAAAATGTCAGAAGCTGAAAATCTTCAAGAAGGTTTAAACACACGTGCAGAAGATAAAAGACAAAGCTTTAATGATATACTTAAAGTTGCAAACACCGTTGCTAATTTAGGTTCTACCGCGGCAAGCGCTGGAGCTTTCAAGAAAGGTGGCTGAGCCAAGAAGAACTATCGGTAAGGGTAAAAATTTTAATAAAGCTAACCCAACAGGAACTGGGGCTGCCGCCGGTGGTGGTATGACCCAGAGAGGTGTTAACGAATATAAACGTAAAAACCCAGGTAGTAAGCTTAGAACTGCAGTAACAACACCACCATCTAAACTTGATCCAGGTAGTAAAGCAGCTAAAAGACGTAAATCTTTTTGCGCTAGATCAGCTAGTTGGACAGGTGAAAGAGGTAAAGCTGCAAGACGCAGATGGAATTGCTAAAATAAAATACAATCAAATTAAATTAAATTAAATGGCACAATTCGGAGGCCCTAAAGTTGTCAAAAAATTACATTTTGATAATACGGCAAAAGATAAATTAACAATAGGTATAAATAAAATTGCAGATGCTGTTAGCTCTACATTAGGAGCTGGCGGTAAAAATGTAGTTATAGAAGATGACTTCGGTAATCCTCATGTTACAAAAGATGGGGTAACTGTAGCTAATTCTATAATGCTTATGGATCCAGTCGAAAACCTCGGCGTATCTATGATGAAACAAGCTGCACAACAGACAGCGAATATGGCAGGGGATGGCACCACCACCTCTATAGTGCTAACTCAGGCCATAATCGACTGTTATGATAAATTAAAAGGTAAAGAATTTTCTTTTAGAGATATAAAAAATGGAATAAATAAATTTAAAGATCATATATTAAAGTCTTTAGAAAAAAAATCCATTGATGTTGATGATAAAAAGCTAAATGATGTTTCTGTTATATCAGCAAACAACGATATAGAGTTAGGTACTTTAATAGCTGATGCTTTTAGAAAAGCAGGTGAAAACGGTATTGTTGCTATGGAAACATCTTCTACTAATGATACATATGTAGATACAGTAGAGGGAACTAAGTTAAACTCTTATAGTAAAACACCACATTTTTACACAAATAAAGAAAAAGAAGTATCAGAACTGGAAAAACCGCTTGTATTTATAAGTGCATCGGATATTCCAAACGTTAGAAAAATTCAGGACATCTTAGAGTATGCTATTAAGTCAAATCGTAGCATACTACTTATTGCTCCCCTAGAGTCGCAGCCGCTAACGGCACTAGCGATGAATATGGTTAAGGGTAATATTAAGGTCAATGTAATAGATCCACCCAGCTTCGGACTTAAGCGTAAGGACATACTTGAAGATCTAGCATTGCTTGTCGGGGCTAAAGTTTTTGACGAAAGCCTCGGGGACTCGATTGATTCGATAACCCCCGACATGTTAGGAGAAGCTGATAGAGCTATCTCAGACAAAGAAGGTACAGTTTTAGTCATTTCAGAAAAATCTGAAGAGGCTTTAGAACGTATCGAGTATTTAAAATCTGCTCTTGAAAAAGAAGATCATCATGTGCTTACAAAGCATTTGAATGATCGACTGGCTTTACTATGTGGAGGCGTGTCTATTATATATGTAGGCGCTGACACTGATGTAGAGTTAAAAGAAAAGCAAGACAGAGTAGATGACGCAGTTCATGCTGTTAAAGCCGCTAAAAAAGAAGGTATATTACCCGGTGGCGGTGTAGCATTAGCCTATATGGCACAAGATGATTGGCAAATGGAGCTTAATCAAGGAATGCTAAGAGGCGTAGACATACTAAAGGATGCTTTAGTGGTGCCATTTACCAAAATACTAGAAAATGCTGGTTTAGACCCAACACTATATTCATTAGATGAGTGGGGTCAAGGCATTGATGTAACCTGTGGGTGTAATAAAAAAATGATAGAAGCAGGTATCATTGATCCTTTACTAGTAACTAAAAGTGCATTAAATAATGCAATATCTGTAGCTACTACCATTTTATCAACTGATTGTGTAATTTCAAACGTAAGAGAATAATGGAAGCAATAGGTAATTATTTAATTGTAGAAGAAACACAAGAAGCAACTAAAACAACAAAGGGTGGTTTAGAGCTAACAGAGAAGCACAGAGAAGACATTAGGTACCGAGAGGCTGTTATTATATCTTCTGGTCCAGAGCTTGTTAGAAGTGGTCAGAACATACTCTATGATCGTGTTGCTGGTTTTCCTGTAGAACATGATGATAAAATTTATAAAGTTATACAGATAAGAGATGTTGTAGCTTTATTGTAATGGAAAGGTCTGACTTCTTTGAAAGAGGAGAACTTAAGGTAGATTTCTTAAAATATTATAGATTAGTTTCTAGGTGGGCAGCAAAAAACAATAATCTTTCAGTTGCTGACCTAGAACTTTTATTTTATTTAGATCCTATTATTTATTTTACTATAGAAGATTTTAAAACAGGTACATTATTTTACACTTGGGATAAAGATAGATTTTATAGGCTACAAAAAAACAATTGGATAAATAAAGCACATGATGCTTTTGGTAAAAAAGGAGATCACAATAAATATAAAGTAAGTAAAAAAGGAAAACTACTTATAAACAAAATATATAGAATATTAGTAGGAAAAGAAGACTTACCATCTTCAGCACGTAGAAATAAAATAATGAAACGTGAAACTTACATAGATAAAGTATATAGTCAAGCTATAAAAGAATTTAACAAACAAAAAAAATAAAAATGGCGAAAGTAACAATGACCACTACGGTTAATGCACAAACTGGTGCACCTATAAATACATTTTCAATAGGTAATACAGACACTATAAAGGCAGTTGTATTAAGACCTAAGCTGTGTTCTGGTGCTTATCAAACAAGACAGGTAGATTTAGCGTTAACGGTACCAGACGGAACACAAACTACATTTAATATACCTAATTCAAACCCAGAACCAATTACAGATATAAACATAAGACCAGCTGCTACTATGACAGTTCAGCAAGGTGCTGGTGTTGAGGAAGAAAACTGGGTTGAAGGTGTAAATTTTACAATAGATGGATATACCTTAACTTTTCCAGGTGATTTTGTAGGAACAAATAAAGTTGCTACAATATCATACACTTACTATGATCCTTCAGCAGCTAATTTAGTTTATGACGTACCTGTTTATCCTTCAAACACAAAAGGTGTAATAACAATGGATGGTTTAAATTTAATTATTTGGAACGAAGGTATATTAGCTCAAGAAGTAAAAGCTTGGGTTACTTCAGGAACAGCAAATGGAGTTGTACAAGCTTTAATAACAGACGCATAATATAAAAAAATGAAAAAAGAAAAAATAACTACTATTGGACCAAAAAACACTTTTACTCAAGGTGTTGAAATAGAACAAGCGAAAGTTGCAAACCCAAATCAGTCTATGCCTATTACTGCAAAAGTAAAAATGTCACAGAGCGGAACTAAATTAAAAGGATAAGATGGCTAAAATCAGTACATATACAATAGACTCTACTATAGAAGGTGACGATAAGTTACTTGGTACTGATTCTGCATCAACTTCAGCACTTGCTACAAGAAACTATACAATTGATAGTTTAAAAGCTTTTATTAACAGTGGATCTCCGGCTAATATTACAGACACAATACCTCTTGGTTTTGCACTTACTGTAAATAGAGAAGGTTCAGCTTATGAAAGAGCTTTAGTTAGAACACTTGCGGGATCTACCCTTACTAATGTTGTTCTAAAAAGTGCTACAGTTAATACAGGAGCAGATATATATTTAAATACACTTGGCGATGGTCAAGTTTTTTTAATTATAAGAGATTATAACAATGGCTCTTTTGCTGTTGATTATGATTTACAAGATTTTGCAACAAATAATGCAACATGGGAAGGAACTATAGGCGGTGTTACTCATACAGGTACAGTTACATCATTTAATGCGCCTGATTTTACAAACAGCAGTCAAGCGGCCAATCAAACTCAATATGTTAATTCTGGTACAAACAGATATACAGACTGGGCATTTAATGTTACCTTAGGTTCAGGTGAATCATACACGGGTGGTAAAGTTGCATTTACTGAATTTACATTTACAACTGGAGCAACTCAAATAGAAACTCAAGCTATAGGTACTTTTAGAGTAACACGTAATATTGAAGTTCCAGATGGTGATGTTACAATAGGTACGTCTAATCCTTTAACAGATCCAAGAAACCTTACAGTACATGGTGATATAAAATTACCTGCATCTGAAAGTCGTATTAAATTTGGTGGAGATACAAACAATGTGCTTATGAGCACAGATGGTAACGATCTTACTGTTTCAGGAACTGGAACTGGGTCAAACCTTGTTACAAATACTACTAGATTTACTCAAGATATAATAAAAGACACTAACTCGGTATCTGCTGATGGTAGAACCATTATGGGTCAAAATACATTTACAGCTATAAACACTGATGGTACAAGAGGTGTTTTGTCTAATAATGGTGTTGAATTACAAAATTCTTCAGGCGTTGCTTTATCAGAGCAACAAGTGTCAGGTAATGCACCACAAGGTAGTTTAACAAATCAAGGATATTTAACTTCACTTAAAGTAGATGGCAATTGGTTTCAAATGCCAACATTATCTTCAGGTGTAGCAGAGGCTTTACCTGGACTAAGCGAAACTTTAGCTGGTCCACCATCTGCTATTACAACAGGCCGTTTCTTTTACGGTACTCAAAATGCCGCAGGAGCTTTATTCCAATCAGCTACTTCACCAACATCTTTAACCACACCTGAGAGTATAGCACAAGATGCTACTTCAATAACTGTTTCATCTGGTAACAGAACAGATTATGAAGCTATGTTTGCCGCAACACCTACTGGTCAAAATTTATATTTTGTTGATAGTACATATACTACAGCATTTCCATCAGCTGGTGGTCAAATATTAGATGCTTCTGTTAATATATACTTAGTTGTTTCTTTTGATACAGTAACTTATGTAACAGTATTTGGTAGACAAGGTTATGGTTCATTGAATATATCAACAAGTACATTTAATGTTGATTCAGAAACTATTAAGTTAAACACAATACCTCAAGCTGTTAAAAGTAATTTTTTATATTACGATACAGCTACAAAACAAGTGTCACATAATCCATTAGATGTATTAGGATCTGCAAATGGTGCTACATATGACTTTGGTGGCAATACTGATGTGCCTGTTGTATCTATTGACTTTGATAACTTTATAATATCAGCACCAGCTAATGGTGTTGTTACACTTAAACAAGGTTATACTTATGGAGGTGCTTTAGGTGATTCAGGTGCACATATAGCAGCTGATTGGTATTATTATATTTTAGACAATATAACAGCTAATAAATCTCTCACACTTCCAGCAGGCACGGTGGGAGCAAGTATAAAATTTACTAATTTAAATGGTTATAATTCATCAGGAGTATACTCTGCGCCAAGTTATGCTTGGACTATAAATCCTAATGGAAGCGATAAGATAATGAGAGCAAGCTCATTGGCTGTTTCTAATCAAAGTAAATTTGAATTATTTTACACAGACGCAGCAAATGGCTGGGTTTTAAACGGAAATAACTAATGGGACTAACAATAGATTTACCACAAGCAGGAATACTAGGTATTTCAGGCGCTCAAGCTTTTGAAATAGTAGCTAATACTACAATGAGTATTAATAGAATATATGTTTGTAAGCAAGCGCCAGATTTTACAATAACATTACCCACAACAGTAACTGCTGATGGAGGTGAAGTTCTTGTGAAAAAAGTAGGTGCTCAAACTGTAACAGTAGCTGCGGCACTAATAGAGGGTACTAATCAATCACTAACAATAACAAACAACCAAGCAGTAAGATTTGTATATATCAATGCTACTTTTGGTTGGTTAATAACTTAAGCTATGCCAGACGTTAAAACATTTTATCCAGGTGCAACAGCAAGTAATACAATAAATAATTCTACAGATGCAGCTATAGCTGTTGTTGGAAATACTGTTGATGATCAAAATCAAGCAAATAATGCTAAAGTTTGGACTGGAACAGCTGCTCAATATCAAGCTTTAGTTACAGCAGGTACTGTAGACGCTGATACATTATATTTTACAATATTATAAATGCCATTATATAAAGGAACTGTCGAGGTTACCGGAGGAGGCTTGTATAAAGGCTCTACTGAGATTGAAAATGGTTATAAAACCAATCAGTTTTTTTACGAAAATTTATCAACAATTTCTTGGGTGGCACCAACAGGTCAAGGACTAACTTACAGCGTACCTACACCACAAACACAAACTAAAGATGGTGGTATAGCTATAGATACAGTAACTTTTACTATAACAAATGCTACAGCTAATATACAGGGAACTGTTGCTATATCAGGAATGCCTCCAGGATTAACTTTTACACAAGTTAATAGCGGGGCTGGACTTGGTAATACTATAACCATAACTATAGATGGTTTAATGCCAGAAGATAGTTATTTTAATACTCTTTTAACTATATCAGGTGTAACTGGATCTACAAACTACAACGCAGATTTTTTAATGTGTGGTGGCGGTGGAACAAACATAGGTGCAGGCGGCGGTGGTGTTAGAACATCTTATGGTTCAGTATCAGGTGGTGGTGCGTCGGCTGAATCAGCGTTAGCAATGGTAGCTGGTCAAGATTATGTTATAACTATAAATAATCCTACAACAGCTTCTACTAGAACATCTTGTTCTGGAGCACCGTATTATTATAATTGTGCAGGAAGCCCCAGTTATGTAGTTAATATAGCTAGAACTGGTGGTGATGTAAGTATTGTAGGAGGTGCTATAAACAAAACTGTATCAGGTGGAGCAGCGGGTTTAGCAAGTAATCCTAATCCGTTTGCTGGTGATAGCAATGGTAGAACAACATCTAATGGAATTGCAGGTGGCTGCGGTGGTGGTGGTCGTACTTACTCTGGTAATTTAAGCTATGTAACAACTTATGGAGGTGCTGGCACAGCGGGTCAAGGTTTTGGCGGCGGTCAAGCCGGACCAAATAGAAATTCATCTGGTTTTGGTGGAGGAGGTGGCGCTGGTAGTGCTGGTGGAAACACAGGAAGTTTTCAATCAAATAACGTAACTGGAGCTGCTGGATTACCTTTATCAAATAGTATAACTGGAAGTGCTTATAATTATGCTTCAGGATATGGATCTGGTCAATTAGATTCTACAAACTATGGAGCTGCTAATGGAGGAGCTTCAAATGGAGGAGATCCCAGCAATATGGGTGTTTTTGTCTTAAGGATGCCAACAGCTAATTTTGGATCTATAACAGGTACATTAAATATAGACTACACTAAAACAACAATTGGTACAGATACTATATTAACAATATTTGGAGGAAATGGTAGTGCCAACGGTGGCGTAGGACAGTCTCTTACTTATACAGCTTAAATAAAAAATAAAAAATGGCAAGAATAAAACTTTATCCCAATGATACTGCTATAACTGGTGGTGATAGACTTGTTGGAACTGATATAAACGGTAATGCTACAAAAAATTACCAGATAGAAGAACTTGCTCAATATTTTCAACAAACAACAGATGCACTATTTCAATATAATTTTGCAGGAACTTACAGTACTGAAGTAATAAACACAGGGGAATATAGATACCAAGTGAATCCATCTGCACCAATAATATACAATTGGGCACAAATAACTGGAATAGCTGTAAGTAGATATAATATAAATGGTGAAGATATAACACCAATGATACCTGTATTAGTTAATACTATTATAAAAATAACAGATATTGGAACATCTGCAAGTTTAGGTTATGGTCTTTATAGAGTTACTTCTTCTACATCTTTGAGTAATGGAGCAGCTTATTTACTAACATTAGTACCTCAAGGAGCAGTAAGTACTGTAGGTAATAATGTTATATCTTTAGCTCCTTTTGGATCAGGATCTTTTGAATATGTAGAAGATTTTTCATTAGCAACAACTACATGGGTAATTAATCATAATCTAGGAAAATATCCTAGTGTTTCAACAGTTGATTCAGCTGGAAGTATAATAAATGGAGCTATAACTTATAATAACGAAAACAAAATAACTGTAGTATTTACATCTGCAACAAGCGGTAAAGCATATTTAAACTAAAAAAAATGGCAATAAATTTCTTAAACAATCTTGATTTAAACAAGAATCAGCTACAAAATGCTGTAATACAGGTTTTAGGCACAGCGCCTTCAAATCCTGTATCTGGCCAGATATATTATGACTCTTCGGATAATAATGTATATTACTATAATGGTACCGCATGGACATCATTCTCTGGTGATATTACTGAGATAACAACAAGTACAGCTAATCAATTAACTGTAACTAATGGTACTGGACCTATAGCTCAACTAGCTATTATTACAGCTACAGTCGCAAACAATAGTACTGCACTTGCTACAGGTGATCAAATATACGACTTTGTAATAGGTACACCTATAAGTTCATTAGCGGCAGCAAATGCTAACGTTGATATGGGTAGTAATAAAATTATTAGCGTTACTGATCCTACATCTGCACAAGATGCAGCTACAAAAGCATACGTTGACAATGCTGTAGTTGGTGGTTTAACTTATAAAGGTGGTTATGATGCCACTACAAACACACCTGACTTAGATTCATCAACAAGTGCAGCTACATACACTATAACAGTATCAAATGCTTCTGGCGCTAATAAATACTACGTAGATGGTATACAACAGCAAACTTTAACATTAATAGAAGGAACTACATATACTATAAATCAAGATGATGCTAGTAATGCATCACATCCCTTAATACTAAGCACATCAGCTGTTGCAGCAGGTGTTTATAGTACAGGTGTTACATATACTTTAGATGGTTCTACAGTAACTTATACTAATTATATAAGTGGATTTGCAGCAGCAACTCAAAGAAGACTTACGGTTACATTGGGAGCAGGTGCACCAAGCTTAAGTTATATATGTTACTATCACCAAAACATGGGTAACAGCGTTAGTGGTGGTAATATAGCTATAGCCGTTGGTGATACGTATACTGTAACTGCAGATGGTTTATTTTTCTCAGAACAAGTAAGAATAGGTGACTTTTTAATTGCTGAAGTAGCTACAGCCGCAGCAGCTGGTAGTGCATTAGCTAATTGGACAGTTGTTCAGAGTAATATAGACATAGCTACAGCAGCTGCAACCTCAGGTGCTGCTATAAAAGGTATATCTGGTTATGACTCTGCAGACTTTACTGTAGATACAGCTGGTTGGGTACAACTTTCAAATAAAACATTTACAGCATCAATAGGTAATGGATCAGCTACATCATATACCATTACGCATAATTTAAATAGTTTTGATGTTATAGTACAACTTTATGATTTATCAACTTATGATACGGTATATGCTGATGTTGTAAGAACAAGTGCTAATATTGTTACAGTAAGCTTTACAACAGCACCAACAACAAATGATATAAGAGTACTTATTCAAGAAATATAATTTATGGCTTCAAAGTTTAAAAGTTCAGTAGAAATTGATGGTTATCTATCAATATCAAGCGGGAACTGGATACAAGTACCAGATGGTACTACTGCCCAGCGCCCAGGTTCGCCTACGGTTGGTATGTTTAGATATAATACTACTACAGCTGAATTTGAAGGATACTTTGGCTCAACTCCAGCTTGGGGTGCTATAGGTGGTGGCGGTAGTGGTACAGTTACTGAAGCATTTAAAACATTTGCAGTATCAGGACAATCAAGCATTGTAGCTGATGGTCCTACAGATACACTAACTGTAGCTGCTGGTAATAATATTAGCTTAACTACAGATGCTGCAACAGACACACTTACAATTGCATCTACAGGAGGATCTGGTGGTGGCACAGTAACAATACAAAGAAACAACTACACTGGTGACGGATCAACAGTAGCGTATGGTGTTTCATCTACGGTAGTATCAGAAAATAATATACAGATATACTTAGATGGTGTTTATCAAGACAAAGACACTTTCACAGCTACAGGAGTTACAGTAACATTTGGCACAGCACCTCCAACAGGTAC
>WLWH01001782.1_pt1 | contig 13360 bp, 23 predicted proteins | sample 6712741 | NCBI WGS metagenome assembly WLWH01 (sample SAMN12718694, study PRJNA515312) | sponge metagenome | isolation source: marine sponge | host: Mycale hentscheli | place: New Zealand: South Island, Marlborough, Capsize Point | collected 2003-05-01 | reverse complement strand
CATTGCTACGGGAGCACCTTTGAAAATAGCTTTAGTAGCCCCTGGGCTACCGCCGCCTTGAACTGTGAACTCAGATTGACCACCTGTAGCTGGAGTATTTCCAACTGTCATAGTCTGTCTGCATCCAAAGCCCGCTGTTGCGTTATTTGCCATATCTTATTTTCCTTTATATGAACCTGCCGTCGTTAAACGGCCTCCAGTTCGGTTTAATTTATTTTGTTGGACCTAGAAATTACTAAAAGATTATTTCTTTGAACCACCAAAAGTTACACGAGTCTGCCTCTCTTGATTGATTGGCATACTTGGGTGCTGTTCCTTTAGAAGATCAGAATTTACAGCTTCGTCTCGTTCTTTCGTTTGGTTGCGATAGTACGATTCACGCTGTTGTGCGATTTCTTCGGGTATCCTTGCCAGCACAAGGCCACCAACACCAATTACACCTTGGTATTTGCCTGATTTGTGATCCATAGTTGGGTATTCAAAGTCGGGATATTCGTCAGCTCTCACTAACTCCCATCCTTCTCTTAATCTTGCTGATACATTTTTTGTATCATCATTACCAAGAATCTCTACTCTGATCCATCTATGTCTGTACCCTTTGGGTGCAGGCGGTGCATCTAGTGAGTTGGGTGGAGTCCAAGTTGTAGGTTTTTTTACCTTGTCTCTTGTTTGACTCGCACGAGAAGCTTTTATTTTTTCATTTTCCATATGCTTATACTCCTTCCGTGATATTATTTACTTGTTTCGCATACTCTTCGAGTGGCACGCCTATTCTTTTAGCAATTGCTACCTGTGATGGCGAGAGTTTCACAGTTTTTTTGCGTCCTGATTTAGCCGAACGATTAGCTGAAGCTACAGTTTGAGCAGGTTTTGCTCTTTCTGTAGAAGTGTTTTCTACCTTATCAAATTTATGCGGAAATTCAACCCTTATTCTTGAGTCAACTTCTTCATAATATTCGTCAGTTTTAGGATCATAACCCTCTTCTTCTACAAGCTTTTTATGTATATCAAAAGCTGTATAAGTCATAGCAGTATCATTACCAAACCAAGGATTTCTTGTAGACCACTCCTCTGCTTTAGGGTCGGACTGTTGAGTTGGTTGTTGTTGTTGAGGATTAACTCTAACTTGTTTTTCTTTAGGTGCTTCTATTTCTTCTGCTTTCATAGAAGCAATTCGAGCATTCTCTACTGATAATGTAGCAAGTTGTTGTTGAGCTGCAATTTGTGCTTCAACATCTTGTGATTCAATTGCATTTTTAAGAGCTAACTTAGCTGCTGCTAAACTAGTCGTAACTCTGTTTTCAAATTCACTAACATAAGATTTATCTAATTTAGATAATCTTTTTTCTGCTGCATTTTTTTGAAGATTAACTGTTTGAGCATACTGAACAGCTTCTTCTCTCTGTCTTTCCGCTTCTCTCATTTTACGAGTTAATTTAGCAATACGTTTTTGAACGCCTTCACTATATTCTTTTAACTCATCTTTTTCTTCTGGTTTTTTTTCGTCTAACTTTACCTGTTTCTCATTTTCATAAGTTTTATCTTCAGGTACTTGTTCAACTTCGATCTCTTCTTTTACTTCCTCTTGTTTGACCGCTTCTCCTTTATCATCTAAATTAATTTCAGCTCCTTCTGTTTCGCCTACATCAATTAGATCTTTTGTTTCTTCTGGCATAGTTTCTCCTATGTGGTTAAATTAAATGAAGTAGTGATTCAGGATCTTTAACAGTTCCTAGCACTTCATCATCGTTAAGTATTCGCACTTCTCCACCTTCTATTGGTAATCTTGAACCCGCATAACGAGCGAAGATAACCCAATCTCCTTTTTTACACCAAGGCTCACCAAATTTATCTTTATCCTTGTATGCTAAATCTCCCATCTTTAAAACATAACCACACGTAGTTGCAATTCTTGCTTTGTCTAAAGATTCTTGAGAAAATAATATTCCACCTTTTGTTTTATTTTTTGGTGTAAAAGGTAAAACTAAAATTCTATAACCAGATGGTTCTGGTAGTTCATCAACTGTTTCAGTTCCTATATTTTCAGGACTTAATGCTTCAGGTTCTGGAGGTAATTCTTTTTTTTCTTGTTCGTATTTATCTTGAAGACCAAGTTTAATTTTTGGTACTTCCGTTTCCGATGTCGATAACGTTTCCTTGCTCATCTTGTTGCTCCTTTGGTTTTAGCAGGGTAGAGATGTCCTGTAATGTTAATTGTATGGCATGTGCCTGTCCTACTAGATACTTATATTTCTCCATATTGTCAACCCCTCCAGCTAGGATTGCATCTCCAATTTGTTGTAATCTTTCTTTTAATGATTTTTGTGTTTTGCTTATTATATTTATTTCGTCCATTACTCTTCTCCTTGTTGTTCTCGAAAATCTTCCAACACTCCTAGCTTTTCTTGAGCTGCTGCAATTTTTTCTAATTGTTTATCTATTTCTTCAATGTGTTGTGGATGTTCTCCAATACCTACTGAATTTTCTAAATATATTTTAATAGTAGCATCTGCTTCAGCTATTTGTGCTTCATACTTTGCTTCCAATGCTGTTAAAAGGGCTTCTTTCATTTAAATCTTATATATCATTATTAATAATAATTAAAATTAATTATATATCTAAAATCAACATCTGTAGAGGGTGTACCTCTATGTTGTGTATTAGTATCAAAAATTAACATTTTATTTTCTTCAGCTTTTACAAATTTAATTTCATTATTAATTTTTAATTCTGTTCCACCATCACAAGTATTAAGATAAAAAATAGCTGTTTTACTAGGATGTTTACTATCAGTATGAAACTCTGATTTTATGCCTTTGTAAAAACAAGAAGGAGATAGATTAGCTCTTACTTGTATAATTGCATGAGCATTTAATTTTTCTAAAATTGGAACTATAAATTGATCATAGTGTTTACAGTTAACACCATATCTATTAAAAAATGAATGACTAAAATAACCTAAAGTTCCATCGTTATCACTAACCATATTACTTCTTTGGAACCAAGAAAATTCAGATTGTGTTATTAATTTTTTTAAATCTTTAAAAAAATTGTCTTCTAAAAAATTTTTAATTTCTTTCAATTAACATTTCCATCTTCTACGTGCCTGTCTTAGTCTTGAATTAGGATCTTTCGCAGCCTTTGGAAATTGTTTCATTTGTCCTGCGCTACGTGCGCAATACGACTTACGTCGATTTGCAGCTTTAGATCCTGGTTTGACTTTGCCAGTGACCGCTGTTTTTAGTTTACTTCCAGGATTTGCTCTTCTATATGCAGCAACTCCTGCTCTTGTCATACCTGCTCCAGATTTTGTAGATCTAAAGTTTTTCTTATTTCTTTTTGGCATTACATCTCCACCTCTAGCAAAGCCAGGGGCATCAATCATTTTACCATAATATTTTTTTGAACTTGAATTACTTAAACTAACAGGACCTGAAGATCCTTGTGCTTCTTTTTTTATAAAACTTCCAGTATATTTAGCATCTGGCATTCTCATATTTATGCAATGTGAGTTTTACCACAAAGTAAACAAACTTTAATGGGTTTAGGAATTTTTACAAATTCTGTAGGACATGCACATCTTTTGCCAAAAATTTTATCTATTATTCTTTTAAATAATTTTTTCATTATTTTTTTCTTAATTTACCTAATGTTATAGCAAGTCTAGCTCGTTGACCCATCTTACCTTTTTTCTTTGCAGCAGCAGCTAATTTTTTTGCAGGAATCTTTTCGCCTTTTTTAATGCCTAAAGATTTTCTCAACGCCCCTGGTTTCTTAATAGCTTTTTGTATAAATTTTTTATCAGCCATTATGAGTTTTTTCCGTAAGCTCTGCCTTTTCCTCTTTTCGCCATTCCACAACCTCTGACTTTACCACCTTTTTTATAACCTTTTTCAATTTCACCAATGACTCTTTTTTTTTCTGCTCGTCTATTTGGATTCATCTTTTCAGAATCAATTCTTCCTAATTCTTCAAGATTATTCATTCTTCCTGTGTTCATAAATTACCTATTTATTTTTCCAGATTTTTTAGCTTTAGAACCAAATCTTCCATAAGACTCATCTCTTGAATCTTTAAGTTGTTTTGCAGTTCTTTTTTTTCTTACTCTCATAGCGATAGATTCATCTTTTCTATCTTTGTATCCCTGTTTTTTCTTTTTAACAGATCCACCTTTTTTCATACCAGAACTTCCATATGGAAATCTTACTGGTGATCTTACTCCATTTTGTCTCATTATTTTTTTCCTCCGTTTTTAAATATTTGTGTACCCTTTATACCAAAAATACTACCCACGACAAGGATCCACAAAGTCGAAAACCACGTCGGTAGCGCCGCAAAATGCTCAAAGAAAATTTTTACTTTCTCCATAGCAACCGGATTGTCACTGAAGACTCCCCATGCAAGGACTATTATGGGCGCCGACAAAATCACCAAAACGAATTCGTCCTTGTAGTCGTTTTGACGAGCTTCTAGAAGTTTACCTTGGTAAGCTTCCTCACCTCGAGCTTGTCGTTCCGCATGCAATAGCTGTGCGTCTGACATAGCGACTTTTGCCCTCTGCTTGTTAGCATAAATTTTACTTCCAGCAGAAACGGCTAATTTAATTGCCGATAACCACATAACTTAGTACCAAGTAGCTTTAACAGGTTTTTTATCAGCTCTTAAAGCTTTAGTTCCTTTTACAGTAACTACTTCTGCTTTAGTACCACTCGTCATAGGAATAGTAACGCCGCCTGTTGCATAACCATCAGCTCCAGCCCCTAGTTCTTTTACAACTTTAGGGTCTTTGTCCATAAATCTAGATCCTCTAGTCCAATCTTTGCTCATAATGTTTCTCCTTAATGATATTATAGTTAATTTTTCTTAAAATTTCTACCGAAATCGTGAACTTTACTTTTGTCTGCCATTTGTTGTTTAGCAATTGACACTCCTGCACGCAATCCAGCTAGTTCTTCGTTTTGTTCTAGCTTTTCGTCGTGTTGTTGGTCGTCCATCATAGCTCTCATCGTGTCTAAGTCTAATCTTGCTTCATTATTTGCAGTTCTGTCTTGGTCTGCTTTAGCTTTTAGGTCTAATTCACGTGATTTTAGTTTTAAAAGTGGGTCTCCACCTACTTCAGAGCTAATTTTGTCTTCTTCTTTAGCATAATCAGCTGTCATTTCTGCAATTAGAATAGCTTTTCTTGCTTCCATCATAGAAGTTAGTTGTTGAACACGTTGTTGCATCTGCATTGCTTGTGGATTTTGTTGCATCATCTGCATTGCTTGTGGATTTTGCATCATTGGTGCCATTTGTTGTTGAATAGATTGTAATTCTTGTAGTTCTTCAACATATTCTAATTGAATTTGTTCTTGTGCCATTAAAGAAATGTGTTCAAGTATGTTTTTTTGTAAAGACATCATCGCCATTGGATTATTTTGCACCATAGAGATAGACATAAAACTTAAATGCGCATCGATGTGTGCTTTATGATCTTGACCAGGGTATGCTTGAAAAGGTTTACCACTAATTGCCATGATATGTTCTAAACTTGGATCCATTGGTTGTGGTGGCATTGGTGGAGGTAAGATTGCATTTATATTTTTAACTCCAATTGCATCATACATAGATCTGTAAGCTTGATATAAATTATGAATTTTAGGATTTGATTGCGCTAATTGTAATTGTGTTTGCGCCATTGAAATTCTTTGTGTTTGAGAAAATATATTTGGATCTGCTACCGGTAGAATATCTACTTTGTCATCAAAGTCTGCTACTTTAACATTTCTTGATGCACCAGGAACGTCGTAAGGATATTCCGTAGGTAGATAAGATTTAAATACTTCTGCTAATAATTTAAATTCATTTTTTAATCCTACATATAATCTTTTATGAATAGCTGACATAACACGTGATCCACGTTCTAATAATGCAACCGTAGTTCCAACTGCAGCTCCTTGATTCATATCTCCTACTTGCATATCAGCAATAGATGCAAATCTTTGTGCACCTGATACTACGATACCCATTAATTGTAATAAAGTTTGATCTGGTCCTTTAAATGGTAGTTGCATAAACTGATCTTTAATATTTCCACCAGGTACATCGACATCTCTAAACTCACCAGGTTGTAATGGTTGAGCATCGTCTCTCATTCTTACACCTCTGGTTTTAAAACCAGCTGGTAAGTTTGCTAAAGTTCCAGCATCTAATAATTGTCTTAAGGCAACTGTAGCTGTTCTAGATAATCCACCAATCATGTGAATTAAACCTAAACCATAAAAACCTAAACCTGGTAAAAATTTAAAATGTACAAAATAATCTTTTTTCTTTTTTAAAACATCATTTGCTTCATAGTTTCTTCTAATAGATAAAACTTTACCGTTAGCTTCATCAATTGTAATAATGTAAGGAAGTTTAACTCCTGTAGGTTCTTGATCTTCAGGATTAACATCTTCATGTCCTTCTAAATCTATATCAACATGCATTTCTAAAATTGTGTACATGTCTTCAGTACCACCTTGAGTAATACCTTCTAATTCTAATTCTTTTTGTTTAAGTTGATCTTGTTGTAAAGGCGGCTCTCCCAAATCAATGTCTTTGTAAAAGCCATTGATTTGTTGTTTTCGTAAATCATTTTGTGACATACGAATAACATGGATTACAGCTTCCGCATCTTCTAATGAGGTAGCAGAGTACGGCACGACTAAATCTTCAGCCGGTATAAATTTTGAAACGGCTCTACCTAATAGATCATCATAATAGACTTTCTTAAAAGTAGAACCGCTGAGGGGTAGATAGAAAAGCATTTGATCAAACTCTGGTTCATATTCTTTCATCTGATCCATAATTTGATAATTCATAAAATCTTTAACACGTTTAGATTGTTCTTCTTTAGCGACACTTGCATCGCCCATAATTTGTGTTCTTACAGGACCGTCGGCTGGTAATAATTCTTTATAAGCTTGTGCTTGAAATTGTGTAACGGCTTCTGCTAATACGGGGTGAGTAACTGAACTTGCTCCTCTAAAAGGTTCTGTTCTAGTTATATATTTAAAACCAAGTAAGTTTAATCCTTCTCGATAACTTTCTTCCCAATCTTGTCTTGATTGTCTGTAGTCTTTATACTTATCCATTAACTCAGAAGATAATGTATCTAAAACTGAATCTTCTAAAAACTCTGCTAAATTTTCAAAATGATCTTGTCCACCTTCTGGATTAACTGAACTTGGATCAAAGTTAACAGTTGCTCCTCCGTCATCATCTATTTCAATTTCTGGAGCGTCACCTTGTTGTCTTTCAACAATTTCTTGTTGAGTTTCTATAATCTCTTCTTGTCCTGGAATTTCAATTTCGGTTTTTGTATTGGGTAATGATTTGTCTATAGTAGCCATAAGCTATTCTATCCTCTATCTGTTATTGTTTCAACACCTTCTTCGACAGTAGTACTATCAGGAGTTTGTTTAACTGTCAAACTATCAAGTACTTCTTTAACCATGTCGGGAGAGGCTTTTGCAGAAGCGTCTGGCTTACCGGGGTTCTCTAACATCCATTCCATAATCTCGGATTGAGTAGCGGGCTCGTCGTTAGGTTTAACAATCTCGCCAAGAGTTGAATTATATTTTAATTCCATTATATTTTTAAACTTACAATACCACCGTCGGCGTAACCAGTTCTTCCTCTACCGGTTCTATTACTTACAGGACCGCCGGTTGTTGCACCAATACCAAATCCTTGTCCAAAATCATAAGATTGCTGACCATCACTACCTCTTCCATATCTACCATCACCACCACCTTGATTGTTATTACTAGCTGCAGCATTAGCAGCTGCAGTTATAGCTGCTTGTCTAGCTTTTTCTTTTTCTATTTCTGCAAGAGTAGCCGCATAAGTGTCTTTGTTATATTTTTTATTAGCTGCAATTCTTTTGTCAAAATAAGCTTGTTTTTTTTCTAACTGTTCTAAATAATCATTTGTTCCAAAACCCGATATTGCATTTTGTCCAGACAATACAGAACCTGATCCATATTTTAATAACCCAGAATTGGGATCGTTATATAACATATTACCCATTTGATCTAATGCATTTAATTGTCCAACTAAATTAGGATTGTAGTTTGAAGCTTTAGGATTTAATGGATTTCTCATACTTGCTAGTGCAGTTAAAGGACTAAATATCATTCCCGCACCTTCTTTAAATCTTTGACCTACATTTACAATTCCATCTTTAACATTGCTAAACATATTTTTAGTTTTGTTAAATAAACTTTTTTCTGGGTTGCCTCTTGATAAAATCATATTATCAATAATTCCTCTGTTTGGATTATTAATATATTCTAAATTGTTTAATCTACTTTTTAAACTTGTAGGTGCGTCTATAAAATTAAAACCAGGTATTTCTTCAAAATCCATATTATCTATTGCAACGTTTCGTTCTATGTTTTGTAATCTATTTGGCATATACTCAGGATTCATAATTAAATCTTGATATATTTCTGGAGTTGATGGAACAGGACCTACAGTATTACTAAATCTATCTATGTTTGTTTCTCCAGCAACATTTCTCATGTTGGGTGTTCCAAAACCTGTCATTCCTAATTCTTCAGAAACAACTCTTTTGTCGTTAGTAGGATTACCTAAATTGTTAACATTAAAAGGTAAGTATTCTCCAGCAACCTCTCTCATGTTAGGACGTTGAAAACTATTTATTCCAGAATTAGTAATAGTAGTTACACCTGCGTTTTCCATAATTTTTGGAGCTGCATCTATAACACCTGTTTGATTTGGTAAAGCATCTGCAGCCGTAATCATAAACCCACTGTTGTTAGGAGAATTATCTTGTACTACAATTTCTTCATTTTCATCATAGCCTAAAGGCATAAAGTCTGCACCCCCACCTTTTTGAAAATTTTGTCGAGGTACCATCATAGTACCCACTCCACCACCGTTAGCGTACCCCGCTCCTTCAGAGTCGATTGGTACAAACTGATCGTGGTATTGATGGTAAGTTTTATTTCCTGTTATTCCACCTGTCGCTAGCTGTTCAATTAAAATTCGGTATTCTTTTTCGTTTATCATTAATAATACGTTCTGTTATGTGGTATTGAAACTTCGTCTCGTTCATCTTCTGGATGACCAACGAATCCTCCTTGTCGGAATCTCATTACCGCTTGTGTCATACTATCCACCAAATCATCATGATCTCCATAAGGAAATGATGCACACTCTTCAATCACCTCTTCTGCGAACTTTTCGTCAGGCGCCCAAATCTGTCCACTCTCAAAGAGAGGTGACACGGCGTTTACTCTAGCATGTTTATCGTTACCTTTGCTAGGAGTATAGTTTATAACAGGAATACCCATTTTTCGCAACTCATAAGTTAAAGGTAATCCTGATGCTTTAGCTTCCACGATCACCGATTCTGGTTTCCAATAGTCGTATTGTTCTTTAGCCACTTTTCTTAATTCAGGGAACTCTAGTCTCTCTTTTAACGCATCGAGTAGAATTAAGTTCGGAGCGCTGTCCGGGGATTCTTGGAATACACCCCAAGTAGTGATTGCAGAATAGTCGGCAGTTTCTTTTTTAAGAAATGCAGTATCATAAGATTGGATGACATGTTGTAGTTTTGGAATATAGTCTCTGTCCCATGTTCGCCACCATTCTCTTTTGATTAATGAACCTTCTTCTGCAGTTGGGTTTTGCATCCATTGTGCATTCCATTTACCAACGCTCAACGATGCTTTAACAGATTCTAATTCTGAAAGTTTCCAATACTCTGGCCAGACTGGTTTATTACTTGGAAGTATTGCTGGGAACTCAATGATCTCCCATTGGTCAGACTTTAATTCTTTTTGAGATTTTAATAACATCCCGGTTAGATCTTTCATATTCCATCTCGTCATTACAACGACTATCGCTCCACCAGGCTGCAACCTTTGACGAGGTCCTGATGTATACCACTCGTAAGCTCTTTCCATTGCAGTCATGTTGAGTGCGTCTTGCTCCGAGTGTGGGTCATCAATTATAAGTAGATCCGCACCACGACCCGTGATGGCAGATCCAACACCCGCTGCATAGTATTCACCACCTTGTTCGGTTTCCCATTTACCAGCTGCTTGGCTATCCTCTCTAAGTCTTGTTTTAAAAACAGATTGATACTCAGCTGAATCGATTAGTGTTTTAGCTTTACGACCAAACCTTATTGCAAGTTCTGTCGTGTGAGTTGTTTGGATGATTTTAAGATCGGGTTTACGCCCAACCATCCAAGAGGGTAAGAGGAAGGACGCAAACTCTGACTTGGTATGTCTGGGTGGCATGTTTATAATTAAACGCTTTACTTCGCCTTTTGCCAGACGGTTAAATTTTTCTGCAATTTTTTTGTGATGAGGTCCTTCTATAAACTCTGGCCATACGTGTTTGACAAAAGCTAAGAAGTCATCGTGGACCTTGGATTTGGTTTTTTTCTCAGATAGCTTTAATGCATATTTTAGAAATTGTTTCTTAACATCCGGTGGTAATCTATTTAGCTTATCTTCATCCATAAAAATTTTTTGTAAAATTTTTTTATAATTTTTTTTGACACCTTTTTATTTTCATCTGCATTTTATAGCATGTTTATGTCTAAATCAAACCCTATAGCATAATCTCAAGCTCAAGCCCGCTAGCAGGGGTTGTGGGGGGTCTGTTTTTGTAGCTAGAGCTGTAACTCTAGGGACCCCTCGGCTTGCGTTGCTTGCTTAGCAAGGAACGCAAGGCTGCTGCCACCGGCAGGTGGCAGCACGTATGAATCTTTGATTCATACGTTAGCGCAGCGAAGCTGCGCTGCGCGGAGCGGAGCGGAGCGAGGTGTGTAGCAAAGCTGCATACCGAGCTCCGTTTCCGCGGAGCGCTGTGCGCGGAGCGCACTACGTCAAGCGTGGAACGCAGAGCGAAGCGAGGCGTACAGCGAAGCTGTATGCCGAGCTGAGTGTTCTGCGTTTCACTCTTCGTTTATAGTTTGGGTGGTGGCGGGGGCGGGTGGGCCCGTAGGTCACGAGCCGGGTGCGACAATTTGTCGCATTGACACAATATGTAGTGGGTCGCCGATCCTGGCCCTATATCCAGGTCTAGTGTTTAAAGTGTCGCAGTTAGTAAATAAATATAAATATATTTGTTTATTTTAATTATGGGATTTTGTAAGATTAAGAAAATAACAAAAGGAAACAAATGGACTATAATCTAATAATGTATATCGGCGTCGGTTTGATCGTCGGTGGATTTCTTTTATTTCTATTTTGTGAAATAAAGGAACGAGAATTGGATCGAAGGATCGCCGAACAACAAAGATTCATCGATGCAATTTTAAGAACACAACAACTACAAAACATAAGAAGGGACATCAGAAAATGAGAGAAGGAACATTTAAAGAATTCATGGAAGAATTCTATAAAAAACCATACGACCAAATTCCAAAAAAAGAATTAAACGAACATGCTCGTGAAATTTTTGGATTTGGTTTATCAAAAGACGATTTGAACGATGATGGTTCAGATCTAGAGGAATTAAAAGAAATCATGGAAGGGGGTTATAATGACTAAAAAAGACTACATTAAGTTTGCCGATCTTTTTATCAAATTAAGAAATAATAAAAAATGGAACGGCATTGAAGGGCAAGTAGAACATGAGTTGTTAAATGGTATGATTAAAATTTTTGAAAGTGACAATTCAAGATTTAATTCAGATACATTTGTGGATTATATAAACAACCCACCAACTGACTTAAAACCGAGTTTAAAAGCTTAATCGAGTTCCCTTGACCTCGAGCCGATTTGATCGGCTCGAGGTTTTTTTTGAGCTCTAAAAGCTCTACAACTAGAAGTTGTATTTTATTTCATTTTAAATTTTTGTGAGGGAGGGTGGGAGGGTGGGCCCATAGGTCACAAGCCAGCCTGCGACAATTTGTCACACCCAAATATCACCGATTCCAGGACCTGCGACATTTTGTCGCATTGACATAACCATAGGTTGTATTACCTGGCCGCGACAATTTGTCGCATTGACACGAATCTCGGATCGCAAGGCTTTGAGAGCTCACAAGGGATCGCAAGGCGAGGACAGTGGATCGATTAATTATTTTTTTGATTGCTTATAATTTTTTCTATTAGTTTCCAATCGTCAACGGCTAGGGGTTTGACTTCTCGGATATCTAATAGAAGACCCTCAACAGAGTTAGATCCATAAAGTTTTATGGATCGAGGTAAGCCCTTGAGGGCTTGTTCGACTAGTATAAAATTACGATGACTTCCATCAATTAAATCTTTTCTTTGATAGTGAAATAAGATTTGATGAGGAGAGAATTTACATTTTTTTGTTTCAGTATATTTTAACTCAACCATAGTAAAACCATTGGTTTTAGACCAAATTAAACAATCAGAAACACCATGAACATTATAACACTCAATCGGAGTTATAAGTAAATTGGAGCAATTATTTTTAAATTTATGATATAATTTTTTTTCTTGTTTCACCGTACATTGTAGTACGATGAAACAATATTTTAGTCAATTATCTATTAAGGATAATCTCGAGAAATCGAGATACTAGGGCATATTCTTTGTATTTGAGTAAGCATATACCTAACGGCGATATCGTATGGTTTCATCGCCGTTTTGCAAAAATAAAATGAGATATCTTGACCCTCATAATCTTTTTTAAAGTTAAATGGTTTTGCATCTTTGCTTAAGAAAAAAGTTTCATGAGCATCTTCGCCTATACCATTAAAAATAATATGAGTATTTCTATCTAAATCTGTGGTTTCATCTTTAATAATATTTCCACAAACTTCTTTAATATAGTCATATTCTTCTGTGATTTGTTTCCACTCTTCATCAGTGAAATCATTATATTGATGCCAATAATTAGTGTATCCCATAATTAATACCCTAACCAATCTTTTAAATCTTTTAATTTATAGTTAGATTTATGACCACACTCTTTAAAGAAATAAAAAATTTCATCTAAATTGCCATGAATTTTAATTATTTCTATTGCTCTTTTTAAAGTTATAGTTTCCATAATTACCTCTTTTTAGTTTTAGATTTAAGAAAATTAACTGATTTTTTATAAGCAACATTTGGGGCAATGCTCACTTCATTTCTTAAAAACATTTCCTCAAGTTGTTTTAATATTTTCGGATCATCCAAAGCTTTAAGATTAAGGGCTTTTTGAAAACCGAAAGGATCATTATTGTTTTTCATATTTCTACTTTCTATTAATTGTTAATCTCTAAAATCTATACATTTTTTAGACTATATCAACCTTAATTATGGGAATTTCACACACCTACCACATATGGTGTACAACCTGGAGGACACACAATATATGGTAATCTACAAAAAAAGAT
>WLWH01001777.1_pt1 | contig 13387 bp, 18 predicted proteins | sample 6712741 | NCBI WGS metagenome assembly WLWH01 (sample SAMN12718694, study PRJNA515312) | sponge metagenome | isolation source: marine sponge | host: Mycale hentscheli | place: New Zealand: South Island, Marlborough, Capsize Point | collected 2003-05-01 | reverse complement strand
AAAAGACTCCCCTAAAGATACTTCGTTATTTTCTTCTGGTGGTAAACCAAGATCTCTTGGTGTTTCTTCAATCTTTGGTTCTTTAGTAAAGGTATCTTTTACAGTTTCTACTGTAGAATCTATTGGACTCTTAATAAATTTTTCAATCTTAGGCATAATGGCTTTATCATTTTTATCTGCCATTGCTGCCAATTCTTCACCTGATACACCTTCTTCTATAGCTTTCTGTTCTTCTAATAATTGTTTTGCTCTGAAGTAACCTTCTTTTTCATAGACTTCAAAGAAACGTTCACTTAATTCTTTACCTTCTAAAAACTCTTGTTTTCGTTCTTCAGTAGGAGTTATGCCTTTTAATAATTTTTTGAAAAAATTTGGTTCAGCCACATTACGCTCCTATTGGTAAAAGCTGCGCACCCTGTACTCTAAAATATTTATTAGTTCTGTAATCAAATATCACAGACCCATCTCTGTAAGTTCCAACATCATCTTCACTTAATGTTATTTTACCTGTATCATCTGTTGTGTAGTCAATATCTTTTCTTAAATAAGGTAAATCTAAATCAATATCATCAAATTCTACTCCTTCTACTTTACCTTGTTTAACATTATCAAGAGCTCTAGCTACCTTTTCAGCAGAATAAGTATTTAAAAATGAACTTCCATAAGCATCTTTTTGATCTAGTAAACCAGCCATGCTAATTTCAAAACCTTCTTGTTTTTTCTCTTCTGGTGATTTAGGTTTTCTATAAAGTTGTGTTTCAACTAAACCATTTAAAACTGTTTGATAATCTCTACCTGTTTCTTTAGCTATTGCTTTAGCTTTTTCAATAAGAGGAGCAATGTCTTCATCTTCCAAACTATCTAATACTTCTAATGCAACACCAGTTTTAAGTTTTCTTTTTTCTGCTTGTCTTTTTAATAAACCTTCTACAGGTTTTTGTGCAGCTGCTACAATATTTCCAAAAGTACTTCCTCCACCTCTTTCAGTTGCAAGAGCTGGTCCATATTGTAATAAGAATTGTGTTAATGGATCATCTAGTCCTGTGCCACCTGAAACAGAATTAATTAAGTCTATTCTATTTTGAACTTCATCTCTAAAAGTTTGACCACCTACACCATCTACATCTGAGATAGCATGATTTTCTCTATCAACAATACCAGTCATAATACCATCACCAACATTACCACCTTTTCTAAACATGGGTCTTCTAAATACTCTACTCATTAACCTCTTCCCCTAAATGCACCATATATTCCAGCTAACGTAGCACCTGTGCCTAAGGCTTGTTGAAGAGCTGAAGGAGTTGGTTGAGTCTGTGTTTGAATTCCACCAGGATAACCTGCAACTAATCCAGTGATCCCTGAACCCAGTTGTTGTGTAGCCATAAGTGGTTGATTCATTTGTTGTTGAGCCAATTGTTGATTAGCTGATAATTGTGCTTGAGTTAACGCTTGGTTCTGTGCACCAAGAGTTGATAATGCTCCTACGTCTTGACCTAAGAAAGATTGACCTGCTTGACCTAGTCCTAATTGTTGATCTCCTAAACCTGAGTATGCTTGTCCTAATCCTAAAGCTGATTGAGCTAATTGCCCTTGTTGACTAGCCATAGATTGTTGTTGTCCAAAAGCTTGACCTGCAGCTTGTTGAGCTTGACCAAAAGCTTGGCCTAATAACTGAGCTTGTAATGCTGCTCTATTTCTATCTGAAGATTGTTGATACTCTGCTCTTTGTACACCTTCTCTACCGCCACCAAAAGCACCTGCGTTAATTGCTTGTGCTGCTAAACCAGGCATACCTTTTTGAGCTTGTACATCAAACTCTGCTAGTGTCGTATCAATTACATCTTTTTGGTAAGGAGACATAAATTGTTGGTAAGCATTTGGCCCCATGTATTGTGAAGCTTGTCCTGCTAACGTTCCCGCTTGTCCCTGCAAAGTCCCTGCTAAACCAAGTTGACCCGCAGCCTGACCTTGTAAAGCTCCCGCTTCTTTAAGAAAAGGTTGGTAAGCACCTATTCCTTGTTGTGCTATCTGTTGAGCTTGAGCTTGTAATGGATCTTGTCCGGCTACAAATTGTGAACCATATTGACCAGACAAATCTGCATCTTTTAATTTACCTGTTACGTTTTGTAATTGAGTAACATATGCTGCTGCCGGTGCTTCTAAATATGTGGGTAAGGCGGTTATATTTGTTATTGTTTCAGTAGCCATTATACTCTACCACCTTTTTCTAATTTTTTCATCATGTCGTACATACGCTGTGCTCCTTTGTTGACATTACCATCGCCCATACCTCTTACAGCATCAGCTGTAAATACGAATTCATTATTTGCTAACATCGCTGGGATGTCATCTGCTTTTTCTTTTACACCAACTGGCGGAATAAATCCACCTGTTTCTCTAAGGTCCAATTCTGTAACTCCTGCAGGGTTTTGATTTAATGGTAGATTCATGATGCCGGCTGCTTCTATAGCATTTTGTTCTGGATTGTCAGGCCCCATTGCAAAACCCATTCTACCACCATAAGCAGCATTTGCTCTATTCATATCTTGTTGAAAACCCGCTATGTCTTGTTCAACTTGTGCAGCTATAGCTGCTTCTTCATCTGCTTCATCAGAAAAAGTTCTTTGATTTCTATAAGACTCTGTTAACTTAGCTCTGAGTGCTGGTATATCTCTTTGATAACCACCTCCATCACCATCATCATCACCTCCTAATACACTAGGTAATAAAGATCCTACTAGAAAAGATTTTCCCATACCAAACAATTCATCACCACCTTCTTTTACAATTGTATCTGTAAGATCTTTTCCAAGAATACTTCTAGAAAGACTTCCTAAACCATCTGTAATTCTACCTTTAAAAGGATTTGAAGCTCCAAAAGGATTTCCAAATAAAGGATTACCTTGAAGTAAATTTCCGCCAAAATACAACATTGCAGCTTTACCAAAAGGAGATTTAGCTATTTTCTTAACTCCTCTTTTAAGTTTTTTAAAACCTTTTTTTAAAAAGCTACCTAAACCGTATTGCTCTCTAGGTACAACATTCATGATGCCTCCACCCATACGTAATTGACGTTCCATTAATGATCTGTTTATTGCCATAATTTAAATATATTTATACTGTTGGCAGGCTTAGAATCCTGTAAATATAATACTTTATTTGATTTTTTGGCTATCGTCAACAGGTTTTGCGCGTTCTAATAAATCAAAGAATCGACCACAATATTGATGGTCTCCAACATGAGTAATATTATCCATAGCATAAATATAGATTTCTCCTCCCATATCTGTCCATCTTTGACAGAAACCAAAATCTTCACCAAAATATCTCTTAGTTTCTACATCATGTAATGTATCAAATAAATTGTAAAAGTTTTCTTTTTTAACTTCTTTACCATTAATAACAGTAGGTTGATATATCTCTAGTTCTGGATGATGTTTAATCATATCTTCAATAACTTTTCTTTTAATTAGCATACATCCTGTAGGAGCATGAGTTACCTTAATAACTCCATTTTCCATAGTCATTTCATTTTCTTTAATCTTAATAGGAAATATGTGACCTGCTTTTAATATATCATCAGGAGTTTTAACCATATCGGTTTCTTTTATTTTTTTCCACATCTTATCTGTATCAAATGTTTTCATTGGATATGGACAAGAGATAATATCTTTATCTGCACCTATCATTTTGTATATAGTTTTAGAATTAAAATCTATATCTGAGTCTATAAACAATAAATAATCATAGTGATCTTTATGATTTAAAAATTCTGCTACACATAAGTTTCTACCTTGTGTAACTAATGATGATTTAAGTAATGTAAAACTAACTAATATACCTTGTTGCATACAGTCTAATTGAAACTTTAATACAGCTTGAGTGTAATGCATAGACACTTCACTATGACAGGGTGTACAAACCATTATCTTTGCTTTTGGTTTATCTAAAATATCTCCTATGTTAATAGTTCTAACGTTTGAGTTTACCTGTTCTATTTTTTCTGTTTGATAAGTATCTTCATTAGCAGTTGTTTTCTTTTTTTCAGAAAACCATATAGGTTCATTATTTTGCATTTAGTGCTCCTCTCAAAAATCTTGTCCATGCTTGTCCTTTTGCTCCCCAATCATAAAATCTATTTACATAATTTTGTTGCATCTTTAAATGATCCTGGATGCCTGAATCATGAAGCATGCCTGCAGAAGCTTCTATAGCTGCAGCAAACTTTCTAGCTAAACTTTTATAGTCATTTGAGTAAGGTACATACATTGGAAACTCTGCACCTGTTTCATATAGCGCACCAAAGTTAGTTGTAATACAATATAGACCTGCTGACATGGATTCTAATAATGATATACAAGATGTCTCTTCCCAAATACTTGGGTATACAAACATTCTATAATCTTTTAAATTCTCTTTTATATATTCATTTGGTTTATAACCAATATAATTTACATTAGGTAGTTGTCTTGCTTGTTCATATAAAGCTTTATATGATTCATCGTTAGCTTCTGCAAAATCTTTTCCATATACTTCACAAGAAGAATAAACATCTAAACTAATTAATGGGTTCTTAACTAATTGCATTGCACCTAACAATACAGATAAACCTCTCCAAGGTGTGCAGTGATGTATTATTTTTATTGGATCACCTTTTTTATATTGTGTTATAACTGGTTTTACTTCTTCAATACCATTTTTAATAACTACACATTTCTCTCTTGGTAGATCAAATCTTTTTGTAAACTGTTCAAAGTTCCAATTAGAATTAAATACATACCAATCATATTTATCATGATTTGATTTATCACTAAACCATGGATTTAAATTAGGTTGATCCCAAGAATTTTTTTGCCAAAGAATATTTAATTTGGTTGGGTGTAAGGGTATTTTACCTGGAACTGATGTGCAAATTTCCACTTGATTAAGTAAGCTAGGTTCTACATGCTTTCTTAAATATTCAAATTGTAGTTCTGTTCCGCCTCTAGGATTATTATTTATCAATGACATAGTTTGCTGTTACCCTCCAATATGGTATTTTTTTTATTTCTTGAGATTTATGTAGTTTAATAGAATCAAATAGTACAAAATCACCTGGTTTATATTTTATAATTTTACCTTCTACATTTAATTCTCCTCCCCATTCTTCTGCCCATTGTGGTGTTAAAAATCCAACAATACTATATCCTGACAAATAATCTCGGTGAAATTCTGTAAAATGATTTTCGTTTTGAGCGTTTAAAGAAATTCTTTTTATGTTTCTTGGTAAAGAAAAATTATGTTGTTCTAATAATTTTTGATTTATCCTATCAAATAAACAATTAAAATATCCAATCCAATATTGATGATTATTAATTACTTCATAATTATCAATTAAAGAAACACCTGGAAATCTTCCACCAAATTTTTCAGCTGATGAAGCTTTTGCTAAATTCCAAAAATTTTCTTTGATTAAGCCATCATATAAATGAAAACTATCTTGTAATGTTAAAACATTATTTATTACTTTTATCATTTTTTTGATTCATTACTTTCTGAAATACTTCTAGACCTTTATTAGTAATTTGAACTGTAACATCTTGTACAATATCAGGTCCTTCTACTTTCTCTTTAGATACTTCTCCTGTCTTGGTATTTCTGTATGTTGTTGTAGTTACACAATCTATTTTTGGTATATCTTTATCCATTTTCTTGTGATCTATCTATCAAAAGATAACTTATTTGTCCAGTGATCTCGTTTGCTGTGTCTGCCTGTATTTTTAAAACATCACCACCCTCTAAATTAATAACATTCTTAGCTAAGTTTTCAGTAGACTTGTTTAATCCTACATGTGCTATTTCTACATCAGAACCACCTGATTTTTTTAAATACAAATCTACATCTATATTACTAGCTGATGCATGACTTGCTTGCACTGATCTAACAATTGCAATAGCAGACGTAGTAATAGTTAATGCTGTTGTTAAATTGGTTGTTGTTAAATTAAACGTTTCGCTTTTGAAAAAATTAGCCACCTAAAAACCACTCCTTTTGATCTTCTTCATTTTTTAAATCTTGTTGAAAAGAGAAATTAAGTTGATTTTTTAAAGTGTCAAGAGCTTCTAAAATTTGTCTTTGATTAGAAACTTCATATTCTTGTTGTGGTTCTGGTATACTAACTACTACTTTTGCCATTATCTTCTTCCATCTGGTTGAGCATCTAATCTTAGTGTTCCATATCTCCAAGTTTCACCAGTGCCGTCATTCTCTATTTTAATTGATAGTAATCTTCCTCTTGCTCTAGTGTCTACCTTATCAGTAGATGATGTTATTGTAAATGGTCCGAGAGGTGATCCAGATGCTGTATTATTTGGATAATCATTTAACAATAAAGTAATTTTAGAGTTACCAGTTAAAACTTTAAAATCAGGAATAAATCTTTTTACAGACATAAAGAACTCTCCATCTCCCCTGTAGTTAGCTATGGCTGTTGATTGACCTCTATTATTACTTGATGTAATGTCAAAGTCTCCAGATTCAATAAAAGCGTTAATAGAAGTTGTGCCTGATGAATTAACTTGATCAGTTCCTACTTCGTGAGCATAATAAGTTGTTGCTCCATATAAATTTGTAATACCTAATATATCTGCAAATACAGGTAAAGAAGTTTTATTATATTCTGTTGCGTACGGCACATCAAAAACTCCAGTATCAACATATGAAGTTCTAGCCAATGATGAAGTTGTCCAAACATTTTCTCCATAGTTATATGTGACACATCTATCAATTTGATCTGATCCTGATTTAGGATAAAACCAATTTACTTCACCATAAAGAGTATTATGTTCTGCATAAACTACATCTGTTGAATTAAAATTTATTCCTAAATTATTTGAATTTGTTGTAAAAACAAAGTCTTCAACAAGACATGGTAATGATTTAACCGTACCATCAAATACAAAAAATCCACCTTCACCTGACATCCAAAATACTTTACCATCGGAATAACTTAATGCGTGTTGGCCAATCAATCCACAATTAGTACCAACTTGTCTTATACTAAATGTAAATGGTGGACCAACAAATTGAATTACATAAGCAGAGCTATCAGTTAAAACTAAAGTATAATCTTTACCTGAAACTGCTCCAACAATTCTATTTCCTTTGTCTAATCTAAATGTACCTGCAGTATTAACTGCTGTTGGTGTATAATCATTTAAGTCTTCTTGATTTGAAAATCTTATAAACATTGGATCTTGAGTTGTAGGATCACCAATAGTTGTTTCAGTTCCAAAATGAAATAAGTGTCTATCTCTATCTGAGACTTGTGTTAATCTTGATGCAGTTGGATTAGCTGAAGTTGAAGAACCAGATGTAGATTTAGATGCTCTAATTGTTCTAGCGTTTGTTGCGCCAGCATTCCAAGTAAAAGTTTCTCCATCTCTAATTGTTGCAACAAGAACTTGACCAAAATTATCAAGACTCCAGTTTCCTGGATCCAGTACTACAGAACTTGTTGATCGTTCTGTGCCCCATGTTTCAACATTCCAAGTAGATGTACCCCAACCATAACCCACTGTTTGAGAGGTAGGTCCAACACTAACATAAGGATTAACGGTTGCAGCTCCTGCTGCAGTCATACCAGATCCTCCTTCATTTCTCACAGCTTGAACAGTAAATTTATCTACAGTCGAAACTGTTAAAATTTCATAAGCTTTTTCTAATTCTGCTGTTGTATAATCTGATGCACCTGTAACAGTTACTCCAGATAAGGTTACATATCTTCCAACTTGTAGACCATGAGAGCCTTTATTAACTTGTAAAACATTTGAGCCATTAACAGTTGTTAATGTGCATCCTGTAATAGCTGTATCTAATGGTGTGATATCAAAAAACTGTTCTCCATAATATAAAAATAAACCTTGTGAAGTTCCAATAGCTGCATATCTTTCACCAGCTAATGATGTCCAGGTGTGTTGAGCACGTGCTGCTCCAGGTAAAGTCTCACCAGCAATAGATAATTGATTCCAGCCTCCTATTTTTTCAGGTAGTCCATATCTAAATCTAACAAAATCACCATCTACCCATTGAGATTCGGCTCCTGAATCTGTGACCATTTTGTTAAAACCAGGCTTGAAATTTAATTTTTGTAGCATATAGTAGCTTATATATTAGTTATATAAATAATGAAAGACCTTAAATGATAAGTATATTAGACTCAAATAACAAATTATCTGAGCAAAGAAATAGTATAAATATAACATACCCTAGAACAGTTCAAATTATATTTGGAAACTATCCTTATCTAGAGGTTATTCATAATTTAATTATAGATATAAAAAATAATATAAGTAAAGATATGTCTGGTTATACCAACGTTAAAGGAGGAATGACAGAATGGCAATATTTTATTGATAAACCTATTTTTAATAATTTTTTAAACCATGTTATAAATAAACATCAATTAAGTCACCCTAATGTTTTTCAATATTTTTTTGAAAAATATTATATATCGGATGCCTGGGGTAATGAAATAAAACCAAATGACTCTTTAGATTATCACGCACATCCTTGTTGGCATGGAATTCTGTATTTAACAGAAGGGTGTGATTTAATTTTACCTGAATTAAATATTAAAATAACACCTAAACCCGGAGATTATTATATGTTTCCCCCTGAAATAATGCATGGTTTTGATAAATATGAAGGCATAAAAAATAGATACTCTCTAATATTTAATACTAAAGGGGTAGATCAATTTGCATTACAACAAAAAATGAGGCTATTAAATGAAAGAAAAAAAAGCTAACATAAATAAATTCATAGGTATATATGATAACTACATTCTTCCCGAAGAATGTGATAAAGCTATTAAATTATTTGAAAATGAAAATAAATTTAATAATACTCTTAATAGAATAAATTTTGAAAGTGCACCTATTTTAAATAAACAAGACCAACAATTTTTTGCAAGGCCACATAATATTGATGTATGGTGGCAAGAGGTAAAATCGATAATTGTAAATTTTGACTTGGCATTAAATCATTATTGTGTACATACAGGAGCAATGGATTGTTATGATGGAGGACCTTTTCATTATACTAGTATAAAAATTCAAAAAACTTTACCTACAGAAGGATACCATGTTTGGCATATTGAACATGGAAAAGGTTCTGATAATTCTGCTCGTGCTTTTGTTTTTTCTATTTATTTAAATGATGTAAAAAAGGGTGGAGAAACAGAATTTTTACATCAATCAATTAGAGTAAAACCTAAAAAAGGTAGAATTGTTATTTGGCCAGCTGCATTTCCATATTTACATAGAGGTAATCCACCTTTATCAGGTGAAAAATATATTTTAACCTCTTGGCTAATGTTACGATGATAAAAATTATAGACAATTTTTTTGAGAATAAAGACCTAAAAATAGTTCAAGATTTTGCTTTAACAAAAGCTTTTTATACCCCTAGATTTTTTGATAAAGCACCTGATAAAACAGATGAGCATAATTATGGTAATAGATGGTCATTTAATAATGAGCCAAAATTATTAAATATGTTTACAAAACAAGCAGAATCAAAATTTAAAATAAAAATTAAAGAATTATATTTTGATTCAGGTATTGATCAAAGAAGACTAACTGTTTTTAAACCACATACAGATAATCATAGTATTTTAAATATATTAATAATGATTAGTGGTCCTACTGCAGTAACAAACGGCACAGTGTTTTATAATAAAAATAATAATATGTGTGATTTAGATATTCACGTAGGCTTTAGAGAAAATAGAGCTATTTTATTTCCCTCTGATAAAATGCATTCCCCACACGCTAATAAAGAATTCAATGTCACTAGATATAGTGCTACTTTATTTATAACAAATTATGAAGAATAAGAAGTAGGTCTAGCGCCTAATCTAGTAATTTTTTCAGCTTCAGTTTCGCCTTCAACATTATCAGCATCCCACGAACCTTGTAAGTAAGATAAGTGAACTGAGTCCCATTTAGTAATAAAATCTTGAAAGTCACCTAAGTTTGCATCTTCCCAAGTAGAGTTCGGAGTTCCGTCTCTATATTCTACAGTATCGCTAGGTTCAAATGTTCCATATTGAATAGCCCAGATATTAGAAAATTTAGATTGAGACCAAAAAGCATCATCATTAATAGGATAACCTCTTCCAGCTACGTCACCAGTTTGTTTGATAATCAACTTATCTTCGAATACCACTGTCCATGTTGCGTTTGTTGCCATTTTCTCTCCTAAGTTTTAATTATGTAAATTACTGTTAAATAAGGTTGTAAAACTGAATTTGATGATCCAGTAAAACTACTAGAACTTGATGCATTACCAGAACCAGAAAAGTTAGCACTCATGTTGTGAGAGTGTCCACTCCCTGAACCTGCGTTTCCTATAAAATTATTATTCGTTGAAAACCCTTGTTGTATATTAGCTGAATTAATTGCAAAATTTGGAGAAGGATTTCCTGCCATATCTAATGTAATTGAGTGGCTATGAGAAGCAAGTTGTGCTGTAGATAAAGTTGCGTTAGCTGTTGAACCCGCAACGTTTCCTGTAACGTTAATGTTGGTGTTAGTTCCAACGTTACCAGAGTTAGCAACAGTGTTTGCTCCACCAGTTGATGCTAAAGCTTTGTTATTAGATTTTCCAACTGCCACATTATCAGCTAAGTTAGGCACGTTAAAAGTTGATGCACCATCTCCAGCTCCATAAGTTGTACCTACGACAGCAAATAATGCAGAGTAAGTTGATCTTGAAACTGCTGCACCGTTACATTCTAAGAATCCAGATGGAACTGATGCTGAAGACCATGGAACAATCGTTGCTGTTGGAATACCTTCAATACCTGTAAGGTTTGCTCCATCAAAATCATATTTAGTTGCTTCGTAATTTGACATATTCTATTTCTCCCTGTAAGTCCATCCTGTTGTAGCATCTCCAGAATACACTAAACTAAAACCAGCACCTTGCGTATTAACAACAAGATCGGATGCTGCATTAGCTATATTAGAAGAATTTCTACCAACAGTCAATGCGTTAGTATTAAAATCATAACCTTGATCTATAAATGAAACTTCATCACCTGCACTTGGTGACGCTGGTAGCGTTACTGTAACTGCTCCACTATTTGTATTTACTAAAAGTTGAGCACCAGCTTGAACTGTTTCTGCCGCTGATAATGCTCTCCATGTTTTAAGTTCACCTGCTTTTACAACATTAGTTCCATCAGAATATAATGTGTAAGTGTGACCTTCACATAAAAGTACACCTGTTCCAGATGTAGTTTTAAAAGTTAAAGTAAAACCTGCATGGTTACATCCATCTTCAACTATATAAGTTTTTTCAACTGAATCAGGAATAGTAACATTTACGTTTGCTTCAAGAGTTCCTGTTAATTTAATAACTTCATTCTTACCATTTGATAAAGCACCATTTGTAAAAGTTAATGCTCTAGATGCGTTAGTTACATTAAATGCGTCATAACCACCAATAGCTTGTTCAAGAATTAGTAAGTTAGTATTTGTAATTTGTCCCCAAGTTCCTGAGTTTTCCCCAGTTGCTTGAACTGTTAATTTTAAACTAGCTGATGTTGAATTTGCCATAATTTAAATTCCTTATTTGCGTTACTTTACTAAAAAATTGAGTTTGTGTCAAACTCATTATGCAGCTACTTCTTGCCATCCTGGAGGATCTATAGGCGCTGTACCTGTGTTTACTTCGTTCCAGATTAAAGCACTACCAGAACCTTGTGCCATAGTCAAGGCATTTCCTGTTAATTGTACATCTACATTAATAACAATATTTTCATTTCCTAAAGATGCACTCATTGCTATACCAGTTACATCTACAGGAGTATTTAGATCAATAGCAATAGTACCTAAATTTGCACTCATTGCTATACCAGTTACATCTTGTGGAACATCTCCTTGCATTCCTAATTGGCCTAAAGAACCAATCATGAAATTACCTGTTACTTCAGCATCTGGAGCTGGATCTACATTTGCTATTGTTACTTGAGCTACGTTTAAGGTATTAGCAGTTACATTTGCATTACCAATAATAGTTTCTGAAACACTTCCTAAATTAGAAGACATTGAAATACCAGTTAGAATTGCAGTTGCGTATTGACCTTCAACACCCCATGCGTTTACATTCCATTGTTGTCTACCCCAACCTTGCTCGTTGAATGCATCTAAGGTACCTAAACTTGCTGTTGCTTGATTACCTGTAGCCATCGCATCAGGACCAGCGTCTGCTGTTCCTAATGTACTAGAAATTTCTATTCCAGTTGGAAATACTTTTGATTGAATATCAATGACAAGGGCACCTAATGCACCAGTTATTGTTTGACCATTATTTGTAGCAGGGCCAGCACTTGCACCTGCTTCAATACTTACACTACCTGTATTTGTAGTTGCTTGATTTCCTGTTACTAATAATGTTCCAGAAATACCCCATGCAAAACTATTCCATTGTTGTCTTCCCCAACCATCTAAGTTGAAAGAATCAACTGAACCAAGTGACATTGAAGACCCAATTCCCGTGACTAATGCATCGGGGCTAGGATCAACTGTACCTAAATTTAATGCAGAACTAATTCCAGATGGATAAACAACTGTACTTATTTCAACATTTTCATTTCCTAAAGATGTGGTAGATTGAATACCAGAAAGAGTTACAGTATGATCAACTACAACACTTTCATTTCCTAATGAGGCAGACGCACCTATCCCTGTAACAGGAACAGTATTATTATTACTGTTCCAAGAGTTACTACTCCATGTAAGTGCGCCCCAAGTACTGGCCATAGGAAGTTACCCTCCTATTATCCAGATATTCTTAGGATCGCGGCTGTTGATGTAGCTGCTGGAAACTGAATTGTGAAAACACCTGCTGTCGCTGTTTTATCTGCTCCAAAATCTAAAGCACATACAGCTGCATTAGTTGCAGTTGCAGAAGTGTTATAGATTAAAGCTCCTCTAGCAGTCAAAGTCACACCTGTGAAAGATCTGTCTGCGAAGTCTGCTCTTGCAACACCAGCTGTCAAAGAAGTTGCCTGGTTTACAAGTAACCCGCCACCAGAAGTGTATTGACCTGTATTTGAAACTTCGTTTCCAGTTGTGAATGAAGTTGTTGCTGAGTTTAGAGTAGCTGAAGAAGTATAAAGAGCGATTTTAAACTTGTCATCACCAGAACCGAAATTATGCTCACCTTCCAATAACTGTTGTTTGAAAGAATTTGCAATTGCTTGTGTTATAGCCATAGTTTTTTCTCCTTATTATTATTTACCACCGACACGAGGAACACCACTTTGATATTCATCACGTCTTCGTCTTCCCATTTGTTCTATAGAGAAGCCTTCTAATACTTGTTTATACTTTC
>WLWH01001775.1_pt1 | contig 13394 bp, 18 predicted proteins | sample 6712741 | NCBI WGS metagenome assembly WLWH01 (sample SAMN12718694, study PRJNA515312) | sponge metagenome | isolation source: marine sponge | host: Mycale hentscheli | place: New Zealand: South Island, Marlborough, Capsize Point | collected 2003-05-01 | reverse complement strand
ATTTTTGACACGCATCCAAATTACCTTTTTCATGTTCAATGACAGCTTTTTTAAGTAGGCCCACATCAATGTTGCCATTGATAATTTCTGTCAACCAACCTACGCCACCATGATAATCATATTCATCAAAAAAATTATCAACATCGTCTATGTTTACATTTTTATCCATTTTCTACCTCCATGTTCTTTAAGATGTGAGCAATAACTTCTATAGTCCAACCATTGCCAAGCATTTTATAACGCTGAGTGTTGCTGACATGGTTCGTGTAATTATCAGGAACAGTTTGCAATCTCTCGCACTCTAATGGCGTTAGCTTTCGCCAATAGACTTCATCTTTGGTTAAAACATTATCCTTTTGTACTGAGGTAACTGAATTACTTTTTTCGTCTTTGCGTAACTCAAGCATTTGTTTTGGCTTTACATCCTTCCATGCAACTCTTTTGCCATTCTCATCAACTGATCTTGCACGATAGGCCCCAACAACCACTTTCGGTTCTCTGTTACCACCTTGACAAGTATTAACTGTTGGAGACTTACCATTCGGTGAATACACACGCTTCATATGATCGTGTCCATTGACATCAACTGCTGTTCCTATGTGTTGAGGTTTATCGCTTTTCATTACTTTGGGACTGTCTGATCTTGCTAGTAATGTAGGTGATTTGCCTTCTTTAGAATAAACCCTTCTTTGCCTTTCGTTATCTTTTAATACATCTTTTGGTATGTCATGTATTTTTTGAGGTTTATGTGATTTATTATTTTCATCATAAATATATTCAGTACCACTTGGTAACTCTTGACCATCTTCTAAGGGAATCATGGTTCTTTGCTTTCTATCCATGCTGTTTTTAGGTCGAGCTGCATCATAAGTTGCAGTTACACAATATGCTTTACCATCTTTAGTAGTCATTTTGTCTAACCTCTGAGGCACTAAAGTCATACCATTGTTACCTGCACCTTTATACATAGTTGCAGTCATACAAAGAGACTTCTCATCAAGCTGCTTGAGGTGTCTGCGATTTCTTTCTGTATGTTTGACAGGATTTTCGCTTGGCTGATCTTCTAAAATGTCTCTTAAAACAATTCCCCTCTCTTCAGGTTGCTCAACATTAGGAATGTTAGTCCAATAATATCTCTGTCTTGACTGAGCAGAAACCAAAGAGCTGTTAATAAAAATAGGTTCAACTCCCATGTACTCAGAAATAATATCCAAGTATTCTTTTTTCATCTTCACATTTTCTAATAAAAAATATTTAGGATTTAATTCTTCTACACACTTAACAAACTCAAAAAATAAAGCTGACCTAGGATCATCAAACGCCAACTGTTTACCTGCAAAGCTAAATCCTTGACATGGACTACCACCCATCACCAAATCAATCTGTGGTAATGTTGATAAATCTAACTTGGTAATATCACCCACTTGAACAATTTCTGGGTAATTGGCTTGGCTTACTTGGATTGCATACTTATCAATCTCACTTGCGTAATAAGTACCAACTTTGATACCCAATCGATCTAAAGCAATCAATCCACAACTCATTCCGTCAAACAAACTTAATACATTCATCTCTCCTTTCTCCTTTAATTAATGCTAGGACTAAAATTGTAACATCACGATTAATCACAAATCAACTTTGCGACTAATTCCATTCAAATGCTTTGCTTCCGTCTAAGATTTCTAAAACTGCTTCTTTACGAATCAAAGTTTTGATTCCGTAATCCACGTTACCTGAATTACTTTTTACTAATGCAGCTTTAACAACTGCCATTCGGTTAAAGTCTATGCCTTGTTCTGCACAAATTCTTTCACATGTTTCTTCGTCAGCTAACCACATAGCGATAGCGAACCTAACGCTATCTGTAATGCTTGATGCTCCCCGGATTTCCATACGATGCGACATTGCATCGTCAGAGTCATTCGTTAATGCACCTTTATTAAGATGATGAACTGTTAAAGTGCTACAACCAATTCTGGCACTTATGTTCGCACAATAAGAACCCCATAATTGGCCCACTTCGTTAGAGCTAGAAACATTGCCTGTTGTAAATGCCTGGAGAGGATCAAAACAACATAACTTTAAATTAGGTATCAGCTTCAATTCATCAACCAACTCTTGACCAATAGGAGTAATGCCTTCTTCTCTTAATAAGATCATCGGCTCTTTTTGTTCAGGAATAGGAAACACATAAACATCGTAAGGTGAATCAAACCTCTCACCTTTTGGATCAAGTAAATCTATTCTCCTGTGGATCTCACTTAAATCATCCTCGGCTGCAAAGATTACGCTGTTGCCTTGTTGCAGTATTTTCTTTCCCCACCAACTGCCACCTGTTGCAATGCCTAATGCCAACTGAATGACACTAAGACTTTTACCAACGCCACCTACCGCAGCAATGATGCCAGGTTTCGAGAGGGGAACAAACGAGTCTACTAGCCACTCAGTCTGAGGAGGAGAGTTTACTAGATTCCGAATGGCATATTGTCGAATGTTAAACTTGGAGTCTAACAGTTCGAGTTTGACTTGCTCATTCCCCTGTTGTCTTGCTAAATCATTGTAATCACCAATGATGCTTGGCAGTCTGGTTACACAATTTACAACTGCTGTCGCAACCTCGTTGGCCTTAGTGTTGCCAACTTGGTTCTCATCATTGTCTAAGGCTAAAATAAATTTACAGTTACTACCAATTATTTCTCTTAATCTGCTGAGAGCTGGCAAACAAAAGTTCGCACTAAATACCACCAGGCAAGGAACACCTGTACTCTCATAAATTGAACCTGCTGTCGCATAACCCTCACAGACGATTAGATTAGGTAAGTGCAATAGATCATTCACATCGCAACCAATAAGGTTTACGTTGCCTCTGACAGCTCCTCCACCGACAAATTTCTTATCTCCGTTGGGTGATATATATTGGAGCGACTTTATCTCTTTTGCTAATGTTCCATTATCATTTTTGGTGATAGAATACACACCGACAAGTAGGTTGCCATTTACTTGTTTTAGACCATAACTTTTAACACTTTTTACATCCAGATACTTATGTTGAACCACCTCTTCAGCCAACTCAAACTTTTCTTTTGCGTATACAGCAACTTCTTCTTGTTGCTTTTCTTTAGCTTCTTGTCTCCTGCGATTAGCCTCTTCCAACTTACGTTGTAGATCTTGCTTTTCTACAGGTGTTAAATCATTGGCTGAGTAACTAAGGAACTTCCCCTCAAAAGAACTGCGCCAATTACCAAAGACGCAAACAAATTTTTCGTGGTCAATCTGATTGAAAACATAATACCCAGATGCCTCGCCTACTTTATCAGGTCGACAGTTTGCAACTGCTCCTACCTTGCAGCGCACTAACTCACCACTCATGTCTATATAATCAACCAACAAACCATGCGTCTGCATCTCGTTCATTAAGTCTTGAATACTTTTACCCTTATTAGCAAAAGCAAAATTAGGATCTATTGCTAGGCCCTCTTCTCCAAAAAACTGTGTTAGATCAGTCATCGACACTCAAACCTGTTTCAGCAACAGAGTGCTGGTGATTCAGATAAGAGCGCACAAGAGATCGGACAAATGCCAACCTCTGTTCTTTTGACCACTTGTGTAATTCAAATGATCCTGTTTCTTTTTTTGTATCTAAATAAATGTCTTTGCTTTTCCCCAAAGCATAATCAAGTCCATCCTCTGAAACTTGTGCAAAATTTTTTATCTCTTGCATTTTTTCTCCTCGTTTAATTTTATCCAGGTGATCTAGTGAACACCCCCCAAACATCTTGTTACCAACCATGACAAACATCGGGGAAGCCAAGCCTCTGCAATAACCACAAAGACTGGGCCTCCGATATTTAAGGTCATGGCTAGAAGGGGATGTTCTCGCTGTGGTCTGTATCATCAGCTTTTTCTTCTACCTTTGGCTCAGACTTGACATCGCCTACGATTTGCCAAGTTTTACCAAACTGCTCATCTATTTCTAAATAACCAGACTCAGCTCTAACTAACTCTGCTGAAACTGACTTGCCGATAAGCTGGTCAGTATTTTTCATTGAGTTTAATCCTACTGCGTTCATAAACAGCATCAAAGAGTTTTGCCCTATGTCTACTGCTTTAGGATTATCAGATCCCATAGTAAAAGTGTTGCTGACATTGATAGTTGTTCCATCAACTTCAAAAAGCATCTTTAACGCTTTCCAGTTGTTCTTTCCCTCTATCATGTCTGAACCAGCATAATGCAAAATGTAACGACCTGGCTCTAATGAGCTTCCCCCACTTCCATTTGCATTAGCAGTATCAAACGCTTCACCGCCATTAAATTGTGTTAAATCCATAATTACCTCCGTAAAAAATTAACACTAAAAAAAACTTATCCGAGATCGTACTCTTCAAAGTCGCCTGTACGATCAATCAAAAATAACAAGTCTTTGATAATTTCTACCAACTCCTTGTTACCACCTTGGGGTAGTATATGATCGTGTTCCCCATTTTCTTCTTCAACATGATCCAACAAAACTTTTGCTCTCCTCATGTAGTAGAGAGCATTGTTATGCGTTAGCTTTGCCATTAGGATTTATTGATTAACTTACCAATCTCAGCCCAAGTCTTTTCAGCTCTAACAATAAAGTCATCGCCTTCTTCAACAACTGGTATTTCTTCTGGTAAACCATATCTATTTTTAGCAACCGCAGCAGGTGATTCAGTCGTAACTAAAACTCTGCCTGACTGAACAGTTTTGCTTGTTAATCCTTTATTGCCCTGAACCTTAACAGTTCCCTTTTTATAATTAAGGAACAAGCACATATCACTAGCTTCAAGAACCAAAGCTGATGCGTGTTTATTTAGCTTGAGTTCGTGGCGATCATAACTTTCAGTAGATGGATCATGGAATGTTTTAATCTGATTGTGTGCAATCAAACATATTCTCATGCTGTGTTCATTTCTTAATCTGTTCACCAGGTCAAGAAACTCTCTCCAATACTTAACTGCTTCTACATAACCACGACCATAACCAAAGGACTCAATAGATTTTTGATTATGCGCTTCACAAGTTTTAGCAAAAATAATTGGTTCTAACCAATCAAGACTGTCTACAACCAATGATGAATATGGTAACTCTTTCTCATCAACCAATGATTTAAGATAGCCAATAAAAGTATCGTAATCTTTCGCTAATGGAAAGTGAGCTATGTCTCGGTTCTTGGTTAGGATTCCAAGACCTTCTTCAGTTTGCAAAACTATTGGATCTTTAGAACCAACAGCAAGTGTAGTTTTACCAAGACCTGATGGCCCATAAATAATTACAATGCTTGGTTTCGCTTTCGCTTTCTTTTGTATTGCAGCTAGACTCATTTCTTCACCTCGTCAACGCCATGTATTTTGACTGGCTTTTTATAAGGTGGAAGCTCCACGATTAATTTATCCAACGCATTTTGTATATTCTTGCGAATAGACTCCATGTGATGCACAACTCTAACAGCCTCGCCATGTTGAGGCGTAAGTTCATTCTCTGCCTTCAGATCGCTTTGGATCTCTTGTACCAGAGGTCGAACCCTATCATTTAGATCTTTCTCAAAGACCTCTCTTTTGTTTCCGTCATTGTCAGTAAATGACAATAACGCTTTCTCTTCTTCTTTCATTTTTCACCTTCCTGATGTTTTTGAAATGTTAAACAATCGGGTTTGTAAGCACAAAACCGACACCAATCTCCAGCGTTATAGGTTGGACTCTCACCCAATGCTTCCTCACACGCTGGCTTTAAGATATTAAAACCCCAATCTACTAGATCGACAGCTTGAATATCAAAACTTCTAATAGGCCCATCTTTATGAAAAGATTTTTTGCTTGGTTGGATAATCGTCATTTCTATGACTGTATTTTCATTTCCCCACCGAGCTAGTGCGCCCAAACTATATGTCATTAATTGTTCGTTAAAATTTACATCGACTGGAAAGTTACCAGACTTTAAATCAGCAACCACCATGCGATTGCCTTCACCTAGAATAACTGCATCACTTGTACCCCAACAGTCATCGCTAATTTCATTCATGTAGAGCTTCTCTTCTATTAAGAGTTTGCCATTGAGTTCTTCGGTTCTTTGCCTGATATAGTTGACGTAAGTTTCAGCTATCATAATTTCTTCTAAACCTATCTCTATGGCAAAACCTTCTAGCTCTACTGTTTTACCTAACCAATAATCAGAAAGAGTAATATTATCTAACCTGTCCTTTAATAACTGCTCACACATCTCATGGATTGCAGTTCCTCTTGCAGCAGGAAAACTTGGATTAGATGGTGCTTCAGCATTAGGTATCGCTGAACCTGGACATCTAATAACTCTGCTTATACTACTCGGTGCTAACTTCGCGTGTGCCAATGTTGTACTCCTCTCTCATTATTGCAGCCCATAGTTCCGTTGACATAACCGATGCTATGTTGAAATCTTCTATGGGAAATAAATTGTTCTTATGTGCGTAGACATCTGGTATGGCTACTTTCCAATCTGACCTGTCAGCTCTAAACCAAAGACAAGGTAACAGATTAACTTTAAGTGCTTGTTTAACTGATTGATCCCACCAGTTTTTTAGATCCGCTTGTGATACTGCTTTACGTCTTTTAACTTCTATTGCGTAACCAGGACAACCAAGTAAATCATGTCCACCGCCAAACGATTGACTGTAATTAACTTCCAATTTGATTCCCAACAGTTGTTCTATTTGCTGTATGCACTCAAGCTCTCCTCTTCGGCCTTTCGACCTTGCATTAACCAATTAACTTGCGACTGGTTCGATAACTGATTTATTTTCTTCCTGCTCTATGACCTGAAGATCATAAAGAACTTTGCCACCCATTTTAGAATAGGTAGGGCCTTTGCCTTGCGCCCGATAATTTGCCAATGTTCTTGGAGACTTTCTCCATCTTTCTGCTAACTCTTCTTGTGTTAGCCAAACTTTATTATTCATAAATTTTACTCATTGTTCACGATTGTGTTATTCTAACCCATGCTTTTTTAATAAAGCAAGTGAACGAGAAGAATATTGTAAATTTAATTTAGAAATTTTCTTCGTAAAAAGATTCACGAAATTTTACATTTAATATTTACAGATAACTAAGGAGCAAAAATGTCTATAGATGATGCAACAGCAAAAGAGTGGGATGAAGCAATGAAAGGGGAAAAAGATATGGTTAATAAACCAGCACACTATCAGGGTGCAATAGAATGTATTGACTTAATAAAAGATCGTGTCGGTGCAAATAATTTTCCATCTTATTTAGAAGGCAACATTTGGAAATACTTTTATCGTTACAAAGACAAAGAAGAAAACATCCAAGACTTAGAGAAAGCTGCTTGGTATCTCAACAAATTGATTGAGCATTACAAGGAGCTGTAACATGAAACACGAAGAAATAATAAGATTCGCCCTGGTTGGCTTAATTTGTAGCATTATTGTACTGATAAGCCTTTAGATCGTTTCTAAGACTATCTTTGTTTGGTTAATAGTAAACCTTAGACCAAGCCAACAAAATGTCTCTGTCGGCTTCCTGTGAATCCATTTTTGTCTAAAACCAGTAAAAATTAGCCATTCATAATAATCTTCTGAATATGATCGCCAATCTTCTGTGCGTTCTCAACTGACACTTTTTCATGGATGTGTGCATAGCGTTGAGTCGCTGCAATATCTCTATGGCCCAACAAATTACCGACCATACTTAGGTTCATATCTAAACCAATACCAAAAGATGCGTAGCTATGTCGAAGATCATGCAACCTTAAATCTGGTGCGTTGATTTGTTTTCTGATTCCATCCCAAAATTTTCTCGGACTATTGATACCAACTATCGTGCCACTTGTTCTTGGTAAAGCATTGATAATGTTCATGGCTTGTTTAGACAAATAGATAACTCTGTCATCACCATATCGCATTGTCTTATGGTTTTTTAATGTGAGTTTATTATCCTGAAGATCTGACCACCTAGCACCAGCTACCTCGCCACACCTTGCACCTGTTAGTATTAACAACCAAATAAATGCAACTGAGTTCGCTAGTTCTGGTATTTGCGATTTAGAGTTTAATATTTTAACCACACCATTCAGCTCTTCTTCAGTTAAGTAGCGTTTGCGTTTAGCCTCTGGGTTCTTTTCTATTCCGTCTATTGGGTGGTCTTTAATCTTGGCATGACGATAAGTTGCTTTTAATACTTCCAGGCATTTGTTAGCTGCTATTGGCGCACGTTGAGTTACCTTGTCATGTAGTGTTTGTATTTCACTATCAGTAATCTCATCTAAATGTTTATGACCAAACTGTTTCTTAATATCCTTTTCATAAATTGAGGTATATTGCTTTGCACTCTTTGATCCTTTATTGGTTAGTTTTTGCACATAGTTAGTAAACGCCTCATCTAATGTGAGCTTGTTCTTCTTGTCCATTGGATCTATTCCAGTAGCTACTAGGCCCAAATTCTTTTGCGCTAGGTTTCTTGCTACCTTGATAGGTAAGTCCAGAGATCCTAACTTCATACTCCTGCGCTTACCATTGATTCTGTAGTAAACGTAATAACCAGTTGGATATATTTTAAGTGCTTGTATCTGCGTGTCGTTCTTGTATTTCATCTTTTACTCCTCGTTTTAGATGTCTAATGTCGTAATTCTCTGAAGCATTACGCAAGTTAATTATTTTTTTCTCTGTGTCAGAGAAAGTTCCCCAATCCCTTATTTCGGTTTGTGTTCTTCCACACCCTTTACAGCGATCATCACCCCATTGGGTAACTGAACAAATACCGATACAAGGACTGTCTGCCACACTTACGCATCTACCTAGAGTTTTAGATAGATCTGTAAATGTTCCAGTTTCAGTTTTCATTTGTCATACATTTGACAACACCTATGTGTTGTTTGTGTATTTATAGTATGAATAATGAATCAAGTATGACACTTTTGCAAGTGTTTACCTTAATTAATGATGTATAGTGATTTGTAGTGATGTGTATTTATATTGGTGTAAACGAGATGCTCTACCAACTGAGCTAAACACCCTAATGGCTGTTTTAAGCCAATAACTAGCCTATTGCAACCAATGAATCATCGTCAAATGACGCTACATTTGTCATTTGTCTGTCAGTATTAATCCACACAATGCTGTCCATAGCTTTCTGTAAACTGTCTAACGAGTTAAGATTTTTCATAGTTTGATCTGATATACAAATTGATTGTTTTTTGCAATTAAAAGGTAAGAAGTAAATCGTATTATATGGAACAGAGATAAGTGCAAAAACATCCAACGTGTTCTTACCATACTTTCTGTTTTTGGTATTAGCTCCTCTGCGTAGATCAAATCGCCAAGACACTCCACCCCTCTCAATGTTGTTTCTTGTTTTGACCTGGCACTTAACCAAATGATTATTCCATTCAAAGATTACATCGGCTTCGGCTGCGTGAGGTAAGACTGTAACTGTATCAGATACTTTGGCTAGAACTGAGGCGGTCAAGAACTCGCCACTACGACCAATCCTTTCCGTCTTTCTGGACATGGTTTATTTCAATAGCGAGTTTAAATACCTTAATCTATCTTGTGCTTCTTGTGATTCTGGAGTAACCATTGAACTTACTGCTGGAGATGTTGTTCTTGTAATAAATTCTGGTGTTCTAATTATTGTATTTGTAATAGGTCTGCCTACTGAAGAATACATTGCACCAGATAATAAGCCAGGCAAAATGTAAGGAGCAGCCTGTGTAAAATCAGTAACAATATCACCAGTTATAAGTCTTGATGCTGTTCCCGAGTCAGGGAAAGCATTACCAACTATTTCACTTGCTAGGTCTGCTGTGTCTTGTAGTGGTCTGTTTCCTTTTGATGACTGAGTTTTGTATTTAGATTTATCTGTTTTTCTAATTCCTCTTAATAATTGCGCTGGTGTAAAAACTCCTTCTTTTGCAATAGCTGATGCCATTGCCTCTTTTATAGGTATTAAGTTGCCATAAGCTCTGTTAATTTTTTGTAACTCTACAGCTCCATTGTTTTGATCTGCTAATTCATTTAACAAAACAGTTTTTATTTTTCCATATTCAATACCAACCTCTCCCTCAAAACCGCCTTTTGGCTTGTATGATCTTTCTAACCTTCCCAGCTCTGTTTCTAAATTTTTAATTGTTTTACCATCTAGTTTTCCATTTTTAATTTTACTAAAAATCTTTTTCTGCATTTGTTTTAGCAAAACATTTTGCGTAGTTTCGTCTAGATCTGAATCAACTATTGTTTTTAATATTTTATTTTCCAATGCGTTTGTATCGCTGATTGAAAGTTTGCCTAATATTTCATCATAAGATTTTGAAATTTGGTCATCAACAAACTCAAAAGCCTCTCTTGGAGATAAGTCTTTTGGAATTTTTAAATTTATAGGTTCAACAGCTTCATTTAAAGCAACACGATTAAAGTCTACGATTGATTGTATTCTTCTTTGAGCTACAGGTGCGCCTACTGCTGGAATTGATGTTGACATTTTTTCAACATTTTCTAATAAAGAGCCAAATATTGTTCCGCCCTCTCCACCAACCTGCTGACCTAAAGTTAATCTAATTCCTTTATCTTGTATCTTTTTAGCTTTTTCTGTAATTTTCGGCAAAATTTTACTCCCAAGTTTCGCAACAGGCCCACTAATAGCTGCTCCCGCACCAGCACCATAAACTCGTTCTGTAGCATCTCCATCTGAAGCTCCAGCTCCATAGGTTGCTCCCTCTAATGCCGCAACCTTTCCAACGCCTTTTATTCCTACTTTTGCTAACGCACCAGCACCAGTCAATGCTGCTGGTATTGATCCAACAATTTCTGATCCATAAGCCAAACCAGGACTATCTTCTCTAAATTGTTGTAAATTAGTTCTTATATCATTTACAAAATCATCATATGTTCTTGATTTGTCAAAAGCTGCTCTAACACCAGCCTCTAATTCATCACCAAAACCAAATAATAGTCCCTGACCTATTGCTGATCTAGCTAAATTACTAGACAAAGAAGGCTTCATTTGCATATCTTTTTCAACCTTGTCTTTTTTATTAAGAAGTTGATTTTGTAAATTTTTAAAATTACTTTCTGACATTTTTAATTTAATCTTTTCTTAATTTCTTCTTCAATTATTTTAATTTGTGTTGAAGTAAATTTTGTTTCATCTAGTGCAGTAAGGTCTGAATCACTTAAAAGAGATATGTCATACTTAAATTCTTTTTCAGCTATTGGAGCGCCAAAATCTATAACAACTTTACTATCATCCAAGCCATAAGATTTTGCTAAGTTTTTATAATTTGTGTCTAAATAATTTTGACCTGCTAATTGTGTTTCGTACAAACCTTTAGATTGGTTTATAAAGTCTGCTCTTGTGGCTGGAGCAAGTCTTTCTCCGCTTAAAGCATTGTTATAGGCTGCTCTAATTCTATTTGGAACTCCAGCAGAGTTTTGTGCATTGGCAAACTCACCCTCTCTAACAACAGATCCAGGATCTAACATTTTCATATAATTAAATATTAAAGATAAATCTGAAGCTGCTGTTTGTTCTTGTGCTGAAGTTAGTATCCTTCCATATGCATCTTTAACGTCAATAAAAGTTCCAGATAATTTTTGGTGTTCGTCTCTTAACTTATCTTCATTTGCAAATTTAGTTTTACCAAGGTCTTTATTTTTATTTTGTTCTAACATTAAAAGTTGATATGGTATTCCGCTTTCTAATGCCTCTAAAACATTAACCATGCCTGGGTTATTTTTTTTGTATTGTTGTAATTTGGCTTTTCTTTCTGCCTCTTTTTTTTGAGCATCTAATAATGCTGTTCTTTGCATAACACCAGCAGAAGGATCTCTACCTTTCAACACATCAGCAAAAGATAACAACATATTTCCAAATTGCTTTCTTTTAAAGTCTTGTTCTTGTTGACTTGGTTGTTCGGGTATATTCATTAAACCAACTTGTTGATTGGTGTTTGCAATATCACTCATTAAAGTATTAGTTCCAAAAGGATCTAAAGGATTTTTATTAAACATTGGAATAGCCATAAATTAACTCAGTAAGTTTGTAAAAAAACCACCCTTACCAAAACCACCACCCATCGCAGCAGAACCAAGTAAACTTGCGCCACCAGCTAAATAATCACCCATTCCAGGTTTATAACTATCTGTTACATTGCTTTGTGTAGGTAACGCACTAACACCTTGAGCAAGTAAGCCAAGTTGTTGTGGGCCATACTGTAAAGCTCGTAAGAACTCGTTGTAACCAGCATCCATGCCTCTTTGTTGTAGTCCTTGTTGCTGAGAGCCGATACCAGACATTAAGCCTAAGTTTCTGTATTGATCGCCTAGTAATCCTGACTGTATGCCACTTCTAAAGTTTCTGTCTTGCATAGCTGCGTTAAGAGAATTGTTATAACCAGACTGTCTAAGATTGCTTGACGTTCTAGCTGCTGCATCAGCGAAGTTTCTGTTGGTTTCAGCTTCTAATAAAGCAGAACGAGATCCACCAAATGCGCCAGCTCCGATAGCTCGGTCTTGATCGCTTTGTAATCTTATTTGTCTTGCTCTATCTAAATCATTTAATGATTGGTCAATGACTTGTGTATTGTAAGGATTTTGAAATGATTGAATGTCTAAAGGTTGTGTACCCATGTCAGACAATAACCCTCTTGGATCATAAGACATAGAATCTTGAAACATACCTCTGGTTGCGTCAAAACCTTGTAGTTGATCTGGATTAAATCCTGCAACCCTTGAACCTGTAAATGGTACAAAAGGCTGTCCTGCTATCGACTTAGACCTATCATATAGGTCTGAGTATATAGCCATTTGTGCTGGATCAGTTGTTGTAGATGTAGTGCTTTTTCCTTTACTCATAATTCTTTTCTAATTAAATATTCTGTTTCAAAACCAAGGTGTTTAATCTTTCTTAACCACCCTTTCCTGCCACCGCCATAAAGTCTTTTACAGCCAAAATGTCTGGCAAACTGTTCAAGGCTAGGTAACATTTCTTCTAGCTCTGAATAATCACCACCACAAAACAGGAGGTTTAAGGCTTTCATTCTAGGGTATTCCACGATTTCTGTAATCATGACTGATTTTTTACCAGCCCAAATATGAAATATTCCAGCCTCTATTTTTTCTTTAATATCACCTAGATTATAACTGTCTTGATGTTTAATTGCACTAGAAATCCAATGCTCACACCTATTCCACTCTATTTCCCAGTCTTCCTTACGCGACTTGGGTGGTAGAGAGGTTTCCGCTATTGTCGACTTCAATTCTGTACTTAGTTCCATTTGGACTCACTAAAACGACTTCTGTTTGATCGCCACCATTGGCTTCAACTCGTTCGCCTTTTTTAAAACTTAAACCATCCCGGTATTCTATTTCTGTTACTAAGTAACT